>Ga0209395_1000271_pt1 | contig 78291 bp, 74 predicted proteins | sample GOMGulsemesocosm_3_FD_184635 | JGI IMG/M metagenome (GOLD analysis project Ga0209395, IMG submission 184635) | Methane-oxidizing microbial communities from mesocosms in the Gulf of Mexico - GOM9D Gulf of Mexico (SPAdes) (version 2) | ecosystem: Environmental > Aquatic > Marine > Cold seeps...
TTCTACATTGAAACAGATGGTGCCGACACCAAGAGTCGAACTCGGGACCTACTGATTACAAGTCAGTTGCTCTACCAACTGAGCTATGTCGGCGTTCCGTTTCAGTGGTGCGTATATTAGGGATTTGAATTGCCCAATGCAAACCTTTTTTATAAAAAACTTAATTTTTTTTACAAAAAAGGGCTCACCCGCTCATTTTCGACTCAATTAGGTGAATTTACGTACAAAGATAGTCCTTCTAGAACCAAATGTGGCCGGTAAACTCCTAACTTTATTATCTCTGGCGGTAAATGGTTAGTACCACCGCCAGTTAAATAAAGTATTGGTGCTACGCCATTAAACTGACTTTTTGCTTTTTCAATGGCATAAAGTACTGTACCCGCTAACGCCGCTCGGCATCCGTTCTGAACACATTCTTTAGTTTGGGTACCGAAAGATAACTCCTCACCATGATGACCACCGCCACGAACTAACGCCGTATGCTCAGTGAGTGCTAAATTCATCAATCGAAATCCAGGACTAATCCAGCCACCTAAATGAATGCCATCAGCATCAACGAGATCAACCGTCATCGCGGTACCGATATCGATCACGACTACCGGAGCTTTGGCTTCTTTATACGCGGCAAGGTACGCCAACCAGCGGTCAACCCCTAACTTCTTCGGAATGTGATAACTATTAGTCACACCAAAAGCGTGGGTTGGACTAGACACTTGCTGATAACGAACACGTAGTTTACGGGCAAGTGTCTTTACATGATGATAATTTTGTTCTGTACCAACATTGGCATAGACTATTTGGTCAACGTCACCAATCTGTGAGAGATTAGGGCGATGACAAAAATCTTTAACCACAAAGCTACCAAGATAGTGCATACCGGTGATATCACCTTTAGCGTCTAGGTGGAGCTGAGATGCTTTTAGTTTACTATTGCCAATTTCTATTAGCAGTTTAATCGAATTGCTCATGAGGGATTCTAATCTGCCTTACTGTTCGCTTTGCGTAATGATATCTCACCACCAAAATAGGTTTGTTCACCGTCATCATTAAGTAACACAATACCGCCTTGCTCATCAACGCCCTTGGCTAATCCTTTGATGACGCGTTTACCAACATGTAATTCCACTGGCTGGTTAACAAAACAATCGAATTTATTCCAGCGTTCAACCATCGCCTTAAAACCATCCTGATTGAAGTCGTCGAGCACTTGCCACATCGTCTTTAAGATTGCTGTAGCAATGACATTACGGTCAAGTTCGATACCTGAATCAGTAAGATCCGTGTACGGCTGATCTATTTGTTGTCCGAATTCAGTCGGAAAGTTGATGTTAATCCCGACCCCAATCACGATATCGCAACTATCCACCCCTTGGCTTTCTAGTTCAATGAGGATACCAGCGAGTTTTTTACCATGACAATAGAGATCATTTGGCCATTTTAGCCCTAGCCCTGAAACACCTAATTCAGTTAGCGCTTCGGTTAACGCAATCCCGACCGCCAGGCTCAAGCCCATCGTTGCGCTAATGCCTTGCTCAAAACGCCAATGCATAGAGAAATATAAATTTGAACCTAACGGAGAAACCCACTGGCGGCCACGGCGACCGCGCCCTGATGTTTGAGCCTCGGCGAATACGGTGTAACCCGATGCCATGCTGGCTAATTCACCAGAATGGATCATTTCCTTAATCACATTGTTGGTTGAGTCGACGACCGTCTTTACCTCAACATTACCTTGCTGGGACGCTGACATGGTCGCGGTGATTATCTGTTGATCCAGCAATGGCGTCGCGTTACTAAGTTTGTAGCCCTTTCCTGTCACGCTGTATATATCCAGACCGAGCAACTGCAGTGCACTAATATGCTTGCCGATTGCAGCACGACTCATCCCGAACTGTTCACCTAAATATTGACCTGAGCAAAATTTTCCATCTGATAACTGTTCAAGAATATTTTGTGTTGTTTGGTTAAACATTGCTAATCGCCTTATCTAAATGACTGTATCCATTGGCGTCGATAAAATTGACTTCGGGCTCGATAACGACCCCAAAGTACTCCTCAACTAACACGCGAATATGCTGCGCTAGTCCGATGACATCTTGTGATGTCGCGTCCTGTTTATTAATTAGCACTAAGGCTTGATGCTCATGAACTGCCGCACCACCGATGCTGTGTCCTTTTAACCCAATGTGGTCGATTAACCACCCTGCCGCTAATTTAACTTCACCGTTAGCTGGGTATTGCGGCATGTTAGGAAAACGTGTCTTAAGCGCCTGCGCCGACGCCAACGACACCAACGGATTCTTAAAGAAGCTACCGACATTAGGAATAAGATCTGGATTGGGTAGTTTTTTGTCTCGTATCATAATCACCTGATTGGCAACCTGTAACGGAGTTGGGTGCTGGGATAATTGCGCCGACCATGTTTTCAACTCGCCATAGTCCAAGGTGGGTTGCCAATACTTAGTCAGCTTAAGCGTCACACTCGTGATTACATAGCGACGATACGATTTAAATAAGCTGTCGCGATAAGCGAACTGGCATTGCTCGGTATTGAACACATGCTTGAGCCCGCTGTCTAGATCATATGCTTCAACTGATTGACACACATCGCGAAGTTCCACACCATAGGCGCCAATATTTTGGACCGGCGCAGCGCCAACCGTGCCAGGGATCAACGCGAGATTCTCGATACCACCAAGGCCAAGTTCGGCACACTTCATTACTAAATCATGCCAATTTTCACCACCTGCACCGGTCACATAATGAAAGTCATCGTCGTGTGATATGTCGATACCAAGCAGTTGATTGTGTAAAATTAAACCGTCGTAGTCTTGGGTAAAGAGCATATTAGAGCCTCCACCGAGGACTAACACCGCTTCATCAATAGGTAATAGTGCCTCTAACATAGAGATACTACTGACATTGATAAGCTTACGACTATGAACGGGTAATCTAAAACTATTAAGGTGACGAAGAGAATGGAGTGGCATCGCGCTGTCTATCATTATTATACTAAGAGCAGTGTAGATTAATTTTACTCAATTGAACACCTCAGGCCACTGCAAGTATATTATATTGAAGATCTCGCGATCTAATCCCAGTCTGATGCAACAAATTGTGCCACAGTAATATCGTCCTTATAAAAACTCAGAAAGGGCCACTCTACATATAGTCGATTACTGTTTTCTAGCATTGTAAACAACGCTTTTTCCAACTGTTGAGTACTCTTGTGTTGACACATTGCCCGTGTGATTGCCATGTTACCTATCTCAAATAACGATTTATGTGCAAAGGTTGACTCGAACAGGCGTACATTATCACTAAAGAATCGATTGCAGCCAGAGAAACCAACGACACCACTTTCAGAGATTGTAATAAAGGGATTATTACGGTGCTCAATGGTCTCCAAACCATCAAACGCAGCCAGACTACTTAAGCGCCACGTTCGATTAACTGTTAACGAGGTATCCTTTAATAATACGCGTCGCTGTTGACTATTGAGGTTATCAACCATAATTGCATTATCTAAATTTGATACAGTCGCTTGTTGGACATTTTTAACATGATATTCCCCCCCCATTATAGCGACCTCATCTGCGTGCCATTGCGCGTTCTGCTCACTGTTTAATATCTGACGACATGAGCCTAACGAGTTGTTCGTGCAACCTGCTTGTTTTGGCGACACCCTAACGACTTGTTTATCACTGCTATGATGAGTTGTCCCGCAACCATATAAAGCAGCAAAAATAACAAACATAATAGTTACTAACTTTGAGTTGAACATAACACTACCCCGACACACAGCTAAAGATAAAGATAAAGGGAGGCCATAATAGACAGCAGAAGCTTAACTGATGCTATATATGATATATTTATATCTAATAAGCACCATCGACACTTCCAGGGTCACTCCACAGCGTATGCCACACCTGATTACCGTGAATATAGTACAAGTCATCGCCATGAATCACGCTGCGATCATCCCAGCTACTAATAAAACGCTCATCGGCTTTAGGTGTAATGGAGCCGATTTGCTGCAACAGAGCATCGGAACCTTCACCATTAATCTCAAGCATCTCAAGTGAAATATTGGCGGTCCATATCGAGACGCTGTTACCACTACTATTGCTTGAACTCCACGTTTCAACAGGCAACGCTAACAGGTGTTTATCGTCAGCAGCCTTGAGGTAAGTTAAAGCATGATAGTTGTACTGGGCAGGAGTATAACCATCAACATAGACAATTTTACTCAATTGCGTTGGATTACTGGGATCACTCACATCGAACAAACTGACATGTGCGCCGCTCTCAACCACCGCGTCGGTTACATCATTACTTGAACCAGCTTGAGGTAAATTATCAGGGTTAACTTGCTGGCCAATACCTAGGATTAAATCTGACGAAATTGGATGAAGGTAAGCAGAATAACCGGGAATTTCTAACGATCCCAAAATCTCAGGTGCTGTTGGGTCCCCAAGGTCGATAACATAAAGCGGATCTGTACGCTCAAACGTCACGACATAGGCTTTATCATCAAAGTACCTCACGGCGTAAATAGATTCGTTTTCCTTACCTATTCGCTCAGGTTTCTCAGCATTTGGCAACTGACTAACGACCTCAAGTGACGTACTCGATGTATTCGATTTGAATATAGTTAGCTGATGCTCAGGGCCTGTATCAAATGTGGTGCTAATGACTCTTAAGTATTGCCCATTTTCGCTGAAGCGAAATTGACTGTTCTCACCGCCAAAGTACCCTGCTACGTTGCCTGTTGCGAGATAATCTACGCCACCAGCGGCTAAAGAAAATTTATGAATAACGCCCGTTGGTTCAGCGTTATCGTATCTTACGCCATAAATATAGACAGAATTAGGCGAGACATAAACCCCGTTAGCTTGAGCGCTAACACACGTCGCTTTAATATCACTCGGGTCATTAACGTCAATAACCGACATAATCACCATGCTGTCGTTGCCGTCATTAGACGTCGCGTCTTGGGGAATTAAACATGAATTAGACGCAACAAGTGAACGCTTTGTACCCAAACTGTCGGTATAACTTGGCATTAACTCGCTGATTGGCGTATTACGTAGTAAATTATAGTTATCGAGTTTCTCTTGCTCAGATGTCGCAAATGGGATGAAACCTTCAACACTCGGTGTATAGGTGCTGACGACAAACAACTTACTGCCAATTTTTCGGCTCGAGATAACATAACCATCGATGACAAAATTTTGCTCGACTTTTGGATCGTTTTTCACACTAGTATCCACAAATGATAACGTGTAATTGGCGTCCATTGGCATCCACATATCATAGATAGGTTGGTCGCCCCAGCCAGCACTTAACACGGTAAGCCGATCGCCAGCTAAAAATAATCCGCTAATATTTTCACTCGCATTGTCAGCTAACACCACGTTAGATGTTTGAGATAAACTACTGTCACTTTCGCGTTGTAGGATTCGCACAAAGTCTGCACTTGGTAGGTTCGAGTCATCGATCGACTCTTGATAATAACGCCGTGCCGCGATATATAGGTTTTCACCGTCATATTTAACGCGATCGCTTTCATCTACCCCTTGCTCTTGGGTAATCGTCGTTGAATAGTTAGCCTCACTAGTCGTTGAGGCAGCAACGGCGTCCCCACTCTCTAACATATCAACATTGTTATTCGTCGTGCTATTAATATAAAGACCATTACGGTAGTAGTCGGCAAACGAGACATCTCCATTACTACTCAACGGCGTAACACTAGTGTTTATGCTGTTAAGTGCCGACGGTGTAACATTTTTTTCTATACTAGGCTCTGCTGAATCACCACCACAGCCAGCCAAAACCAACGCAAGTGGTAATATCGATAAACTAATCTGCTTCATATTTTAACGCCTCTCAATATTGGTCAGCTCCATCCCCTGAAGCCGGAAATAAAAATTAAGCATTGCTTACTCGAATGCTGATGTTACTCATCATAGCGATGAATAAAATCCGATTCTGTAATCATTTGCTACAAGTTGTAATCAAATGTAATCGTTGATGTAAACATCAACGATTACTGCTAAATTATCAAACGATTCTAATTTTAGGACAAATGCGTGAGAACATTATTTTATCTTTGCTTACTGTTCGTCTGCGGGCAATCTATTGCTCAAGGCGAATCGTCAACGGCAAATAATAGTAACCCACAATATAGTCAAGTCGGTCAATGGCAGTTCTCGATAGCACTTGGGATTGGGCAAAAAAGCAATCCGCTGGTTGGCGGTAAAGATATACCTATCTACGTGATCCCGTCAGTGTACTACTACGGCGAGAGTATCTATTTTGATGATGGCGTTTTAGGTTACAGTTTTTTTGAGAACCAACGTTTCACGGTGAGTACACTGGTAAAACTCAATGCTCACGCCGCCAACTTCTATCGCTGGCATCCGGGAAATATCTTCATCCCAAGTACCCAATCGCTTGATTCTTTAGCGCCTGCAACGGATACCGGAAAAGATGAGCAAACCGACGTAGACATTGAGCAATTAGCCAAGCGTAAATGGGCGCTCGATGGTGGCTTACAACTCAATTACTTTGCCGATAACCATCTTATGTTCCAAGCGCGCTGGAGCAGAGATATTAGTAATGTTTATCGCGGAGACTCAATATCCCTCAAGCTCGAAAAAAGCATGAGTTTGAGCAATGACAATCAATTCCAACTCAAAGTTTCCGTTGGTGCAGACTGGCATAGCGCGAATCTCGTCGACTATTATTATGGTGTTAGCGCGCGAGACGATGTCGACAGCAGCTTACAATTCACTGGAAAATCAAGTGTAAATTGGTTTGCATCCACCACCCTAACCTACCATATCTCATCACAATGGCGCGCTGTGATGACGCTGCAAACCAGTAAGCTCGACAACAATATTAGCGACAGTCCGTTAGTTAAAGACTCCACAATTAACACCACGTTTATCGGAGTCGCTTATGACTTCTAACCGTAAACGTTATTTCACTATCTCGAACCTACTTGCCTGCTTACTGCTCGTGATGAGTCCGTTAATAAGTTATGCCGATGAGCCCGTGTCACTATCAATTAAGCCTTTAGCCTGCATTGTGAAAACACAGGGGCAACCGTGCGAGCTAAATGTTACCGCACATTGGCAAACGAACGTGCCGATGAATTTGTGCCTTTATCAACGCAACAATCTCATCCAGTGCTGGAAAAAACAGCGACAAGCGCTCAAACGATTTTCGATTGAAATTACCGAGTCGACAGAATTTAGGCTGCTAAACAGCAAGCAAGAAGTCGTGGCATCGGTACAGATAGCGATAAACGCGGCGACACCAACACGTTACCGTAGACGATTACGCGCCGATTGGAGCGTATTCTAATGCAAACGATATTGTTAGTTGAGGATGACGATCGACTGTCGCAATTAATTGCTCAGTTTCTGTCGCAAAACAATTTCATGGTTGATGTGCTACAACAAGGTGATGTCGTCGTCGATTACGTGACCACGTCACCGCCAGACCTTATTTTGCTCGATGTGATGTTACCGCAGCTCGATGGTTTTTCGATTTTGCGTCAATTACGGGACTTTTATGCTAAACCAGTACTGTTCCTCACCGCGAAAGACAGCGATTTCGACCATGTTAAAGGGTTAGAGATCGGTGCCGATGACTACATTATTAAACCGATAGAACCACACGTATTACTCGCACGTATTAATTCAGCACTGCGTCGGGTAACGCCGAGCAGTGTGTCGTTGCACCAGAAATTACAGTTTGGCAAGCTGAGTATCGATAAAGACACCCGATCAATCACGCTAGCTCAAGAAACAATAGAACTTACTAGCCATGAATTTGAGCTCTTATGGCTACTCGCCAATCAAGCAGGTGAGATCCAAAGCCGCGACTTCATTCACCAACAGATGCTTGGGCGAGAATACGATGGTTTCGACCGTAGTGTCGATGTTCGCATTTCACGACTGCGTAAAAAGCTCAATGACGACCTCAAAAACCCCACCCGCATCATTACGGTGTGGGGCAAAGGCTATGTATTTTGTAGCACGGCATGGGAATAACATGACACGCTTATTTATTAGCCTATATGCAGTTATCATTGTTGGAATCGTCCTAATAAATTGGGGATCACAGGCACTGTGGCAACAATTTGATCACGGTAAAGATCCACAAACACTGCAACTCGAACAACTGGCAATCACCCTATCTCACAGTGTTAATGCCGATAATCGAATCGGCATTAGCCAAGCAATTTCGATACCAATCACGTTACTTGAGCCAAGCGACATTGTCTTGCTGCCAGAACAACAACGGCAATTAAATAGCGGTCAAGTAGTTGTTAGCTATGATGATAAAGACAATACTAACATTTATGTACTTTCCAATACCCACCAACAGCTGGTTCAGTTAGGACCAGTCACACCACCACAAGATATCACTACCATGAGATATTGGTTCATCGGCGGTTCCTACGCCTTACTTGCATTAATCATTGGCTTATGGCTCAGTCCATTATGGCGCGACCTACGTAACTTACAGCTCGCGAGTAAGCAATTCTCTATCGGGCACCCGCCACGACCAATTCAGGTAAATACCACTTCAACCATCAGCTCGGTATTAACGACGTTCAATAACATGACGGCGCAGATATCACGATTGATTGAGGAACAAAAGCAACTAACGAATGCGGTATCTCATGAGTTAAGAACACCACTAGCGCGGTTAAAGTTTAGTTTTGCGATGCTCGAAGACAAGGAACTTAGTCAGCTACCCGCGATGCGTGATGATGTCACTGAGCTCGAAAATTTGGTTGATGAAATGCTTAATTACGGACGCTTGGAAAGTGAAATTCGTTCGCTTGAGTTAAGTGACGTTAACATCGATCAACTGCTCACTAACCAAGTGGAAAAATTATCGAGGCATCAAGACAAAACGCTTAAGCTAACCATAGAGCCTAATTTACGTTGGCTGTGTGATGGTCACTTTATCGAACGGGCATGCCAAAATTACATTACCAATGCCTTACGTTATGCCCACCAGCAAGTCGAGATAACCGTACAAATAGCCAACAACTCACTCCATATCAGCGTTGAAGATGATGGCGTAGGTATTAATAAAAACGAGCGAGAGCAAGTATTTAAACCCTTTACTAGGCTCGACAAAAGCCGTAACAAACAGCAGGGCGGTTTTGGGCTCGGATTGGCCATCGTTAGCCGTATTACCGATTGGCATCAGGGCCAATGCTACGTGACACGTTCAGCACTTGGCGGTGCAAAGTTTTGTATCACCTTGCCACGTCTTGCCTAACCACCATTTGGCACAGCATAATCCTAATTAAGCACGAGAGAGTCATCGATTACAACCGCCACGCCTTCAACAAACACTGTGCCTATTCTCTGCTAAACTGTGATATTAAGTAACGAGCATGTGGAGTCGCCATGTATTTTATCCGCCTAATCTGTTTAATGATTACCTGCTATTTCACCTCTGGAACGGCGTTAGGGAAACAGCTTAATATTGCATTTTTTCCGTTGAGCGAAGGTGAGAACCATAATTTGTATTGGCAAGATGTTGTCGATTTTGCACGTGCCAGCGCCAGCGACTTAAACATAAACCTTCATGTTATATACAATAAAGTGGGCCATCGGCGCAGCTACGTCAGCACCATTGAATCCATCCTCAAATCAGACGATAAACCCGATGCCTTTATCGCTGGAGCTTACTTACAAATCACCGAAGAAATCATTGCACTAGCCGAGTATTACCAAGTGCCCTTAATCATGTTTAATAATGAATTACCAAAACAGGCTATGGTAGAAGTTGGCCCGCCACGTAGTAAATATCAATATTTTATTGGCCAGGTGATGCCTGACGATCTCAACTTAGGTTATATGCTGGCTGACTATCTGATAAAAAACGCCGAAAAACGTTCCACTACTGATCGTATTAAGATTGTTGGTATCAGTGGCACTCGAGACTCTCCTGAAACACATGCTCGAAATCAAGGCCTAACCAACGCAAGTGCCGAGCATGACCAGGCCGATTTAGTCCAAATAGTGTTTAGTAATTGGAACCCCGATATTGCGTATCGTCAGGCTAATTCACTAATTAACCGTCATCAAGATTTACAGATAATATGGTGTGCTAGCGACTTAATGGCCCTCAGCAGCCTAAATGCCATTAAGGATAATAAACAACATATCATTAGCGGTGGCATCGACTGGAGCGCCGATGCCATGCACTCGATTAGAAACGGTCAACTAACGGCGTCATCTGGTGGCCAATTTACGACTGGTGGATACGCCGTTATATTGCTCTATGATTATTTAAATGGTCGTGATTTCGCTCAAGATAACCAAACCATCTTCAAGATCCCAGGCGGACTAATTCACCAAGAAAATATAGAACAATATTTTTCGGTTTTAACCGCTAAAGATTGGAAAAGTATCAATTTTGGCCTGTACTCTCGTGCCTTACATCCCGAAAATACTGGCTATGATTTTTCGTTCGAACGATTAATGACACAAGCTCAAGCGAGTAAGGTACCTGTGGCAAGCCCTAGCTCATCTAAGCAATTGCTTTTAGAATAGTATACAAGTCAGATTGCACCGCAGCGGCAGTCACTTCACGTCCAGCACCTGGACCACGAATAATCAACGGATTATCTTGATACCACTGGCTTTTTATTAAGAACACATTGTCTGATGGTGTTAGCGAGGCAAACGGATGGCTAACACTTAGTGACTGAAGGCCAACTTTAGCCGTCAAGTTGTCGTTGTCATTGATCTCAAGCTCTGCAACGTAACGGATCACTTCATCACGGGCTTTCGCTTGTTGATAACGCTGTGACATCAGCTCATCTAACTCACCTGCCCGCGCTAAAAATTCCTCAACAGAAAGTTCACTCAAAGATTGCGGCACCATTGAACTCAAGTCTATATCAGCCAACTCCAGTTCATGGCCTGCTTCACGCGCTAAAATCAGTAATTTTCGTTGCTTATCTTTACCAGACAAATCATCCCGAGGATCAGGTTCGGTGATCCCGAGCGACAATGCGCGCAATAACAAGGCAGAGAACGGTTCGTTGTCATCAAAATTCTCAAACAACCAACTTAGGGTGCCAGAGAATACACCACTAATCGACGTGACACGATCGCCACTGTAACGTAAATCATTGATTGCATGCTGCACCGGTAAACCTGCACCAACGCTGGCATTATAGCGCCAATGACAATTATTACTGTGAACCACTTGCTTGAGTTTAGCGTAAAACTCACTACTGCCTGATCCTGCAAGCTTATTAGCGCTCACCAAATGATAGCCATTGCCAATAATCGACGGGTAGAGATCGCTAATACCCTGGTCGGCTGAAATATCCAACATCACCAACTCATCAAGCGGATGATTTTCAAAGGTATTAATAAGAGCCTGCGAATCAAATTCACGACTTTCATCTTGATAACGATCAGACCACGCCTCGGGACTAATCCCCGAAAAATCGATTAACGCACTGCGCGATCGCACAATAGCCACCAAAGGTAAATGAACGTTTAAGCTCGTTTGTAATTTTTGCTGCTCTTTAACAAAGAGATCAATCCAGCATTGGCCGATATTTCCTGCGCCTAACAGCACAACTCCAATACGCTTAGCCGGCGTATAGATTTTTTGATGCAGTAAATAGGCAAGAATATTAACGCGCTTAGCGGGCACAATAACACTCAGGCTCAAGCCATTATCTGATAATACAACAGGTAATGAAGACTCTTTAGCGAGCAGCTGATTAAATAATTTTCGATACCAAGAGACTCCCGCGTCGAGCAATGAAATTAACCCGACACCGGACTCACGCTGCCATGCAATGTCAGTGTGCGTTGCAAGTAATGCGTCAAAACTGAATGCCATTTCGTTGGCCATCACGAGTATCAGCTGGTTACTGTGGCGCGTGGCAACTAACGGAAAAAATCCCTGCTGTGGTAATGAACGCAGCAATTGTGCACTTTTTTCATTGTCGGGTAGGCGATACAGCTCAACGTTATCCATGCCATTGACAATACAATCACCGACATGGCCGAGCCGCTTGCCAATTTCGGTAAACGCGGCATCAGGCGTGAAACTAGAGCGCACTCTTAGTGCAATTTTATCTTTCGACAACGGTTGTAAAGTGCGGCGATGTAAGACTGGATTTCCCAAACGTGCTAGTTCTTGCGCCTCGGCCAAGCTTAGTTGCTCGATTAAGGCCGCTTCTTTAATGAGATTCGGGTCGGCACTAAATACACCAGCAACATCAGTCCAGATGTTCACTGCTTTAGCACCTGCTAACTTAGCAATTAGGGTTGCGCTATAATCACTCCCATTTCGTCCCAATAACAACGTTTGTTGCTGGGAGTTAGCGCAAATAAAGCCGGTAAACACGCGCTGCTTATTAACATGTGCTTCGCTTAACTCAATTAAACGCTGAGCCGATAGTACTTCGTCGACAATCGGCGTGATCTCGCCACTAGCCAATAAGAAATCTCGCGTATCGAGCTCCACACTGTCGCGGCCGAGTTGCGATAACAACGCGCTTAACAAGCGTGATGACCAAACCTCACCAAACCCGACAATGCAATTACCACGAAATGTATCGAGCTCGTTATTGCTTAACCATTGTTTCAATAGTGAAAAATCATTAGCTAATTGAGTCAGCAAGGACTGTGGTTGGCTAATGAGTTGTTCGATTAGTTGAGTTTGAAAATGTTGTAACTGACTGAGTAATGGTAAAAAATCAATATTACTTCGTGCCAAATCGGTTAACTTTAGTAACTTATTGGTGGTTTTCCCAGCGGCAGAAACCACCACCAAGTCATCACTTTGACCATGACTTAATAGTAAATTTGCGACCCGATTATAGCACTGTGGATCGGCGAGACTACTGCCACCAAACTTATGTAATGCTAACTGACGTTCTACAACACTCATTCTTTTCTCACTTATAAAGCCGACAACACCGTGTCGAGACTTTGCGATAAATCTGCAATTAAATCTTCAACGGTTTCTAATCCCACCGACAGGCGAATAAGACTATTGCTAATGCCGGCGGTGATCCGTGCACTCTCTTCCATACCCGCATGCGTCATTGTTGCTGGATGAGCAATCAAACTCTCCACGCCGCCCAAGCTTTCCGCTAAACAAAATAACGAGATTTGTTCGACAAAACCTTTGCAATGGCTGATATCACCCGCTAATTCAAAACTAAGCATCGCCCCGAAGCCCAATTGCTGCTCTTTCGCGAGTTGATGCTGTGGATGATCTGACAATCCTGGATAATAAACTTTAGTGACCGCCGGATGGTCATTAAGAAAATTAGCAATAATGGCAGCACTTTGTTGGTGCTGCTTGAGGCGAACCGGCAAGGTTTTAAGACCACGCAGTGCCATGTAACTATCAAATGCGCCGCCGGTAACACCGATACAGTTGGCCCACCAGTCAAGATCGATACCAAGCTGCTGATCTTTGGTGATAATCGCGCCAGCGACAATATCGCTGTGGCCATTTATATATTTGGTGCAAGAATGCACCACGATATCTGCACCTAAGCTTAAAGGGCGCTGTAGTAATGGTGTTAAGAACGTGTTGTCCACCACCACTAAGGCGCCTACAGCTTTAGCCTGCTTACTAATCGCCTTAATATCAACGATTCGCAACAACGGATTACTTGGCGTTTCAATCCACACCATTTTTGGCTGTAACGCTATCGCCTGATCAAGCGCTTGCTGATCGTTCTGATCGACAACAACCAGCTTAAACAAACCACGACGCGATAAGTGGTCAAACATCCGATAGCTGCCGCCATAGCAATCATGCGGAATAACTAAGGTGTCTTGTGGCGTCAACAACTGAATTACCGTGGTAATAGCAGAAAGCCCGGTGCTGGTCATCACGCCAAAAGCACCGCCTTCGAGCTTGGCTAACGTTTTCGCTAATGTACTGCGCGTTGGGTTACCACGGCGAGCATAATCATACTCTCGTGGCTGGTCGTAGCCCTCGAATGTATAGGTGCTCGAGAGATAAATAGGAGCAACAACGGCGCCGTGCTGCGTGTCAGTATCGATACCACCGCGAACCGCCAGTGTTTCAGTTCCAAATTTGTTCATAAATCCTCCAGCAAATGCTTGACTTAAAATTCAGCTAGGATATAAAGATGTCTAGATGGCTAATTTAACCAACCATTTTACAGACGTCAAGATGTTTAGACGTCTATAATCATATTAATACAGAATAAAACCATAAGAAATTTGACTGTATTGCATTACCCGTTAAAATCTGCGTACTTTTAGAAGAATAACAGCGATGCCCTATCCCTAATCTGCGATAATGATGACATAGATAGAACGGGTTATCCCATAATTAATGCAAAAATTTAAGGTGTTTTCATGACAGTCTGGAATGGCGAATATATCAGTCCCTATGCCGAACACGGCAAGAAGAATGAGCAAGTAAAAAAGGTGACAGTATCGGTACCATTAAAGTTATTGAAAATACTCACCGATGAGCGGACCCGCCGTCAAGTAAACAACTTGCGTCACGCCACCAATAGCGAGTTATTATGTGAAGCATTCTTACATGCTTACACTGGCCAACCATTGCCAGAAGATAGCGATTTGGCGAAAGACAAGCCCAACGCTATTCCGCAACTTGCTAAAGAATTAATGGCAGAGCTAGGAACCTTGGATGATTATTTGGCAAGTATTGAAGAAGAGAGTGAATAAAACGTTCTGTTAATAAAAATGCCGCATTTGATGCGTAATGCAGATCAGTTAAGGAGAAGTAGAAACAGTTGAAACGCGGCTGCTCCCGCCATTTATCGCCTTAAATTTTAAATTGATCAATGAAAAAATCAGGGATGATTTTTTAGTATTTGCCGCAGGCGTAGCCATGGATGGCGAAGTTAGAGCGACGCAGGAAGCCAAAGCCGAGATGCGGATCAAATACGGTATTGAACAGGCAATTTATCATTTAAGATCAGCGGTAAATAATCGGGTCGCCTTTCTTTTGGATACTTTTCTTTGGCGACGCAAAGAAAAGTATCTGGTGTGCGTGCGCTATCATCGATTAAAACGACGAATTTGATAAGCACATCAAAAAATACTCGAAAGTTTAAATTTTCTCTTAACTCACCAACATTAGCATCTGACGCAGCATTTTTTCGCTATTCCATATAATTTTTGGGCATCTCAAGAGCCGCCACGCCCGAATCTATTGCTGCTTGAGCAACCGCTTTAGAAACACGGGTTAGCAAACGTGAGTCCATTGGTTTTGGAATGATGTATTCCTTACCAAAGCTCAATGATTTATGACCACTCGCCTTCAGAACTTCTGGTGGTACTTCTTCCTTAGCGATTTGGCGAATAGCATGCACCGCCGCCACTTTCATCGCCTCATTGATGGTCGATGCGCGAACATCTAATGCGCCACGGAAGATGAACGGGAAACACAAAACGTTGTTCACTTGATTTGGATAATCAGAACGACCCGTTGCCATGATCAAGTCTTTACGCGCGGCGTGAGCCAATTCAGGCTTAATTTCAGGATCGGGATTTGAACACGCGAAAATAATTGGATTTTTTGCCATCAATTTAACGTGTTCAGCATTAATGACATCAGGTCCTGACACACCGACAAAGATGTCAGCGCCATTAATCACTTCTTCGAGTAATCGCATATCGGTGTTATTAGCAAAGCGGCGCTTATACTCATTCAAATCTTCACGATTGGTATGAATCACACCTTTACGGTCAAGCATGTATATTTTTTCACGCATTGCGCCGCAGCTGATTAGTAATTCCATGCATGAAATAGCCGCCGCACCAGCCCCCATACAAACGATGCGCGACTCTTCGATTTTTTTACCTTGAATGTCGAGTGCATTAATCATGCCTGCGGCCGTAACTATCGCCGTACCATGTTGGTCATCATGAAACACAGGAATTGAACAGCGCTCTTTAAGCGCCTTCTCAATCATAAAGCACTCAGGTGCTTTAATATCTTCGAGGTTAATACCACCAAACGTATCGGCAATATTAGCAACGGTATCAACAAATTCATCTACCGTACGATGCTTGACTTCAATATCGATCGAATCGATATTGGCAAACCGTTTGAATAGCAGAGATTTACCTTCCATCACGGGTTTTGAAGCCAATGGGCCGAGATTACCTAAACCAAGAATAGCGGTGCCATTCGTGATCACAGCAACAAGATTGCCTTTCGCCGTGTATTTATAAGCATTCTCAGGATCTTTCGCAATTTCACGCACCGGCTCAGCGACGCCTGGACTATACGCCAATGCTAAGTCTTTAGCCGTTTCAGCAGGTGTCGAAAGTTCTACGCTAATTTTACCCGGTGTAGGTAGCGCATGGTAGTCAAGCGCTTGTTGACGGAAGTCTGTCATTCTCTTTCGGTATCCTTGGTATAACGATTAAATAAATAAACAATTATTCATGACTAAATGATGAATAAAAAAACATGAAGTGCATATAAAATACTCCGTCAGCCACCAATTACAACTAAAAAACGCAATTAAATTAATGATCCAATCAGAAGAATCATTTGTATAACTAAATGGCATAGAAATAGGATGAACAAAGGGTTTACATGTAATTTAATTACGATTTAGTGAGGGATATCTTACAAGTTTTGTTAATTTTATTTCAGAGTTTGTTGAACTTGGTAAAAAACAATCTAAAAATCGTATTATTTATAAATGGAGCGAACAACAACGGTTTATCGCTAAAATTTAGGCATAAAAAAAGCACCCTAAGGTGCTTTTTTTCACTAAGGTTAAAGAAAAATTATTTCTTAGACTTAAGTGAACCAAAACGAGATTTGAACTTATCAACACGTCCACCAACGTCAGCAGTTTTTTGCTTACCAGTGTAGAACGGGTGACAAGCTGAACATACGTCTAGCGCAAGATCTTTAGCAACTGTTGAACCAACGTTGATTACGTTACCACATGAACATGTTGCAGTGATCGCTTCGTAAGTAGGATGAATATCTTGTTTCATTAGGGAAAGCCTCTAAATAGTTCGCATCGCTATCAAACCCGGAGTTAGACACCATACGAAGATTGTATAAATAATAGGGCGCGAATTATATAGCAACCTTTGCAGGGATACTAGAGGATCGCGCAAATAATCCGCTTCTATTTCACAATTTTTAACGTTAAACTCTAAAGTATTGAAGTTAAACACAGTGATCGCATGTCGCACCAAACCTTAGTTGAAGTGGCAGTAGCTACACCATTACGTCGGCCATTTAGCTATTTGTGTCCAAAAAACATTGTGTTACCTAACATTGGCGTGCGTGTAAAGGTTCCTTTTGGTAGTCGTGAACTTATCGGTATTGTTACCAAGCACCTTGATGATACCGACGTAGACACCGCTAAATTAAAATCAATTATCGAAATATTAGACCAGGATCCCTTACAGGATCCCGCACTACATCGCTGGTTAAAATGGGCCAGCGACTATTATCACTACTCTCTCGGTGAAATTTATCAACAGTCATTACCCTCGTTAATACGTAAAGGCGAGCCAGCGGTCATCGCCCAGACATTATTGTGGCAAGCTACCGCTGAAGGTGAAACAATTGATTTAGCAACCTTGAAACGCGCCAAGAAACAACAGCAACTGCTTCAACTGCTATTAGAACAAGGTGCAATGAGCGCAGCAATGCTCAAACAAGCTGATGTTTCTAGCGCTGCGATCAAAGCATTAGCCGACAAAGCCCTCATCGCGCAAATACCAAAGCCATTATCAGCAGTATGTGAATGGCAAGCGCAACACATTGTTGAAAGCAACAAACATACATTAAATCCCGAGCAAGCCATTGCTGTTGCTGCTATTAACATTGAGAGGGGCTTTAGCACCAGTCTATTGTTGGGAATCACCGGCAGCGGTAAAACAGAGGTCTACCTTCAAGCGATCGAACAAGTAATAAGTGCCGGTAAACAAGCACTCATTCTGGTTCCTGAAATCGGCTTAACACCACAAACGTTACAACGGTTTCAGAGTCGTTTTAACGTACCTATCGTTTTTCTACATTCTGGGCTCAACGACAAGCAACGGATGGATGGCTGGTTAAAGTCCCAACAGGGACGTGCCGCATTAATTATTGGCACCCGCTCTGCGATCTTCACGCCGATGAAAAAACCTGGCATGATTATCATCGATGAAGAGCATGATGGCTCCTTTAAACAACAAGATACCTTTCGCTATAATGCACGCGACATGGCCGTGGTACGCGCCAAGCTAGAAAACATTCCGTTAGTCTTAGGCAGCGCAACCCCCTGTTTCGAGACGCTACATAATGCCAATACGGGAAAATACCAGCTCCTTAACCTAACCAAGCGTGCTGCTAATGCTAGTGAAGCATCTCACCAACTCATTGACATAAAAGGTGTTAAGCTCCAAAGCGGCATGTCGCCACAACTATTACAACTAATGAAGCGCCATTTAGAACGTGGCGATCAGGTGATGTTGTTTCTTAATCGCCGCGGCTATGCACCTGCATTATTGTGTCATGAGTGCGGCTGGCTCGGTGATTGCCATCGTTGCGATGCTCATTACACGGTGCATCAGCGCTATCGCTACATTCAATGTCACCATTGCGGTGAACAACACGCGATACCTAATCAATGTCCGGATTGTGGTAGCACACAATTAGTCACTGCTGGGGTTGGCACCGAGCAGCTTGAGCACAGTGTAAACGAACTATTTCCAGAGTATAAAAGCGTGAGAATAGATCGCGATAGCACGCGAAAAAAAGGTGCATTAGATGCTTCTCTTGATGGCATCGTCAATAATGAATTCCAAATCCTTATCGGCACTCAAATGCTCGCCAAAGGCCATCACTTCCCGGATGTCACCTTAGTGGCAATACTCGACGTTGATGGCGCACTGTTTAGTGGCGATTTCCGCGCCAATGAAAAACTTGCTCAACTCTATCTACAAGTCTCGGGCCGCGCCGGACGCGCGAGTAAACCCGGTCAGGTGGTGCTGCAAACTCACCACCCTGAACATCAGCTATTGCAACGACTCAATCATGATGGTTATCTAAAATTTAGTGAGGCTGCGCTTAAAGAACGTCAGACGGCACAATTACCACCTTTCTGGCACATGGCCTTGTTACGGATTGAGTGCCACGACAACCAATTGATTAGTAACTTTAATAACGTAATACGGGACATTTGTGAGCCGTTACTACAACAACTCAGTGTTAAAGAAAGCCCTGTTCGCCAAATCGGCCCTATGCCCGCACCGATGGAACGCCGTGCTGGAAAATTCCGTTGGCAGGTTATCTTTGAATCGTCTAAGCGCAGTCAGTTACATAAGTTTATTGCGGTGCTTAGCCAAGAACTCGATAAGAACAAGGCCAGTCGCCAAGTGCGCTGGTCCATCGATGTCGACCCAATCGATATGGTATAACCAATGACATTATTTGCAGACACCCCAAAACCACCGTATTACGCGGTTATATTTACCTCAACCAGAACCCCAGGCGACAATGGCTATGGTGATACAGCCGATCGAATGATGGAGCTAGCCCAACAGCAACCAGGGTTTATTGGCATTGAGTCTGCCCGAGAAGAGGTTGGCATCACCGCTTCCTATTGGCGCGATCTCGAATCGATACGCAGCTGGAAACGCAATACCGAACATTTACAGGCTCAACAGCAAGGGCGCAGTAATTGGTATGGCGAATTTAAAGTCCGAATCGCTAAAGTAGAACGGGATTACGGGATTTAATAGCCACTTTTTTAAAGTGAATAAGCCAATTTATAGATCAACACCATAAATAATCATTATTTTTGCCAAATATGCCTGACCTACCGCTAGTGAGCGCTCGAGTTTTAAGATAGACTTAAGCGCTAATAGCGGCATTGTGCCGCCGATTTAATTAAACAAATACTAGTTAGTGGTGCATAAACCTAATGAAAGACAATATCCAGCAATTACTTGAACAAACCGTCGACATTCTAAAGCAGGAAGCTATCTTGCCACAGGACGCCACGCCGCGTATTCAGGTAGACCGAACCAAGGATAAGTCTCACGGTGACTTCGCCACTAATTTAGCGCTAATGACCGCTAAGCCAGCTGGTAAAAACCCTCGTGAGTTGGCGCAGCTTATTTGCCAATATTTACCGGAGTCAGCTTTTATTGCTAAAACTGAAATCGCAGGTCCGGGTTTCATTAATTTTTTTGTCGCTGACAACGCCCTGACAGACCAACTCGAAGCCGCCTATCAAGATGCCCGCTTAAATATCAGCAAGGCAGAAAAGACCCAAACAATCGTGGTTGATTACAGCGCACCGAATCTCGCCAAAGAGATGCACGTTGGTCACTTACGCTCGGCAATCATTGGCGATAGCGTGGTACGTACCCTTGAATTCTTAGGCCATAAGGTTATTCGTCAGAATCACGTTGGTGATTGGGGCACCCAATTCGGCATGCTGCTCACTTACATGGAGCGCTTGCAACAACAAGGTGGTGAAATTTCAATGGAATTGCATAACCTTGAGCAATTCTACCGTGCCGCAAAAAAATGTTTTGATGACGATGAGTCGTTCTCAATCCGTGCTCGCGAAAATGTGGTCAAATTACAATCTGGCGATGCTGAATGTAAAGCGCTGTGGCAACAATTTATCGATATTTCACTAAACCATTGTCAAGAAACATATGACCGTTTAGGTGTCAGCTTAACTCGTGACGATGTGATGGCTGAAAGCTCATATAACGATATGCTGGCCGGTGTCGTAGATTCATTGGCCGAGCAAGGCTTATTGGTTGAAAGCAACGGCGCTAAATGTGTTTTTCTTGAGCAATTTAAAGGTAAGAGTGACGAGCCACTACCGATTATCATCCAAAAAACTGGCGGCGGCTTCCTTTATGCCACCACAGATATGGCAGCAACACGCTACCGTAGCGACGTATTGAACGCCGATCGTGTACTCTACTTTGTTGATGCTCGCCAAAGCTTACACTTTCAACAGATTTTCGCCTTAGCCAAGCAAGCCAATTTTGCGCGCCCAGACATGTCACTAGAGCACATGGCATTTGGTACAGTAATGGGTGAAGATGGTAAGCCATTTAAAACCCGCTCTGGTGAAGTGGCTAAGTTAGCCGATTTACTCACCGAAGCGCAGCAACGTGCTTTTGACTTAGTCAAATCAAAGAATCCAGACATGGATCATGAACAACTAAAATCTATTGCCGATGTTGTCGGTATCTCAGCGGTTAAATACGCCGATTTATCAAAAACACGTACCAGTGATTACATGTTTAGTTTCGACAGCATGCTCAGCTTTGAAGGCAACACTGCACCATATATCTTGTATGCCTACACACGAGTTTCAAGTATTTTTGCTAAAGCAGGTGTCGATGCAAACAGTTTAACCGGAACCATTAGCTTAGACACAGACCAAGAGAAGGCGCTTGGCTCTAAATTGATGCAATTTAATGATGCGGTAAACAACGTGGCGAACAAAGGCCTGCCGCATGTTATGTGTAGTTACTTGTTCGAACTTGCGGGCTCATTCTCTAGTTTCTATGAAGCGTGTCCAATCTTAGTCGGTGATAACGAAGCGGTTAAGCAGAGTCGCTTAAAACTGGCGGCATTGACGGCTAAAACGTTAAAACAAGGCCTATCATTACTCGGTATTGAAACGTTGGAGCGCATGTAGCTAATGGCGGACCACGCAAAGAAAGGACGCCCCAGAAAGCCAGCTAATGGTAAAGGCAAAGGTGCCAAGGCAAAGCAAGCACCAGCACAAAACAAGCCTCGCTTATTACTCATGCTGGTCGCTATTTTAGTGCTGTGTGCGGCGTTTGGTTATTTCCTGCTGCATATTGAAGGAAGTGCTGATAACGTAGAAAATCAGCCGACTCAGCAACCAAGTGTTAAGGCAGCTAAGCCATTGCCGAAAGCCCCAACCGAATCTTGGGACTATGAAAATCTCGATCAAAAAGAAATCTCGATCGACCTACCACAACAACAGCAAAGCACTATCTCTTACCGCCTGCAATGTGGCAGTTTTAAGAGCATAGGTCAGGCTGAAAGCATGAAAGCGACCATCGCCTTCCAAGGGTTTGAGTCGTTTATTAAGAAAGTGACAGGAAAAAATAGACCTTGGTATCAAGTCTATTTAGGTCCTTTCCCGCGTAAGCGTGGCGCAGAGGCAGCACGTCATAAGCTGCAACGTGCAGGGTTAAATTATTGTGAAATATTCCACTGGCAGGGATAAAGCACCACACAGCCGCATCTTCCGAGGGTGCGGTTACCCTTGAAAACCTCTTTTTAACCCCCATAACTTATTTATCACTCGCAAACTGCGATTCATTTTATTCCGCGCTATTTGAAATATAATACGCCAACAAACAAAAGAGGACAGATAATGACAACGATTGTATCTGTACGCCGTAACGGCAAAGTAGTTATCGCCGGTGACGGCCAAGTTTCCCTAGGCAACACCGTGATGAAAGGCAACGCACGCAAAGTTCGCCGCCTGTACAACAACAAAGTATTGGCTGGATTTGCCGGCGGTACGGCCGATGCATTCACGCTGTTTGAGCGCTTTGAAGCCAAACTCGAAATGCATCAGGGCCATTTAACGAAAGCGGCGGTAGAGCTCGCTAAAGACTGGCGTACCGATCGCGGGTTACGTAAGTTGGAAGCCTTATTAGCGGTAGCAGATAGCGAAGCATCATTAATAATCACGGGAAATGGTGATGTGATTCAGCCGGAAAATGATTTAATCGCGATTGGCTCTGGTGGCCCATTTGCGCAGGCAGCAGCGACCGCGTTATTAGAGAATACCGAGTTAGACGCTAACGAAATTGCCACTCGCGCTTTAACCATTGCCGGCGATATTTGTGTCTTCACTAACGGTCATCATACGGTTGAAACCCTTGATGACAACGATGCGAAATAAGTAGAGATAATATTATGTCACAAATGACTCCAAGAGAAATCGTATCTGAGCTAGATGCACACATCATTGGCCAGAGCGATGCTAAACGCGCCGTATCAATTGCACTGCGCAATCGCTGGCGCCGGATGCAACTTAATGACGAACTCCGTCAAGAAGTTACCCCGAAAAATATTCTCATGATCGGCCCAACCGGCGTTGGTAAAACAGAAATTGCTCGTCGTTTAGCCAAATTAGCAAACGCACCGTTTATCAAAGTGGAAGCGACTAAATTCACCGAAGTGGGTTATGTCGGCAAAGAAGTCGATCAGATTATTCGCGACCTTGCCGACGTTGCATTAAAAATAACGCGCGAACAACAAATGAAGAAAGTACGCTTCGCGGCTGAAGAAGCAGCTGAAGAACGTATTCTCGATGCGTTGTTACCACCAGCTCGTACTGGTTTTGATGATGACAACACCACTGCTGATTCAAGTACCCGTCAAGTATTCCGCAAGAAATTACGCGAAGGCACATTAGACGACAAAGAAATAGAAATGGACATTGCTGCCCCTCAAGTTGGCGTTGAAATCATGGCACCTCCCGGCATGGAAGAAATGACCAATCAGTTGCAAGGGATGTTCCAAAACCTCAATAGTACGCCAACTAAAAAGCGTAAATTAAAAATCAAAGAAGCCTTTAAACTGATTCAAGAAGAAGAAGCCGCCAAGCTAATTAATCAAGAAGATATTAAAGAACAAGCCATTGAAATGGCAGAGCAAAATGGCATTGTATTTATTGATGAAATCGATAAAATTTGTAAGCGTGGTGACGCTTCAGGCCCTGATGTTTCTCGTGAAGGTGTCCAACGTGACTTATTACCGTTAATCGAAGGCTGTACCGTATCGACTAAGCACGGCATGATTAAAACAGACCATATTTTGTTTATTACCTCTGGCGCTTTCCAAGTATCTAAGCCGAGCGACTTGATCCCTGAGCTGCAAGGCCGTCTACCAATTCGAGTCGAGTTAAGCGCCCTGTCTAGTGATGACTTCATCCGCATTTTAACCGAACCAAATGCCTCTCTGACCGAACAACATAAAGCATTGTTAGCCACTGAAGGCGTTGATATTGAATTCACTAAAGACGGTATTAAAAGTATTGCCGAAGCTGCTTGGAAAGTTAACGAGAGCACCGAAAACATCGGCGCGCGTCGATTACACACGGTATTAGAGCGTTTAATGGAAGAAATTTCATACCACGCCTCTGACCGCTCAGGTGAATCGATTACGATTGATGCTGAGTATGTTAATAAATATTTAGGTGACCTGGTAGAAAATGAAGATTTAAGCCGCTTTATTCTATAATCAGTGGACTTAAACTGGTAGCATCGTTAATACCCATGCTACTTGAAAATGTAGGTTTCAGAGCATTTCCAAGTGGCATGGGTATAACAACAAGGATGTTGCCATTGATTAATATCAACCAGAAAATTAACGACGTCATTTACAATGCGCCAGTCAACCTCTTGCTTGGTGAGTACAGCGCATGGCCTGTATACTAGAATTTCGTCAACACGCTATTTCATCATTATTAGAAATAAGATTTTCTGATAGCTTTGTCGCGCTCATTTCTTATGAGTTACTCCGAGTCTATTCACCCTCCTCGCCACAGATTTCTCATTTTTCATCAGTTGCGCCATTAGTGACCAACAAAGTATTTGTTAGGTTGGTTGAGATTGTTCCACAATCAACGGTAGGTTTAATCTTACATTTTGACGATGGCCATCAAAGTAACCTATTCAGCAACGGCTATCTTTATCAGCTTTGCGTCGAGCAAGATCGTCTTTGGCACACTTATATGAATCGTTTACGGATCGCTCAACAAGCACGAAGCAACTGTATTAGTTGCCTGCAAGTGGGATAGACTCGGGAATTGACGAAAATAACACTTCACTTATTCAATAGTTAGGCTAAAATTTAACTGTTAACCATTCCTTGTTGGAGCCCAGCATGCAATATAATACTTCTGAACTGTGCGATATGTACCTCGATAGTGTCGATGTTGTTGAACCGATGTTTGCCAATTTTGGCGGCCGAAATTCTTTTGGCGGCGAAGTCACTTCTGTTAAATGCCATGAAGCCAATGGCTTAATTCGAGACGTGCTCGCTCGAAATGGCGAGGGCAAGGTTTTAGTCATCGATGGTGGTGGTTCATTACGCCGCGCCCTAGTTGATTTAGAAATTGCCGAATTGGCACTAGACAACGGCTGGGAAGGGATCGTCGTATTTGGTTGTATTCGTGATGTCGACTTTATCGATGAACTAGAAATTGGTATTCAGGCACTTGCATCAATCCCCGTGCTCGCTAGCGACAGTACCGATGGTGAATTGGATACACCAGTCAACTTTGGTGGTGTTACCTTCTTACCGGAAGATCATGTCTACGCTGACTCAACGGGCATTATTTTATCTCCTGAACCACTCGACATTGAATAACTCACTACGCTGCAACGCTTAATGAAGCATCTCATTACGGCCGATAGCAGCTATCTCGCGACCTATTTGAAGCCCCGCCTTGGTGAAACTAAGATTGGGCAACAACTACAGCTACCTGATGCTAAGAATATCAAACAGTCGTTAGCGCTATTACAGCGTCACGGTGCCCGATTTGTGTTGCTGGGCATTCCTGAAGATATGGGACCGCGTGCAAACTTGGGTGGCGGTGGCGCCGATCAAGGTTGGATTGCCTTTCTCAGTAACTTCTTAAACCTTCAACACAACAACTTCATCAAGAGTGAACAACTTGTTTTACTCGGTCACGTTCACTGTGATGACCTGCAACAACAAAGCTATTCACTCGACGTGGCCAATATTGATGATTTAGCAACGCTACGCGGCCTCGTTGAAACACTCGACGCCAGAGTGAATCATATCATTGAATTGATTACTGAAAGTAATCTGATACCGATTGTAATTGGCGGAGGTCATAATAATGCCTTGCCAATATTACAAGGAACAGCACTGGCAAAGAATCAATCGATAGCGGCAGTTAACCTCGATCCCCATACCGATTTTAGAGCCCTCGAAGGTCGACATAGCGGTAATGGTTTTAGCTATGCAGCCAAGCAAGGTGTGTTAAGTCACTATTTTTCACTGGGAATACATCAACTTAAAAATTCAGAGAATAACTTAAAGAGCCTGAACGACTATGGTTTCCCATCCGTCAGCATTCAAGAAATAATCACCTATCGACAAATCAGCCTTGAGCAAGCAATCAACAAAGCGGTTGAATATCTCAGCTTGAGCCAAAAGCCCGTGGGTCTCGAATTGGATTTAGACTCTATCGCCTACATGCCTGCTAGTGCATACACCAACGCGGGTTTTACACTGAGCGACGCGCAATATTATGTACATCGAATCGCTAGCTTAGAACAATGTTGTTATTTACATCTAGCGGAAGGAGCGCCTAGTCAGCACCCCGCTGGAATTGAGTCTGGAATGGTTGATATCGGGAATGCAATAGCCAGTTTAGTGTGCAGTTTTGTGCAAACCAAGCAACAGACTTAATTAGGAGCAGGAACCGTCAACGGTCGGTCATCAAAAACCTGCCATTTTTCTCTTAACTGCTGCAACTCTCCGCTTTGTTCTAGGTATTGGTAAGCTAATTGAAAACGCTTAACTAAATCAGGATCACTGCCCTGACTAAAAGCGATCGACAAATCATTGTTTAATTCAGTGACATCTGCCAATTTAATGAGTTTAGAGAAGTCATACCCATGGCTTAATGAAATCTGTTTAATCACTAGCTCGGAGCTTAATGTGATCTCGGCTCTGCCCTTAAAAACCATTCCGACAGATTGACTATCACGAGTCGTATAGTAGGCATCGGCAAAGCCATTGTTCTTGACGTAATTTGCCGAATGGTACTGCTTAGTAACCGCCACACTATAATCTTTAGCGTGCTGTGTCGCAGTGAATGGAGCAGCAAAGTTTTCACGTAACCCCCACACGAAAAATCGCTCAGACTTTACCTTGCCAACCCAATGAAATTGGTCGCGCCGTTGCGGTGTGTTAACAATAGAATAAACTAAGGTATTAGGACGAGCGAGGGCAATGCTATAAGCACGAGTCCAGGGCAACACATTTATTCGGGCGGTATCATTGGTGATATCAAATAATCGATTAACAATATCGGTACTGAACCCACCTAGCGTGCCATCTGCATTTTTTATTTGGAATGGTGGTAAATACTCAGTCACCACTTCAACTTCTTTCGCGTGACTCAATGAAACAACGCCCAAAGAAAAAATCAACGCAACACATATCTTGTGGAAAGCTACGTTTGTCATACTATTACTCGTTTTGCCCGATGGTTAAATATGCTGCTATCCTATCATATATGTTCCGGTGCCGAATGCGATATGGTCGCCATTTTCGTTATGTAACTCCATTCTTGCTACTGCGACCTTGTTTCCGGCTCTAATAACAGTTGCCGTAGCAATAAATTCAACCCCGCGGCCAGGACGTAAATAGTCTATCCGAAGGTCAATCGTGCCCAAGTTTTGAATTTTATTGACCACTGCTTCTTGGGTCACTAGTGTCATCTGCTCTAGCGTCTGGTTGAAAATAACCATACCACCGGCAACATCTAAGATACTGGCGGTCACACCACCATGCAATATTCCATGCATGATATTGCCTACTAATTCCGGCTTCATCTTTATCTTTAGTTCGATGTAATCTTTTGAATAAGTGGCTACAGTTAAGCCAATCAGTTGATTAAACGGCACTTGCTCTTGGAACAATGTCGCTATCATTTCACGAACTTGGTCTTTACTTATTTCAGTATCCATGACTAACCCTGTCTAACATTTGAGCATTCAGTCTAGGTAATACGGGTAATTTAAACAAGCATTTTAATGAGACAATTGTCGGTGCGTAGATTACACTATGCATCCAGCATCATAAGAAGTGATCACCGTGGCCCCACTAGAACAAGCAATGACCTCACCGCAACAAGTCCTCAGCCAAGTGTTTGGCTACAGTGAATTTCGTGTTGGTCAACTTGATATCATCGATAGCGCAATTAATGGCACAGATTGCTTAGTCATAATGCCAACAGGTGGTGGTAAATCACTATGTTTTCAAATACCTGCGTTATTGATGCCAGGGCTCACCATTGTTGTTTCACCGCTCATTTCATTAATGAAAGATCAAGTCGATACACTGCAAGCAAATGGTATCAATGCCGCCTATCTCAACTCTAGCCAAACACGGCAAGAGTCGATGGCCATCTTAAACGCCATGCAACACGGTGAGATAAAGCTAATTTATGTCGCGCCAGAGCGCTTGATGCAACCGAGTTTTCTCGATCGGATACAACAATTACACATTTCATTGATCGCGATCGATGAAGCACATTGTATTTCACAGTGGGGTCATGACTTTAGGCCAGAATACGCAACGTTAGGCAGAATAAAGTCAGTATTGCCTCACCCTCCGATCATGGCGTTAACGGCAACAGCCGATGATGCAACTCGACAAGAGATTTCAAACCGGCTCAATTTGAATAATCCGTTTTATCATCAGGCAAGTTTTGATCGACCAAACATTCGCTACACCTTGTATGAGAAATTTAAGCCGTTCACCCAGCTACTACAATACCTTAAAACCCAAGGTGACAACTCAGGCATTATTTATTGCACCACGCGCAAGCAGGTGGAAGAGATAGCGAGCAAGCTACAGCAACAAAACTACAGCGTGCTTGCCTACCATGGTGGCATGGAACACAGCATAAGAATGAGCGTGCAAGAAAGCTTCATTCGTGGCGACACTGATATTGTCGTGGCTACCGTTGCGTTTGGGATGGGAATTGATAAGCCTGATGTACGTTTTGTCATTCACTACAACATCCCAAAGAATATCGAGTCTTATTACCAAGAAACCGGCCGCGCTGGGCGTGATGGCATGAATGCAGAAGCGGTGATGTTGTTTGATCCAGCCGATATCGGTAAGGTTCGTTTCTTGATCGAGCAAGGTAACAACCCTGCGCAACAACAAGTTGAGCATCAAAAACTCAGCGCGATGTCAGCTTTTGCCGAAGCGCAAACCTGTCGCCGCCAAGTGCTACTGCACTATTTTGGCGAATACGGTACGCCGAAATGTGGAAACTGCGATATTTGCCTCGATCCGCCAAAGCATTTTGATGGTACGCTAGCAACTCAAAAAGCATTGTCCTGTGTTTATCGCTTAAAGCAGAGTTTTGGTGTCGCCTATGTAATCGACGTGCTAAGAGGTTCGAAGAACCAGCGCATTTTAGAATATGGGCATGACAAGTTAAGCACTTATGGCATTGGCGTCGAGCACAGCGGTGAATATTGGCTAAGTATATTCCGTCAGTTGATCCACCTCGGCTACATGCGCCAGGATATTACTCGTAGCTCAATTTTGGTGCTAAATCCAGATGCAAGAGCAGCGCTCAAAGGTGAAAATGTTATCGAGTTAGCGGTGCCGCGCTTGCAAGCTATCACGAAGAGTTCTGCCAGTGGTCGCTCGCGTAAAGATGATTATGACTACGATGAGGTGCTGTTTGCTAAATTACGTAAGCTGCGTAAGCGCATCGCCGACGAACAATCGGTGCCACCTTACGTTGTCTTTAATGATGCGAGTTTAGCCGAAATGGCCGAACAGCAGCCACAAACCCCGTTTGAATTCCTAAAAATTAATGGCGTTGGAGAGCGAAAACTCGAAAAATTTGGCGCGGATTTTTTAGATGTCTTACGTAGCTATCAGTTTTAACATGATCAACGTAAGAACCTGTTATTAAAAATAACATACCGTATTATTCACCACGGCAAGAGCGTATTAGGTTAATTTGCAATGTTCCGACTAAATACTCCTTTGAATGTCAAAAACACATGACTACGTCATTGCTACACAAACGTCCTTGTTTCAAAGATACAGGGCGGTGTTTCGCTCCAAACTATGATTTTAGTCCCGACAACTGATCGTGCATTTTTTTGTTACATAACCATCGTTAACTAAGTCTGAAAATAGGTTTTCTTCATTTCAAAGTAATACTTAGTCAATCAATTTCTCTGAAGCTTCTCCCCCAGAACCTAGAGCGGTAAATTGCCAATGTCCGTGTATATCAAGAAAACATCGTTTTCATACTTAACTTTGGACGGTTATATTTGGGCAATGCTGGGAGTAAATTGCCGAGATGAAAATAAGCCTCCACGGACGGGTTTACGGTGATTTTTCGTAATAGGTATGGATTCTGGCATGCGATATTTATAATGCGCGGGATGTGTAGAGCCCCCCAAGTTTGCAAGCAATAGCCATTGACGAGTACTTATTTATACAGGTAAGATAATTTAATACAGTAAGAAACTTATCTTTCATCACATAAAATGGATTTCAATGTGGGTAAACATCACCTAAGCTCAAAAGCAATTTTAACGACCTGCTGTATTATCACTACGTCAAGTACAATAGTACAAGCCGAAATTATAGAGCCATTTCTAAATATCGGTATTGACGCAGGTATCACAAAGGGAGGCATCAAAAGTGGGAGCGCAACCAGACTCTATGGCGATTTGGGGCTTACTGTTGACCTATCAAACTTAACTGCCCTTAATAACAGTGAAGTTGTAATAAGTTACATGATGTTTCGCGGCGAAATGATTGATGAGTTCACTGGTGCATTCCAAGCGACGGGTGGGAATGATTCAGATGAGTTTAGCCGCTGGTATGACATTACATTCTCAAGTGACATTACAGATAAACTTGCGATCAAGTTTGGACAAATGGACGTTGATTCTCATTTTATGTCTCCGGAGAATGCTGGTGATTTTGTCCAGTCAGCCTTCAGCTATAGCCCCACAATTGAGGGGCTTCCCACCTATCCTCTTCCTACAATAGGTGGTTTAGCAAGTTACAGTTTTAGCGATTTGTTAACCGTAAGTGTAGGTCATTTTGATGCGGGCTCTGACCGTAACGCGTTTGATGAGAATTTTAGTGTTCTTGAAACCAATTGGTCAGTCTCTAGTGAAACAACTATTGCCGTAGGATTGTACAGCCACAGTGGGGTTGAAGGTGGGAGTAGTAGAACAGATCTTTATGCATTTGTTGATCACCAATTTACTGAATCACTACAAGCATTCATTCAATTGGGCCAAGGCTCTCATCAACACGCGCCCTTAACACACCATTTTAGTGCAGGTATTAGCCAACAAGCCGTATTATTTGATATAGATACTATGGGATTAAGCTATACACAGGCAAAAATAAACGGTTTAGGCACAGAGCGAGTAATCGAACTGTTTCAAAAATACCAAATTAACGACTCTATTTACCTTCAATTAGATTTCCAATGGGTTAACAATCCATCTGGCGACCAATTGATTAACGATGCTAAAGTAGCAAATTTTCGCGTAGCAATTGAACTGTAAAACTTAATTCCAAGGAAGAAAAATGACTAATATAACAGGACTAAAATCAATTAAAGGAAAACTGCTATTTAGCGTTTCATTTATGACCGTGTTAGTTATATCAACAGCTGGACTTGGCCTAAAAACAGTCTGGTCTTTAGAAGAACAACTAAATATTATTAGTGACGTGGTAGCACCTACTATTGAGGAAGCTGATGATTTAATCGCTGGCTTATGGGAGTCTGCTAAAGTTGCTAATGAAATATTAGCGACTGAAAGTATCACCGAATTAGATACGTTAGCGCAAGAGCTTATTGAACTTGATAATTTATTTGATACTACAGCTAAAACACTCGACGATCTTGTTAGTGACCCCAAATATCAAACTCTCATCGAAAATGTACTTAAAGAGCAAAATGAGTTTGTTATCCACAGTAAAGACATGGTGGTAGCCCATCGCGAAGAGCTGTTAGAAGAGATTAAGGCCAAAGGCTTTTTAGATGATTTTGACAAGCAAGGTTCGCAACTTCTTACTATGCTAGAGGAATTTGCCATAGAAAACGAAGAGGAAATGCAAAACTCTGAAAATAAAGGTGATTCCATTGTATTAAATGGCGGAACTGCGGAAGAAGTTAACCGCGTTTTAGGTGACCTTTTCGAATTCGACTATCCAGTTGTTGAGGCCGCATTAAAATTACAGCGTATCATTGTTGAAATGCAAGATACATCTGGGGAGTATTTAGCCGAAGAAGACCCAAAACAATTACCGCAGGTTCAAGACGCGTTCAACCTACTGGCAGAAAAAACTAAGCCACATTTTTCTATTTTAAAGCGTTTAGCTGAAACAGCAGAAGACAAGCAAGATGTGATTGATCTTACATCTGCATTTACTAAATGGTTAGAGCTAGCTGCTAACGATGAGATGCTATTTGATTCTTACCGTGACCAATTAGAGAATGAAAAAAACGCAGATCAGCTTACCGAACTGCTAGAGTCAGATGTTGATAATGCTGATGCAGCGTTAGAACAAATTGCGTTAGCGTCCGATACTTATATGGATAGTGCCGATGATAAATCTGCTGGCGTTGTATCTAAGGCTATTTTTATTCAAATAGCCTTTATTGTAATCGCTATTTTCGTTGGTATTGCCATGTTACTACTATTTAACAAAACAGTAATAGTTCCAATTGAGAGTCTGTCAAATAACCTTAAGGATATCGCATCAGGCGATGGGGATTTAACTCAACGTATAAATGTAACAACAGAGGATGAAATTGGTGAGCTAGCAACTAGATTTAATGAATTTGTCGCTAAAATCCATGATTTAGTATCCGACATCACCAAAGCTTCCGGATTAATGAATGAGTCCGCTGGTAGTATGAGCACTCTCATTGGAGAAACGACCCATACAATCAGAAACCAAGCAGTAGAAACCGATTCCGTAGCAACAGCAGTTAAGGAATTAAGTAGCAGTGCTACTGAAATATCAGATAATATCAGTAACGCTACCCAACTTGCTAATGAAGCGAATGAGAGTGGTGTTGAGGTGAAAAAAGTTGTTGATAGCTCTGTCAATAATATCAGGCTATTGGCTACTGAAATTGATGCAGGAGCGAAAGTGATTCAGCAACTAAATCAGGAAGCTGGAAACATTGATTCGGTTTTAACAACTATTCAAGGCATTGCTGAACAAACTAACTTACTCGCGTTAAATGCAGCAATTGAAGCAGCTCGTGCTGGAGAACAAGGCCGCGGCTTTGCCGTAGTTGCTGATGAAGTACGCACTCTCGCCGCAAGAACTCAAGATAGTACAACAGAAATCCAAACAATGATTGAGCGCTTACAGTCTGGTGCAGCTAATGCAGTTAATGTTATGGAAAACAGTCGTGTTAATAGTGAAGCTACTGTTAATGAAGCAGTTAACGCTAGTTCCATCTTAGACCGGATTATCGAAACGATTTTTAAAACAAACGGTATGATGTCACAAGTATCACAATCAGCTACTCAGCAGAACGATGTAACTCGTAAAATCACTTCAAGTGTAACTAACATAGTTTCTTCATCGCAGGCTGCCAGTAAATCGACACAAGAAGTTAATCAACACGCAGGTTCACTTAACAACCTTGGAACGGACTTAAATAAATTGGTTGGCCAATTTAAAATCTAGTGCTTTTCTAAAGTATGGGCATGACAAACCCCTAAGCACCTATGGCATTGGCGCCGAGCACAGTGGTCGATCGCGCAAAATTATGACTACGATGAGGTGCTGTTTGCTAAACTACGTAAGCGCATCGCCGACGAACAATCGGTGCCACCTTACGTTGTCTTTAATGATGCGAGCTTAGCGAAATGGCAGAGCAGCAGCCGAAAACACCGTTGTAATTTTTAAAAATTAATGGTGTTGGTGAGCGAAAAGTTTGACGATGACTTTTTAGATGTCTTACGTAGCTACCAGTTTTAGCGATGCAACCATAAGAGCCTGTTATTAAACACAAAATACAGCGTGAAACACCTTATAAACCTCAACAAACAAGGTAGTTTTCTGATTTTATTCTATAATATGATAGTGAAGGATTACTTCGTATTCTAAAAATAAAAAAGAAGGAAACAAACATGCACCTATCACTCAATCATATCAAATCACTTTTGCTATTAGCCCTTATTTCCACAACTAGTGCTTGCAGTGTTGCCCCAAATCATCACCTAAGCGCCCAAGCAGTAAATAAGATTGCCTCCGCCCAGATCATCGTCAGTGTTGAGCAAAAAGAAATAAAAGCAGAAATTGAACAATCAAATGTTGCTGCAGCTTCTGGCGGCGGCTTGTTATTCGCCTTAATCGATGTCGCGGTGGAAAATAGTCGCGCTAATACCGCTGAAAAATTCATTCAACCGATTAAAGATGCATTAGTACAAGAAGATTTCTCTGCCACATTTATGACCAACATTAGCCAGGAATTAAAGGATACTAAATGGCTTAGTACTCACGAGATGGTGTTAAATCGCGAACTAAATACCTTAGATACAAAGAAGCGTTTCGAAGAAACTAATGCCGACACGGTATTGTTGATCTATCCACATTACAGTATTGCTGCGGATTTTTCGGCGATGATTGGTAAAGCAACCCTCATACTGTTACCGAAAAATGAAAGCTTAAAAATGCATGCTGAAAGCGGTACAACAAAGAAAGCGAAGAGAAATCCGCTGCATATTGACAATAACCTTATTAGAGATATCGTTAAGGTTTCGTTACCATTTGGTGGCACGAGTACTAATGCCAAATTCAATGCGCAATATTTAGCTCAGAAGCCAAGTATATTGAAAACGCGCTTGTCAGAGGTAGCACTTAAACTTGCGCAAGAAATTAAGAAGAATTTGCTCATCGTAGCACCTGATAAAACATGAAAATGAGGTGAAAGAAACTATCGTTCGCGGATACGACGTAAGTTTAAATTAGGTTACTTCAAACAGTGGAAGTTCAGACTTGTTAATGACGTCAATTGAAAACATTGTTAGCAAAGTGGCCATATCAGCGTATCTGCATGATGGCACTTCACAGTTTGAAAATAAAGCCAGTCATCCACTGAGCTACAAGAGGTTGTGGGTTAACGCAGTACTCGCACAACCCACAAGCAATAAACGTCTCACCACCCACTTTATCAGATCGGAATTATTCTTAATCCCAGCTCAAAATTACCTTACCTGATTCGCCGGATCCCATGGTATCAAAGCCTTTTTGAAACTCATCGATAGGGAAATGATGCGTGATTATCGGCGAAATATCTAAGCCAGATTGAATAAGACTGGCCATTTTATACCAGGTCTCAAACATTTCCCTTCCATATATCCCTTTGATAACTAACCCTTTAAATATAACCTTGTCCCAGTCAATCGACATGTCTGATGGTGGGATCCCTAGCAATGCAATACGCCCACCGTGATTCATGTTGTTAAGCATACTTTCAAACGCTGAAGGAACACCGGACATTTCCATGCCCACATCGAAGCCTTCGCTCATGCCTAATTCCGACATCACATCTTCAATCTTGGTAGTGGCAACGTTAACCGCGCGAGTCGCCCCCATTTTTTCAGCCAACGCCAATCGATACGGATTAACATCGGTGATCACCACGTGGCGTGCGCCCACGTGTTTACAAATTGCTGCCGCCATAATACCAATTGGTCCAGCACCAGTGATTAGTACATCTTCCCCCACCAAATCGAACGACAGTGCGGTGTGAACAGCATTTCCAAACGGATCAAATACAGCTGCGAGCTCATCGCTGATATCATCGGGGAGTTTGAAGGCGTTAAAGGCTGGGATCACTAAATACTCAGCAAAAGAGCCTTCACGATTGACCCCAACCCCCGTCGTGTTACGACACAGGTGAGTGCGACCGCCACGACAATTTCGACAATGGCCACAGGTAATGTGCCCTTCACCGGACACCCTATCGCCAAGTTCAAAACCCTTAACTTCTTGACCAATACCAACCACTTCACCGACATACTCATGCCCAACAACCATCGGCACAGGAATAGTGCGCTGCGACCATTCATCCCAGTTATAGATGTGCATGTCCGTACCGCAAATCGCAGTTTTTCTGATTTTAATCAGCAGATCGTTGTGGCCCATTTTTGGTTCTGGTGCATCAACCATCCAGATACCTTTTTCAGCCTTTAATTTACTTAACGCTTTCATGTTAAATAACCTCTAACTCTTTACCAACTTCAATGAATGCCGCAATCGCACGATCCAATTGTTCTTTGGTATGGGCTGCTGACATTTGGGTACGAATACGTGCCTGACCTTTTGGTACCACAGGAAATGAAAAGCCGATCACGTAGATCCCTTTACTCAATAATTTGTCTGCCATGCTCGATGCCAATTTAGCATCACCAAGCATTACCGGCACGATTGCGTGATCGGCACCAGCCATCGTAAAACCAGCGTCGCTCATTTTGGTGCGGAAGTATTCTGCATTCTCTTTTACTTGTTGGCGTAGTGCCTGACCATCTTTAAGCATCTCTAATACTTCAATTGACGCAGTCACAATGGCTGGCGCCAGTGAATTTGAAAAAAGATACGGGCGCGAGCGCTGACGTAACCATTCCACAACTTCTTTACTCGCCGCTGTAAAACCACCAGATGCCCCGCCGAGCGCTTTGCCTAAGGTACCGGTAATAATATCGACACGGTCCATCACGTTACAATGTTCGTGTGTTCCGCGACCTTGCTCGCCAACAAAACCAACTGCATGTGAATCATCAACCATTACCATTGCGTCGTATTTATCCGCTAAATCACATACCCCTTCTAGGTTAGCAATCACGCCATCCATCGAGAATACGCCATCGGTAGCAATCAACTTGAATCGGGCACCGGCTTCATTAGCGGCAATTAATTGCGCTTCTAACGCAGCCATATCATTGTTAGCATAACGGAAACGTTTAGCTTTACATAGGCGCACGCCATCGATAATTGAGGCATGATTTAAGGCATCAGAAATAATTGCATCGTCAGGGCCTAATAATGTCTCAAATAATCCAGCGTTGGCATCAAAGCATGATGAGTACAAGATAGTATCTTCCATACCCAAGAACTCACTCAAACTATGCTCGAGCTTCTTATGGATATCCTGCGTGCCACAGATGAAACGCACCGACGCCATACCAAAACCGTTAGCATCCAAGCCAGCTTTCGCCGCCGCGACTAATTTAGGGTGATTGGCTAGGCCAAGGTAATTGTTGGCACAGAAGTTAACAACATCACCTTCTGAGACGCTAATGCCTGCTTGCTGAGGAGAAAGTAATTGACGCTCGTGTTTATATAAACCGTCGTTTTTCACTTGGGTGATTTGTTGATTAATGAAATCGTTAAACGCTTCTGACATGAAGCCTCCTAGCAATAGTTGGAGTGGTAAGACCTAAGCGTCAATCACTTAGGTTCTAATAATATTGCTAGTTTAATCTTAATTGCCTTGCAAATCAGCGCTATCGCGCCCAATATTAGTTAATTTCATGGTAAAGAATTCGATACAGCAGTAAATTGTTGTATTATAACAAAAAACATAGGCACCAAAACATAATGTATTAGCTTAACTAATGCTAGAGTCCTCTAACACACCATCATTAAGCAGCTGCACATAATCTTGCTCAAGACCCGCCATGTACTCGAGTCCACTCGGTGTTAAGTAACCCTTAAAGATCCCAATCACTTTCAATACCCCTTCTGAAATAGTCGAGCGAGTGATTTCGGCTTGAGTTTGGGTATATTGATAGCTGACCCAAAAAGTGAATACCAACTTGAGGGTGTGCGACAAATCTTCAATCATATCATCGTCTAAGGTCATAAAACCCTGTGTTCTTATCTCTTGTAAGATCATCATCATTCTAGAGTAGAGTCGCTTTTGCGCCACCAAATAGCGCTGATGAAGCTCATCATCACGTGCCAAAATATCCGGTAAGTTGGCGTAAAAAAATCGGAATTGCCACATCGAATAAAACACACGATCAAGATAGAACATCATTTCATCCATCCCCATCGAACTGCTTTCTTGGGGCTGAAACATCTTATCTAAATTTTTCTCATAGAGTTTATAAATCGATCGAATGATGTCATCTTTGTTATTGTAGTGATAATAAAGGTTGCCTGGACTAATCCCAACATGGGCAGCAATGTGATTGGTTGTGACGTTGCGCTCGCCCTGTTTATTAAATAGCTCAATACTGCCTTGGATAATTTTATCTTTTGTTTTCATCAATCCTGTTCACTATCTTGTTATAATACTTAGGATAATGACGTTGTTTTGAACAACGTATTATTATCACTCAAGCCTAACCTGTAACCAGAGACATAGCAAAACTAATGAACAGATTTATATATACGTTAATTTTATATCTAGTGACGCCATTAATTTTACTCTATCTTAGCTATCGCGCACTCAAGAGCAGCGACTATCGCGGCCGAATTAGTGAACGCTTTGGTCTCAAAAAATTACGCCCCAACAAACCAGTCATTCTGGTGCATTCTGTGTCGGTTGGCGAAACAATTGCGGCAACGCCATTAATCAATGCCCTGATTAATCGTTATCCCGAACATCATATTTTGGTGACCACTAGCACACCGACTGGCAGCGCCACCGTGATCAAAAATTTCGGTGATCGAGTGCTTCATTGTTACCTACCGCTGGATTTACCTGGCGCAGTCAAACGATTTTTAAGCGATGTTAAACCACAGCTCTGTATCGTAATGGAAACAGAACTATGGCCTAATCTGATAAACCAATTACACCAGCGCGCTATTCCAACGTTATTAGCGAACGCTCGAATGTCTGAAAAATCGGCGCTGGGCTATCGAAAAAAAGCGGCGCCATTAATGGCTGAGATGCTGTCAAAGCTCTCGCAAGTCTCCGCTCAATTTGCCAGCGACGGCGAGCGATTTTGTCAGCTTGGGTTATCACACGATAAATTAGAGATTAGTGGCAGCATTAAATTTGAGCTCACCATTAGCGATCAACTCGTTACCCAACAGCAACGATTAAAAGCGCAATGGGCACCGAATCGGCAGGTTTGGGTAGCGGGTAGCACCCACCCACAGGAAAATGAACAGATATTACTCGCTCACCGTCAGCTATTAGCGCATTTTCCCGACCTGTTACTTATTATTGTGCCGCGCCATCCTGAACGTTTTGACGATGTCGCCACGTTATGCGCTAACCAAGGGTTTGAATTGGTGCGCCGCAGCGAAAGTGTTGCGCCAAACAATACCACTCAGGTGGTATTGGGGGATACCATGGGTGAATTGTTGTTAATGTTTGGCCTAGCCGATGTCGCGTATGTTGGAGGGAGTTTAATTGAGCGCGGTGGTCACAATCCGCTTGAACCAGCGGCATTAGGCAAACCAGTATTGATGGGATCATCGGTCTATAACTTTAGCGATATCTGTCAGCGGTTATCGCAAGCCGGCGGCATGCGCCAAGTAAACAATGAGTCAGAGTTGAGCAGCACGATTACTCAACTACTCAACGATGCGCCACTACGCGACAAAATGGGTCAACACGCTCAGCAGTTAGTGCAGGATAATCAAGGTACACTAGCGCGGCTAATGCATTGGGTCGATCAAAATATCTAGGTTGGCTGATGATAACCCGCCATTAATGACTGCCAGTCAGCTGTGTCAAAATAAAAGACATCGAGTTTTGACTTTTCTTTGTTAAACGAGCGTAACAGGCGGTCTAAGTTATCTTGGCACCACTGACCTTGTTGCGTTTTTATCTCGCCGCGATCAAAATCAATCAACACTGGAACATTGTTGCCATCGAGCAAAATATTATGTGCATTCAAATCGGCATGGTAAACAAACTGTTGATGAAACATCGCGATCATCGCGCCAATACTCTGCCATTGTTGTACGGATAACGGCTGCTTGGTGAGCAATGCGACCAAGTCCTGACCGCCATCCACCATCTTCATTAATAAATCGGCACGATAGATTAAGCCGCTCGCAATAACCTGTGCTGCAACGACGCGACACGCCGGTAAGTTTCGCTGTTCGAGCTCTTTTAATAAGTGATACTCACGATAGGCACGGGTCGATGTTAAACCGGTAAATAAATAACTATCATTAACCAACTTCCCAATCAGGCCGCCACGATAATAATGTCTCAGCACCATTTGATTATCGGCTTCCCCCACAAACCATGTGATATTGCGACCACGCGACTGACCCAGAATCTTGTCTTGTTGTTGCCAATATGACGGATTAAACCATTCGTTAGAGATAGCCAAGTCTGGCGGTGCAATAAGCCATTGATTATTTAGTTTTCTAACGTGAGATTCCAAGGGAATTAACCTTATTTAATATGCAAAACGGACTGTCGCTAATTCTAGCATTGCGAGCGATGTAAATGCAGCTTCATTTTATGCTAAACTGCGCCAACACTTGCAAACACTAAGAATACGCGACATGAACTACCCTAGCGATAACCCACAATCTATCTGTATCTTACGCTTATCCGCTATCGGTGACGTGTGTCATAGTGTCGCAGCGGTACAAGCCATCCAACGACGCTGGCCTGAGGCTAAAATCACCTGGGTTGTCGGCAAGGTCGAGGCGATACTACTCAAAGATTTACCCGGTGTTGAATTTGTCATTTTCGATAAACGTGCTGGCTTGCAAGGGTATAAAGATCTTAAGGCGGCATTGAAAGGGCAAAAATTCGATGTGCTATTACAGATGCAAGTCGCGCTGCGCGCTAGTCTAGCAACGCTATGTATTCGCGCTAAGTTTAAGGTCGGCTTTGATAAAGTGCGCGCCAAAGAAGGCCAATGGCTATTTCGCAACCGCTGCATTAACTCACAAACTAACCCCCATGTTTTAGAAGGCTTTATGGGATTTGCTGAAGTTGTGGGAGTGACCGATTTGGAACCTCGATGGCAGATGCCGCTCTCAGGCAGCGATAGTCAATGGGCGCGTGAACAACTCAATGCCAACAAACGCACACTCATCATTAGTCCTTCGGCAAGTAAAGCCGAACGTAACTGGAATACCCAAGGTTATGCCAAGATGGTAGATCATGCGATTGGCCGAGGCTGGGACGTTATTTTGTGTGGCGGACCAAGTGAGTCAGAAGTGCAATTAGGCCATGATATTGCGCAGCTGTGTGACAAGACACCTAAAAACTTGATTGGCCAAACCTCACTAAAACAAATGCTCGCGCTGATCAAACACGCTGACATTGTATTGGCGCCAGATACCGGTCCCGCTCATATGGCGACGACGGTTGGCACCCCTGTCATTGGCCTATACGCCCACAGTAATCCGGGTCGCACTGGACCATATTTATCGCAAGAATACGTGGTGAGTGTGTATGAATATCATATTATTAGCCAACAGCAGCGACCTATCGCAGTCGTGAAATGGGGTAAGCGCGCCAAGGGTGAGAAACTAATGAATGACATTACGTTTAAAGCGGTAAGAGATAAGTTCGAAACAATTATTCTGGATAAGTCATTGAGCGCTATCTAAGCGCTCAAATCAAATCTGTACTAAAGCTTGTATTCGAGGTTGAGTGAGACATCAATCTCATGTTCGTCATCGATATCGTTATCAAACTTAGATTGACTAATGCTTGCCCCAACGGTGTAGCGCCAATTTTGATAGCCCCCTTGATATTTACCCGATAGCATCAACATGTTTTCAGCAATCGGCGTTAACGTGTTGCCAATAATGCTATTGTCAGGCGCTTTATCATGATTATCTTTATTTAGCTGCAACCAACGAAATTTAACCTCAAAACTTTCACTATTGCTAATTTGCGAGATAGCACCTAGCACCAGCGTACTGCTGTCATTTTCATACAGACTAGCAATTGTTCGGCCTTCATAGCGCATCCCGGTCGAATAAGTCGAATGTTCGTAGTAACAGTCACCGATTCGGCTAGTGCCATCACCATTGACGCCATCAGAACAAATCGTATAGGTGTCGGTTGCTTCGAGATAGACACGCCAATTGTTAGAAAATAGAGTGACTCGCGTATCAACACCCAACTGATAACGCTCTTCGCCAAAGATACTTAAGCCACCCTTACGATCGCCATCTTCCGCGAACAACGTAAAATATACCGATAGCGGCTGCTCAAATACCGTCGATGACCAACGAAGATCGTAACCCGCCATTTGATTGCCAGGCTCTTCACCGTTGGCACATTCTTCTATTGTTGGCCCGGTGCCACCACAATTGTCCTGGCCAGCAAGTACGCGCAAGAACGTTTTAGCATCATGAATCCGTCCTCGACCTGCCCATTGAGCAAGACGAGAAACACCCATTTCAAGATTGTCGGTCAGCTTAAAGTTAAGTCTAAAACCCCACAATAATGTATTTTTGATGGTGCGGTTGTCATCCATAATCCCCATAAAGGTTGTCATATTCCAAGGAATATCATACTCAGTAAAAGGAATGGTAAACGGAAGCGCCGAATGACGGCTTAGCGCTAATGCCGGAAGTGGGCGCGCATTGTTGGTTAAACTAAGGCTGGTATCCCAACCCGGTCCCCACCAACGGTCTTGTTTCCCCAATGAAATGACCCAATTACCCAAAATTCCGGCGACATAACTGCCATCAAAATCACTTTCTGCGGTTTTATTATTAGACCCATACATGCTTGGTGTTAGTGCCATTGCAAAAGCGTCTGAAATGTATTCACTTTGGATGACAATGCTATTAGAGCGAGCTTTATCGCCAAAACTGGTAAAACGCGGATCTTGAGTCGCGACATTGAACTTAAACACCGTGCGGCTTTGTTTTGCTAAGCCCAGCTGATGGCGGATATTGAAATATGCATTTCTTTGCGCTTGATTGAGCCGTGATACATTGATTTTTTTTAAATCTTTCTCAATATCAATCCACATTAATGGAAAGGTAGTCACTGGCGTGGTAATAAAACCAGCGTCGGCAAGATGTTGAATATTAACGCGTAAATAGACATCAGAAACATCAACCCATGGCGCAGCAGTGACCGAAAGGCTTACGAAGCTACCTAACATGAGGGCACATAATGAGATGACCGCTGTTTTTGCTCGTAACTTAATGCCAGATAAAACTAAATGCATTTTAAAATATCTCTAAGATGATACTAATGATTACTGGCGACACATCACAATCGATGGCAATTATGCGTCCAGTGCTTAATTGTGCAATATGATAATCGAACTACCTTGCCTCTGCATTAACAAATTTGGTATTACTAGGGTCTGTTGAACTTTTGCACTTGAATTTTGTTCAACTAGAGGTGTTCTGAGCAAGGCATGAGGATTGTGGCCTGGTTATTCCAAGCGAAAAACGAATAACGCTGCACAGGGCGCCTCTAGTTGAACCCTTCGGGCAGCGTTTGTTTGAGCTTTCTACGGCGTTATCGCCTATGTAGTGTAGCCAGCTACACTACATAGGCTCTGCCTTGTACAAACCCCAAACAACTCGCTGCAAAAACAAGCTACAAAGATCAACAGACCCTACATTATTGTAAAAAATATTGTTAACATGAGCGACAAACGTAAGTTATAGAGATATTTATGCACAGTAGATCAATTTACCCCGGCACATTTGATCCAGTAACCAATGGTCACCTGGACTTAATAGAGCGCGCATCAAAGATGTTCCGACATGTTATCGTCGGCGTTGCCAACAGCCCAAGTAAGAAACCGTTATTCAACCTACAAGAACGAGTAGCGCTTGCCACGCAGGTAACCGATCATTTAGATAACGTCACGGTTGTCGGTTTTTCAGGATTATTGGTAGATTTTGCAAAAGAACAGCAGGCGACTATTATGATCCGAGGGCTGCGCGCCGTATCTGATTTCGAATATGAATTTCAGCTAGCCAACATGAATCGTCGATTAAACCCTGATTTGGAAAGTGTGTTTCTAACCCCAGCGGAGGAGAATTCCTTTATCTCTTCAACGTTAGTAAAAGAAGTTTCGTTACATGGCGGTGATGTCACAGGTTTTGTCCCTGAACTGGTGTCAAAACAGTTGAACAAGAAGTTTGAAAAATAGCTGCTATACCCGTGTAATCTGGAATACGTGATTTATGCATTTCCAAGTAGCACGGGTATAGACAAGGCACCTCGATGCCCTATTCTTATCATTTATGTGAGATGTGACTCTAAATACGCAACGATTCTCTGAGACGCTAAACCATCTGTCGCACCAACATGGTCGTCGGTATATTGTAATCGCTTTTCCTGATATTCGAGTGGATTAGCCAATTGCTGAGCAACCGCGTCTGATAACTCACGATAATGTTTCACATGCTGACCAATATCTTTATACAACACGTTGTCTTTACCAAATCGTTTTTCGAATCGATACCTAAACGGACCGCGATACGACCATTTCAATTTAAAAAAATCACACACTATCACTGGTTTCCCAAGCGCTGCAAACTCAAACAGGGTACTCGATGCTTCGCTTAATAATACGTCCGCATTCTTCATGAAGGGAAGTAATGAAAGATCTTGCTCACTAGCAACATAGACATTACTAAATTTCGCCCAACATTTTAACTTGTCACGCTGCTTGCGGTATTGATCTCTGGTGTAAGTAAAGGTGTGAGGCTTAATTAAGACGTTAAACGCTGTAAAATCTTGCGGCCAATCATCAGGAAAGCACTCTAACGAGCTTGGGTTAAACGTTGGCGCGTACAATATCGTCGGCTTGTTTTTGTCTAAGTTTAATCGCTCAAAGTCTAAGCCTTGCTCTGTATTTTGATACATTGGATCGAGTTTAGAGTAACCGACCTGAACAAAAGTATCATCAGGGTACAACTCTTGTATTTTAGCTAACCGTAAAGCGCCTTCCATAAACCTTACCGTCATTGGCGTGGCAGACTTATGATAGTAACTTGGCTTGGGGCCAACGCCATGCCCTAATTGAGCGGTATTACTAGCTTGATGAACTCTGTCTAAATGACTAAATGAATTACCAAAAAATATCCAATCGGGTTTAAGTTCAACATACAGATCGGCGGCACTACGCTCATCATCGACCCAGCAAAAGTCGAGCCCATCATTAACAAAGGTTGATTCAAATACTTCCGCTTTATTTTTATTGCGATAACATACGAACTTCACCGAGTGGCCGTTTTTCAATAATTGGTGACAAATCGGCAAATATTGCGGTAAGTAGTAAACATTGACGGTATCAAACACAACAAGCATCAAATTAACCTTTGAAGTAAAAACAGTGATTTTAGTCATCATTGCATACTTAATCAATGCTTGTGCTAGACGTAACGAGTGCAATTAATTTAGAATCAGCACTTATCCTTAAGAATTGAGCCTGTATATGCCGCAAACTACATTAAAGAAATTCGGTTACCCTGAAAGTTTAATCAAGACATACCAGCACTGGCATGTCCTACTACGACCAGGTCAACCAACCATTGGCTCACTCATCTTGATTTGCAAAGAGGAAGTACACAGCTATTCAGAACTCTCTGAACAGGCCGCACAAGAACAGCACGAAATCATCAAAAACATCGAAGCAGTACTAAAAAAACGCTTTGATTACAATAAAATAAACTATTTAATGTTAATGATGGTTGATCCTGCCGTTCATTTTCACGTTATCCCTCGCTATGAGCTTAACGTCTCATTTTGTGATAAGGACTTTGACGACAAATACTGGCCCGGCGCCCCTGATTTATCACACGATTTGGCCTTAAACACCGTTTATCAGCAGGAGCTATTAGCAACGTTGAAAGCTGATTTTTCCCAACTAAGCGATAGCGTTCCAACAGACTCAACGAAGAAATTTCATCGTGCATACACCTCTGGATGTTTTGATATATTCCATCAAGGTCACCTTAATATTCTAAAGAAAACCAAAGAGCTATGTGATTATTTGGTGGTTGGCGTATCCACCGATGAGCTTATTATTAAATCGAAAGGCAGGCCACCGGTTATTCCGTTTGAAGAGCGGATATCTATCTTAGAGGCCAATCGTTATGTTGACGAAGTGATCCCCCAAATTGATAAAGATAAACAACGCATTGTTGATGACTTTAAAATTGATGCAATTTCGGTGGGCTCAGACTGGAAAGGAAAATATCCTCCGGTAACTTGTGACATGATCTATTTTGATTACACGCCAAACGTTAGCTCCACCGTATTGAAACAAAAATTAAATATCACTCCAGCATCTAAAGATTAAACACTTTGCTGGCACTGCGGGCAATAGACACTTGCTCGCTGGCCTATTTTAACTTCCTCAAGTGTTGAATCACACCTCAAGCAAGGCTTGCCGCCACGACCATACACATACAACGATTGCGCGAAGTAGCCTGGTTTGCCATCCGTCTGGCTAAAATCTTTAAGCGTCGTACCGCCTTGCTTGATTGCGGCCGCTAACACGTCCTTAATCACCGTTGTCAGTAACGTCAATTGCTTTTTAGTCACTTGATTGGCCGGGATTTGTGGATGAATACCCGTTAAGAATAATGCCTCATTGGCATAGATATTACCGACGCCAACCACCACGGGGTTATCCATAATGACCTGTTTAATCACGGCCTTACGCTTAGCACACTTGGCAATAAGATGGTCACTGCTAAATGCGTCTGTAAGCGGTTCTGGGCCTAACCTAGCGAAAACTGCATGTGGAATACCAGATTCAGTATATAAAACAGCTCCGAAGCGCCTAGGGTCATTTAAACGTAAGACTTTGTTGCCGACGGCAATGTCAACATGATCATGCTTCTTAAGGGCTGTATTTTTATCGATAACCCGTAAGCTGCCTGACATCCCTAGATGAATAATAATATCGCCAGCAGTCGTTTCAATCATCAGATATTTAGCACGGCGCGAGACACGATTAATTTGATGACCGATTAACTTTTGAAGTTGTGATGTCGGGATATCCCAACGTAATTTAGGCGTACGCACCACGATATCGCTAATGATTTGACCATCAAGATGAGCGCTAACGCCCATTCTACTGACTTCCACTTCTGGCAATTCAGGCATTGATTACTCCAACTCTGCCAATATGCTTGGCACAATGCGCCATGTTTTCTGCTTAATAATATCGGTCACTAGTCCTGCCTCTGGCTGAATCCAGTAGCGAGTTGGTTGCTCGTTTCCTGCTAGCCATACCATCACGCGGTAACCTTCCTCATCGCTGGCGGCAGACAAGGTAATTTCACCTTGTAGCGACAACCAATTATTAACGACCTGTTCTGCCGCCTTATTAGATAGACGTTCACGGGGCGTAACGCGCCAACTAGTACCGAGCCGTTCAATCGAAAACTCAGGATGTTCCAGTGTTAAAATCATGCTTTGCGTTGGTAATACGTGCGTAATATCACCTTCGGCATTATCGATTATTTTTTTTCCCATCAAGTTAAAGATAATAATCATCCCTAGACAAGAAAATATTAAAACATTGTTCCAGCCACGTTTTGTTAAAGCCACTGTTTTTCCTTAATTAGCGAATTAGAGTTCGAGTTTAACTCAAATTCAGAAAACAAAAAACCCAGCCGAGGCTGGGTTTTTATCACGTTTAAAGGGGCTATCAATTACTTGATTTTAGCTTCTTTATACATAACGTGCTTACGAACAATTGGGTCATACTTTTTAAGTTCTAGCTTTTCAGGCATAGTACGTTTGTTCTTGTCAGTCGTGTAGAAGTGACTGCTAGCACTTGATTGCAATTTAATTTTATCGCGCATAATCTATTCCTTAAACCTTTTCGCCACGTGTACGCATTTCAGCTAGTACAGCGTCAATACCTTTCTTATCGATAATACGCATACCTTTTGTGGTAAGACGTAATTTAACGAAACGGTTTTCACTTTCAACCCAAAAACGGTGAGTGTGAAGGTTTGGTAAAAAACGACGACGCGTATGGTTTTTTGCGTGCGATACGTTGTTACCGGTTACTGGACGTTTTCCAGTTACTTGGCATACTTTAGACATGTCTGTCCTCCAAAATAATCTTTAAGCTCGAGCTATAAAATGTGCCTCGTTTGGCCGTCGCCCGAGGCACAATTGAGGGCGCATGTTATACATGACAACAAACGCCAAATCAAGTAATGTTCAATAAAGAGGCTGTTTTTCTTACTTTTAAGGTAAGAATGATCGTTTAGCTCTCAAAAACGCCGCAATTCTATCAGAAAAAAAACAATTAAAGTAGACCATGATCAGCAAAAGAATACGGTTGGTTTTCACCAACGATAAAATGATCTAAAACCGTGACGTCGATCAAGGATAACGCGTCCTTTATCCGCAGGGTTATCCGCCGATCGGCATCACTTGGTTCTGCAATGCCTGATGGGTGGTTATGACTTAAAATAATTGCAGCCGCATTATACTTAATAACCTCCCGAACAATCTCACGAGGATAAACATTTGCCGCATTGATGGTGCCTCTGAACAATTCTTGCGCACAAATCAATTGGTGTTGATTATCTAAATACAACACCATGAATGTTTCATAGGCTAAATCACGGAGCTGCGCGATGAGATAATCTGCGGTCGCCGTAGAATTGCTTAACGTAATAGGTTCACTCAATTGATACTGGTAATAGCGGCGACTCATTTCCAGCACCGCCTGCAATTGTGCAAATTTTGCAGGGCCTAAGCCAAATTCGTTACAAAAGTCTCGTTTAGGCGCCTTAAGCAAGCCATTAAGGCCCTTAAAACTCACTAGTAACCGTTGAGCTAACTCTACCGCCGAACAGCCCTTAACGCCCGTACGAAGGAATATAGCTAATAGCTCAGCATCCGATAGCGCTTTGGCGCCGTGGGTTAACAATTTTTCTCGTGGCCTCATCGAATCAGGCCAATCTTTTATCGACATAAAACCTCCTCATTAATCAAGAGATCCAAGTAATCGACAACAAAGCGCAATCCAAACTTTCAACAACTAGGAAGGTAATTATGGAACAAAATCGAGAGTTCGCAGCAATTTGTGATATTGTATGATTCAATAATTTCATAAAGCTTTTACCAATCATGACACTACAACATAAAAAAATTGTCTTAGGCATCACGGGTGGCATTGCCGCCTATAAATGTCCTGAAATAGTCAGGCGCTTAAAAGATCACGGCGCCGATGTACGAGTAGTCATGACCTGTGGTGCTAAAGAGTTTATTACGCCGCTCACATTACAAGCGGTTAGCGCTAACCCAGTGAGTGACAGCTTATTAGACCCTGCGGCAGAAGCCTCGATGGGTCACATCGAATTAGCTAAATGGGCCGACTTAATCATTATTGCCCCCGCTACGGCCAATACCATTGCTGCCATCAACGCAGGCATGGCCGGTGATTTACTAACAACAATTTGCCTCGCCACCGCAGCACCAATTGCGATAGTACCAGCGATGAATCAGCAGATGTACCATGCGCCAGTGACCCAACAAAACATTGCGAATCTTGAACAGCGTGGACTTCATATTTGGGGGCCAGGCAGCGGCGAACAAGCTTGTGGCGATGTTGGCAAAGGTCGCATGATTGAACCGGCTCAAGTCGTTGAACACACTCTTGAGTTGTTCGCGCCCTTACAGACAACATTTAGATTATTGATAACGGCAGGACCAACTAGAGAAGCGATTGATCCGGTTAGATATATTAGCAACCATAGCTCGGGAAAAATGGGTTATTCAATTGCCAAAGCCGCAGCAGCGATGGGGGCAGAAGTCACTATCATTAGTGGTCCGGTATCATTAGCCACGCCGAAAAATGTTAAACGTATTGATGTTGTCAGCGCTGCTCAGATGCACCAACAGACTTTAGCTCACGCTCAGCACAATGACATTTTCATTGCCTGCGCAGCCGTTGCTGATTACCGCCCAAGCAATGTTGCGAGCCAAAAAATTAAGAAAAACGATGATGATATGACTGTCACCATGGTTAAAAACCCTGATATCCTTGCCGACGTTGCCGCATTAAGTGAGCAACGTCCATTTTGTGTTGGCTTTGCCGCAGAAACACAAGACGTTGAAACATATGCTCGGGGTAAGTTACAACGCAAAAAACTCGATTTAATCGCTGCTAACAATGTAAGCCTCGCCGGACAAGGCTTTAACAGCGATGATAACGCCCTAACCCTTTTCTGGAATGACGGTAAACTTGATTTACCACTCGCCAGTAAAGAGAAGTTAGCGAAACAGCTAGTAGTTGAAATTCTTAAGCATTACAATCAACAAGCATAAACCATACATTAGTCAGCAGGATTATTTGCCACATGGCCGCACCGAAGAAATCAAACCGTCGTGAACAAATCTTACAATCATTAGCTCATATGCTCGAGATCCCAGGAAACCGTATTACTACGGCTAAACTGGCAGCAGAAGTTGGCGTGTCGGAAGCCGCGTTATATCGCCACTTCCCGTCTAAAGCCCGTATGTTTGAAGGGCTTATCGAATTCATCGAACAATCAATTCTGTCACGTGTGAATATTATTACCGCCGAAGAGAAAAACACTTCCATTCGCTGCCACCATATTCTTCAACTGATTCTATTGTTTGCAGAGAAAAACCCCGGCATTACTAGAATTCTAACCGGTGACGCGTTATTAGGTGAACACGACCGATTACGCGAACGTATCAGTGCGTTATTTGAAAAACTAGAAACTAATTTGAAGCAGATATTGCGCGAACGAAAGTTGCGTGAAGGCAGAAGCTTTGAGATCGACGAAGGGGCACTAGCCAACATGCTCCTAGCCTTTGCCGAAGGTCGTATCAATCAATATGTACGCAGCGGATTCAACGTAAAACCAACTGAAGATTTCGAACAGCAGTGGTCACAGTTTGAGAAGTTATTGGGTTAATTCATTACCAACAGACATAAAAAAGCCCCGCTATGCGATAGCGAGGCTTATATCAATTACTGTTTGTAGTGCTAAATTCCGTACTTAGCACGATAAGCGCTAACGCTGTCTAACGTATCGCCCAAGTCACCTTTCTTTTCTAAGTAACCAATTAGATCACCCAAGGTCACAATTGAAATCATGGTTGCGCCGTAGTCACGTTCAATTTCTTGAATCGCTGATAACTCTCCTTGGCCTTTTTCTTGACGGTCCAGCGCGATTAACACACCCGCAAGCTCAGCACCGTTTGCACTGATAATATCCATTGATTCACGAATTGCCGTGCCGGCAGTGATCACGTCATCGACCAACATCACTTTACCTTTAAGCTCACTACCAACTAAGCTGCCGCCTTCGCCATGTTTTTTCGCTTCTTTACGGTTAAAACAATATGGCATATCGATATCATGTTGTTCGCACAATTGTAATGCCGTTGCAGAAGCGATTGGAATACCTTTATACGCAGGGCCAAATAACAAATCATAATCAACACCGCTGTCGATTAACGCCGTGGCGTAAAAACGCCCTAAGCGCGCCAAATCACGACCAGTATTAAATAAACCAGCGTTAAAAAAATAAGGACTAATACGGCCAGACTTTAACGTGAACTCACCAAACTTTAATACGCCACGCTCTATTGCAAACTCAATAAAATCAATTTGATACTGTTTCATGCTGTTATCCTATTTCAAAATTTCAAGTTGTTGAGCGAACAAGTCTTTAATGCCGTTATCGGCCAGCTCTAGCATCGATAACAATTCTTGATGGCTAAAAGGTTCGCCTTCAGCAGTACCTTGCACTTCAATCATCTTACCGTTATCAGCCATCACCACATTCATGTCAGTTTCGGCGGCGCTGTCTTCTGGATAATCGAGATCACAGACCGCTTCACCTTTATAAATACCGACCGAGATTGCCGCGATCATATACTTGAGCGGATCTTTCTTAATCATTTTCTTTTCTTGCATGTAACGCAACGCATCAACCAGCGCAACACAAGCGCCAGTGATAGACGCCGTACGCGTACCGCCATCGGCTTGAATTACATCACAATCTAACGTAATCGTAAATTCACCAAGCTTTTCTAAATCAACCGCAGCACGTAACGAGCGCGCAATTAAACGTTGAATCTCTAGCGTACGGCCGCCTTGCTTACCCGCATTAGCTTCACGACGCATACGTGAATGAGTAGAACGCGGCAACATACCATATTCAGCCGTGATCCAGCCTTGACCTTTACCTTTCATGAAACGTGGTACGCCAGTTTCAACCGTGGCATTACACAACACTTTAGTGCCACCAAACTCAACCAACACTGATCCTTCGGCATGGTCGGTGTAATTACGGGTAAAAGTAACAGGTCTCACTTGCCCGTTGCTACGTCCACTTGGACGCTCAATTGCTGTAGTCATGGCTTATCTCTATCGGCTAAATTAATTGCTGCATATTATAAAGATCCCACCTCAAGATAGCTATGCTCAATATTGCTATTGTTGGTGACCGCAGATTATACTCGAGCAATAGACTCCATTTGCATGACCCAAGGAATAACGATGATCCACAGCATGACCGCTTTTTCACGCCAAGAAATAACCGCCGACTGGGGCAGTGCCAGCTGGGAAATACGCTCGGTGAATCAACGCTATCTCGAAACCTTTATTCGCACCCCCGAACATTTTCGCAGCCTAGAGCCCATCTTAAAAGAGCGTTTACGCAAAAACCTCAGCCGTGGCAAAGTTGAATCTAACCTCCGCATTGAACTTAACGACAACCAAGGTTCACTAACCATCAATCAAGCCCTAGCAAAACAAGTCATCGAACAAGCTAACTGGGTGATAAACCAAGCAAATACAGGAACATTGAATCCACTAGATGTCCTTAAATGGCCCGGTGTTATCGCAACGCCAGAGCAAGACATGGACGCTATTAATCAGACATTACTGAGCCAGTTTGATGTCGCGATGCAAGATTTTCTGCAAGCACGCGCTAGTGAAGGTGAGAACCTCAAGATAATGATAAGCACCAGATTAGACGCTATCAGGGAACTCGTGGCGCAAGTCCGCCAACAAATGCCGGCGATATTAATTTGGCAGCGCGAGCGCCTCAACAGCAAACTCGCCGATCTGAGAATCGACATCGACAACAACCGCTTAGAGCAAGAGCTGGTAATGCTGGCACAAAAAGTAGATGTTGCCGAAGAACTAGACCGTCTCGACAGCCACATCAGCGAAGCCAACAAAGTGCTCAAAAAAGGCGGCGCGTGTGGCCGTAGGCTAGATTTCATGATGCAAGAATTTAATCGCGAAGCCAATACCTTAGCCTCAAAATCAATCAATAGCGACATCACCCAAGCCAGTGTTGAACTCAAAGTTTTAATCGAACAAATGCGGGAGCAGATCCAGAATATAGAATAATCAATAACTTTACTTTGCATTAAAAGCTAACAATAACAACTATCAAAAGCTAATGGTAATGTCATGAACAAGGTCTCAAAAAAGTTAACGCATTCACTAGCAAAGTTAAAAGATACTGCAAGATAGCGGTGTAAAATTAGGCTCAATTGATACTCCTAGTCTGACAAACACCGATACTACCACTGACTAATTTGGCAGTTACACAATAGACATAGAACAACCAAAAGTTAATTATACTTAACCTATGCATGTTAAATTAGAATATCCCTTGTAAAAGTTAACTATTATTGACTTTTGATGTTTTTTTGATAAATTTACATTTAAAAGTAAACTTAAGTTAACTTATGGGTTTCGTATGTCTATAAATAAAACGTTAGGTAGAGTGGTTAAGCGTACCAATATGCCAGATTTAACAAAAATATTTTCACCTGCGCAGTTAGCTAAAGCGATTACAGCTAAACGCACAGGCATGAAACTTTCATTGGTTGATGTGTCTAAAGCACTTTCACTATCCAAACCGACGCTAATAAAAATTGAGAAAGGTGATACCACCGTTAAACTCGCCAACATATTAAAAGTGATGGAGTATCTTGGTTTATCGTTCAGTATTATCTCTGATGAACACACAAAAAATAACAATACTACCGGAGCAAGTGATGACCAATGGTACTAATGTAAATAATTTGTATGTGTTCATAGGGCACCATAAGAAAATAGCCACAATCAGTATTCCTGTCGGCTCAGATATCGATATTTCGTTGACTTATGAGCCTTCATGGGTCAACGAGGGCTTTGCCATTTCGCCCCACCTCCCGTTGGATGGTGATTTTGGTCATCGAGCGGTTCGCAACTACTTACAAAACTTATTACCTGAAGGTAAAGGTCTGGAAGAAATCACCAGCAATACCACGATTTCTAAAAATAATACGTTTGGTTTGATCAGGGTAATTGGCGAGGAAACCTCTGGCGCGCTCTCTTTCAGAGGGGAAAGCAAAGATGCTAAAGAAACGACTTTTCGAGAAGTAACCGCAGACGAATTAGGTGAAAAGCTCACTCGCTTTAAAGAAGTGGGAGAGTCTATTACTTATTGGGATGGCCGCACTAGGCTATCAGTTGCAGGTGTTCAGGATAAGCTTAATCTACTTGAAGTAGATGGTAAAATAGGGTTTGGTGAGGGCGAGTTGTGCTCCAATAAGATCTTTAAATTCGAGACAGGAAAAGCACCTTTTATCGCCGTGAATGAGCTATTTGCCATGTTGCTCGCGAGTGAAGCAGGCCTTGAAGTTTCTCATGTTGAAGTGCGAACATATGGTGGCGTGAGAGCTTTTGTAATTGAGCGTTTCGATAGACGTATTACATCAAAGGGGAACCGTGTGCTACGCCGTCATGTTATTGATGGTTGCCAGGCGGCAAACCTTCCTCCTTCCTATAAGTATGAACGCCAATATGGTGATGAAGGCGACTGCATCTATATTCGCGATGGTGTTTCGTTTCCAAAATTGTTTGAAATTGACACCGCTAACCCTGCAGCCTTTCAGACTCAACTTGTACGTTGGATGACGTTCAACATTTTAGTACGAAACTACGATGCGCACGGAAAAAACATCAGTTTTTTTGTCGATAAAAATGGTTTAGAGCTGACGCCATTTTATGACCTAGTGAATATAGAAGCCATTATTAGAGAGATAAATAATTCACAAGTCAACGGTAGAGGCACTAAGGAAAACGCTATTCCACAACATTATGCGATGTCAATTGGAGAGTACAATACTGGCAACGCGGGTAACTTTAACTCTCCTATTTCAGCCTATATGCTAGCCGATTTTGCTGATGAGTTTGATATATCATTACCTCGAATGCAATTACTCATGAGCCAAATGATTAAGTCAGTGTCCAATACAATAGATGCAGCAAAAGACAAAGCACTGAAGCAAGACTTATCAATACAAGAAATCAATCATATCGATTTATGTATCGCGATTATCAATGATGCAGCTAAAGAGTTAAGTGAAGAAGTTAAACAAATCACTAGCTATAACGGTGTTTTCTAGCCTAATAACTCAGTTGCATACTCACCCTTATTTTTTCAAATATCGAGCTAACGAACCTGAGCTCGGGATAATTTATTTTACCCAACAACGCTATTTGAGCGCCTACCTGTGTTCTTAGCCCGAGAGGCACAAATTTGTTACGTTACTATCGGCATCGCAACTGATTATGACTGTTGGCTCGACGATCCCGCGCAACACGTCAACGTTGAGCAAGTGATTAGCCGTTATGGCAACAGCTTAGAAAAAGCGAAGCAAGTGTTAGCAAGCTACATTCAGGGCCAAGACGCGTTATGTGAAACCGGCTGTAATCACGCGCTGGCAAGCGCGGTATTAACCCCGATTGACGCAATGAACGAACTACAAAAAACCTTGTTCGAGTTACTGTCGAGATAGTGACATCACGTTAGCTCAGTCCCTTTAAAGACTGAGCGTAATGATGTTATATGCCTTCAATTAGCAGATCACATACATTGGCTAAAGTAATGTAGTTTGAGTCGGATCAGAGGTTTATTGATTAGGGATGTCAATCAAGAACGATGTGCAGGAGGGTGATTCCACTAACTTTATCTTCCCTTTAAGTTTTTGGCACACCAGATTATAAGTTATGTGTAATCCAAGACCGACACCGCCTTCGTGTCGTTTGGTGGTCACAAACGGTTCGAATATCCGACTGACGACTTCCTGATCGATGCCACAACCATTATCGCGATACACCAGTTGTAATCGGTCGTCATTAAACGTTGCAGTAATCTCAATATTCCCTGCTTCATTTTCTTTAAAAGCATGATCCACAGAGTTGCTGATTAGGCTACTGATCACTTGTACTAAGGTATTTTCATACCCAATTAATTGACCATCTTGCTCTGCATGAATGACTAGCGTTAACTGACGTTCCGCGAGTTGTTGACCCCATATCTTTACGATATTGTCCCGTATATCAGAAAATAAGAATACTGCTGATTCTTCTGGTTCTTGATCAATTGATATATATTTAAACTGCTGAATCAATTTTGCCATCCGACTAAGATTTTTAGCCGTTAATGCTTCCAGTTGGCTAATCGTACTGAGCGAATCTTCCAGTGTAGACTTTTTAATGGTGCCTGCAGTTATTTGCCCTTGAAGAATCTCAATCAGTTCCCGAATTGATGAGGACGAAGTGATGCCAACCCCCAACGGGGTATTTAGTTCATGAGCTACGCCACTAACTAAGCCGCCCAACGAGGCCATTTTTTTAGTTTCTAACAGCTCATCCTCTTGAGCAATCTGTTCGCTAATGTCGGTCCATGTTTGAATGATCGTGTCTGCCGAGGTGCGGTTTTGCCTGAGCAGCCACCACTTGTTGTCTTGGTCTTTCACTTTAAACGAGCCCAATAAGCTGCTTCTACTAGTCACTATATCAAGTAACTGTTTGGCACCATCAGAGTTTGAGAAGTAAAAATGATCGTCTATCAGCTTGGTGTAAAAGCTATTGATGTCATCATCGTCAAACAGCTTGTTCGACGTATGACTAGCAAAGGTCTGTTGAATTTTTTTATTGATCAGTAAAATCTTTCCATGCTCATCACTTAAGATAAAGCCATCTTGCATGTTGTCGATGGTTTCAATAATTCGCTGATGGCTACTAGATGCAACCCTCATTAAATAGCTGATTTTGTTATGGTAAAATAGAATCAACATCAAAAAAGCCATCAATAGTACAGCGAATACGATGAGACCGTTCGCAAGAATATTGTCGCTAAAGCCTGAGATTACAGTGGTATTGTCAGCAAAGAAGTAAGTCGAAGACATCGCTAAATAATGCATGCTGGCAACAGAAAAACCAAACGCTAGTGCACTTATCAACATGTGAATATTGTCATTCACATCACCAAATTTAATATTTTTTTTCTGAATGAATATGGTTAGTACCGCCAGTCCCCATGAGGCTAATATGGCGAATAATGTCATTATTGGGTCATGCACCATAGTTGCTGGCATAGACATCGCAAACATACCAATAAAATGCATTGACGCAATGCCGCCGGCTAGTACGATGCCAGTCACTAATGCTCGCTGCACAGAGAAATCATCACGACTCAAATTGTTCAAGAATATGATTGAGACTGCAATTGCTGGCAATACCGACACAAGGGTGATCTCAGGATTGTATAACACGGTAATTGGTAACTTAAAGGCAAGCATCCCAGTGAAATGCATACTCCAAATACCGATACCAAGCACCAATCCCCCAAGAATAAGCAAAGGAATACGCTTGGATTTGTTCAATTGAATAAAATTAATAATTTGAAAAGCGCAAAATCCAGCTAATACCGCAACTGCATATGAAAAAAATACAATCAGTGCATGATATTCGCCATTGAGCGCTGTCGCTAAATTAGTGTCCCACTGTATATAATGATGCTTCATTCGTCATTTACGTCCACAGGGAAATTGAGAAAGAGTTAGGTACAATTTGATGTAACGAATAACTAATTAACGCATAAACACCAATACATAAGCTAAAGGCTAAACATTAAAATTAAGCCTTAAACAAACCGTGTAACGCTATTCATTAGGTTGTATCTCCATCAACACTGACATTAATTGATAATAAGTTCAAGCAATAGCATTATTAGAGGCAGCGGTCATCATCTTGCGGTGCTGTTAGAGTGTGTAGCGAGAAATAAGTTTAATTTGACTAATAATTGGTAAAAACATCTTACAGTCGACTTTGATTAAACACTAACAACCTAATATTTATGAATATATTTTAGTGGTATAGTGTTTGCTTAGATAAGGCGAACTAATACAAGCAAGGAATACCTATGCAAGCGATCTGGCACATCTGCCAATTTGAGTTAACTCGGTTATTTTTAACCAAACGTGGTGGGATCTTATTACTCGCCTTTGCCATTATTTGGCTTATCATTTTGCGATATCCGGTCTTGTCGGCCGCTAATATCCTAAATGGTGCTAGTTTCGGTGACAATATTAGTGCATTTTCACAATCGATGAATCTACAACATCTCATTGATTGGAATTATGGCGAATTAGCTATTTATTGGCTATTTGCGGTATTTGCCTTTCCAATAACCGCAGTTTTGATGAGTTCTGATCAGCTCGCCTCAGACGCTAACCGTGGCACACTAAGATTCATCTTATTACGTTGTTCGCGTAATCAATTACTACTCGGACGTTTTCTCGGTCAATTGCTTATTTTAGCTAGTCTTATCACCATGACTCTTCTTGCAGCGTTTATGATGGGCTTCTACCGTGACTCTTCACTGGTGATGAGCGCAATGGATGAGCTCTTTTTTGTTGGCCTCAATCTGTTTATTATCGGCATGCCCTATATTGCCGTGACCAGTTTGCTAAACATTGTCTTAAAATCATCAAAGCTATCAATCGTGATGATTATTATCGTGGTGCCCATTTTCCATTCTATTGTTAGCTACCTCAGCACAATCATTGCCCCACTGGAGATATTGTTACTGGCGCTACCGGGGATCGGCCTGTTTGATGCGGCTCAAATGCCAGCATTCGAAATATCGCAGACGACAATTGTTCCTGTATTACAAACGATTGGCTACTTAGCCGCCGCGCAGTTTTTGTTGACGAGGAGAGCACTATGAGTACATTAATTTCTTGTCAGGGCATCAATAAACTCTATGGCAGTAAGCAGGCACTAAAAGATGTCAGCTTTGAGATAGAATCTGGCACTACCACGGCATTAGTCGGTCCCAATGGCGCTGGAAAAACCACATTATTTAGTATCTTGTGTAACTATCACCTACCAAGTTCTGGACAGGTCAGTATTCTAGGTCACAAACCCGGAAGCAACGCGCTGTTTGGCCAAGTAGGCGCTCTACCGCAAGACGCCCAGCTCGACCCAAGGTTTGCGATAAAACACCAACTCGAGCTCTACGCCAAACTACAAGGTTTTAGTAAGAAACAGGCAATTATCGAGTGCCAACGCGTGCTCGATGTGGTCGACTTAAGTGATACGTTGAATGAACGCCCAGATGCATTAAGTCACGGCATGCGGAAACGGGTTTGTATAGCCCAAGCGTTGATTGGTTCCCCTAAGTTAGTGATGTTAGATGAGCCTACTGCTGGTCTGGATCCGGCGAACGCGAAGAATATTAGGCAGTTGGTGATGGATCTCAATGGCCAAGTGGATTTTGTGATCAGTTCACACAACCTCGACGAATTAGAGAAACTGTGTGATACCGTGTTGCTGCTGAAGCAAGGGCAGTTGAGCCAGCAAAAAGTCGGCCAATTGAGCTCTGAGACGTCACGAAGTATGACGCTGTTGTTGGAGAGTAATCAAGACCATGCGCTCGCGATTATTCAGCAGTTGTCGTCTGTTGCGTCGGTAGAATCGATAAATAAACAAGAGCTTATTCTTCATTATAACGCGACACAGAATCCTAATTTTGACATCGAGTTATTGCAAGCACTAGCGCAACACAAGCTCAATTATCGTCAATTAACCAAAGGCTTATCTTTAGAACAGCAATTGTTCTCGTAACCCCTCAGTCGCGCCACTTACGAGGCGCGAAACTCACACCACCTGACCATTTTTAATAATTTGAACGCACGGGTTAACGCCAAATTGATAGCTCAATTGCGCCGGATGCTCGATATCCCACAGCGCCATATCAGCTTGCATGCCAACAGCTAGGCAACCAACGTTATCATCTATATTCAGCGCTTTAGCAGCATTAATCGTGACACCAGCCAGCGCCTCGTAAGGGGTCATTCGAAATAATGTGCAGGCCATATTTAACATTAATTGCAATGAACACAGCGGCGACGATCCCGGATTAGCATCGGTGGCAATCGCTATCGGCACGCCATGCTTTCTCAATAACTCAATTGGTGGTTGCTTGGTTTCGCGTAAAAAATAGAATGCACCAGGTAATACGACGGCTGTCGTGCCCGAAGCCTTTATTGCTTTAACGCCCGCTTCATCAAGATATTCAATGTGATCAACTGACATTGCGTTAAACCCAGCAGCCATTTCGCTACCACCGAGGTTAGACATCTGCTCCGCATGCAGTTTAACGGGCAAGCCATAAGACTTGGCGGCCTCAAATACCCGTTGAGTTTGCGCTAAATTGAATCCAACGGATTCACAAAAAGCATCGACAGCGTCAGCCAAGTTTTCATCAACCACCGCCTGCATCATCGCGCCACAAACGAGGTCGATGTAGCCATCACTGTCATCTTTAAATTCTGGAGGTAAGGCATGTGCCCCCAAGAACGTGGTTTTAATATCAACCGGATGATGCTCGCCAAGTAATCGTGCAATACGTAGCATTTTCAATTCTGTGGCGATATCGAGGCCATAACCCGATTTGATTTCGACCGTGGTCACGCCCTCTTTAAGCAGCGCATTCAAGCGGTTTTTGGCGCTAACATACAACGTTGCTTCGTCGGCTTCACGAGTCGATTTCACCGTCGATACAATACCGCCACCCGCTGCCGCTATCTCTTGATAACTGGCGCCCTCAAGCCGCATTTCAAATTCTTTGGCGCGATTACCGCCGTAAACTAGATGGGTGTGGCAATCGATCAACCCAGGAGTTAACCAACCTCCTCGACCTTGGTAAGTCGGTGTGGTGAGTGCATCAAATGTTGGTAAGTCAGCACGCTTTCCTAACCAAGCTATACGACCGTCTCTAATCGCTAGCGCGCCATTTTCAATCATCCCGTAATGACCACCAGCCATGGTGGCTAGGTTTACGTCAAACCAAACACTATCAAATACTTGAGGCATATCGCGGATCCTTTGGTGTCATTACAACATATTAGCATGGTAAAAATAATACCCCTCACAACTTGTATATACAAGTAAGTTGTGACATTTTATAAGCAACAAATGTGGTTGATGGGTCAATAATGGTTTTAGCAAAGTTCGAACAAATCAAGCAGTACATCTGTCAACAAGTAGACGCGGGTCATTGGCAAGAGAGCGATAAAGTGCCGTCTGAAAATGCATTATCCGAACAGTTTGTCTGTAGCAGAATGACCGCTCGTCGCGCTATCACCGAGCTTTGTGAGACAGGTTTGTTAGTGCGGAGCCAAGGGCGTGGGACATTTGTCGCGACCCTAAAATCACAATCATCACTAATGGAAATACGAAATATTAGCGATGAAATCCGCGATCGTGGCCACGGTTACAGCGTCGAAGTTCTCGCGCTAGAAGAAACCATTGCCAGTAAAGAACTGGCGATCACCTTGGAGATTGCTCAAGGCAGCATTGTCTATCAATCAACCTTAATTCACTTTGAAAACAAAAGCCCTGTTCAATTAGAGCTGCGCTATGTTAATCCTAGTATCGTACCTAATTACCTCGACAATGACTTTAGCAAACACACGCCACATGAATTTTTGAGTATGGTCGCGCCACTGACCGAAGCAGAACATATTATCGAAGCCATCATGCCCGACGATAACTTAACTACCCAATTACAACTAGCGCCAAATGAACCCTGCTTGGAAATAAAACGCCGCACCTTTAGTTCAAAAGGCGTCGTTAGCTTTGCCCGATTAATTCACCCCAGCAGCCGCTTTAGACTCGGCGGCCGTTTTAGTGTTACCAATACTTAGAGGAAATAATAATGACTAATAATACAGACCCTCGCTTAGACACCAGCCGCGTGATAGTTTCGCCGACAGGCACAACCCTGAGTTGTAAAAGTTGGCTAACCGAAGCGCCAATGCGGATGCTAATGAACAATCTCGATCCAAATGTCGCCGAACATCCACAATCATTGGTTGTTTATGGCGGTATTGGCCGAGCCGCGCGCAATTGGCAATGCTATGACAAGATTATTGAGACGCTTCAACGCTTAGAAGATGATGAAACGTTGCTGGTGCAATCAGGAAAACCAGTTGGCGTGTTTAAGACTCATCAAGATGCGCCACGTGTGCTTATTGCCAATTCTAATATTGTGCCTAACTGGTCGACATGGGAGCACTTTAACGAGCTCGACCGCAAAGGATTAATGATGTACGGGCAAATGACGGCGGGGAGCTGGATATATATTGGCTCACAAGGCATTGTCCAAGGCACATACGAAACATTTGTTGAAATGGCGCGACAACATTTTTCAGGTAACTCGACAGGAAAATGGATCTTAACGGGTGGCCTTGGGGGCATGGGCGGCGCGCAACCATTAGCGGCGACGATGGCTGGTTATTGTATGTTAGCGGTCGAAGTTGATGAAAGTCGCATCGATTATCGGCTTCAAACCGGATATCTCGACAAGAAAGCCACCAACTTAGATGATGCGTTGGCAATGATTCATGAAGCGACGTCGACAGGCGACGCTATTTCGGTTGGCTTGTTAGGCAATGCCGCCGATGTCTATCGCGACCTGGTGTCGCGTAATGTGACGCCGGATGCCGTCACCGATCAGACTAGCGCTCACGATCCACTCAATGGCTACCTGCCACAAGGCTGGACCATGGAATATGCAGCCGAGCAGCGACTCGTTGATGAAGCTGGCGTCGTTAAAGCCGCTAAAAAATCGATGGCGGTGCAAGTTAATGCAATGCTCACAATGCAGCAACGCGGTGCGCCAACGGTAGATTACGGCAATAATATTCGTCAAATGGCTTATGAAGCCGGTGTTGAGAATGCATTTGATTTCCCAGGCTTTGTTCCTGCGTATGTTCGGCCATTATTCTGTGAAGGTATTGGGCCATTCCGTTGGGTCGCACTCTCGGGAGACCCGGAAGATATCTACAAGACCGATGCCAAAGTAAAAGAGCTGATTCCAGACAATCCACATCTCCATAATTGGCTTGATCTAGCACGTGAGCGAATTCAGTTCCAAGGACTACCAGCACGCATTTGTTGGGTCGGCTTAAAAGACCGCGCTCGTTTAGCAAGCGCCTTTAATGACATGGTAGCCAGCGGCGAACTTAGTGCGCCCGTGGTCATCGGTCGTGACCATCTCGATTCGGGTTCTGTGGCATCGCCTAATCGGGAAACCGAGTCGATGATGGACGGGTCAGATACCGTCTCTGATTGGCCGTTGCTTAATGCGCTATTGAACACCGCTAGCGGCGCAACGTGGGTATCACTCCACCACGGTGGCGGCGTTGGTATGGGCTTTAGTCAGCACTCAGGTGTCGTTATTGTTGCCGATGGCACCGATACCGCAGCCACGCGGATCAGCCGAGTATTGTGGAATGATCCAGCCACCGGCGTGATGCGTCACGCCGATGCAGGCTATGAAATAGCACGTCAGTGCGCCGAAGAACAACGCTTAGATTTACCAATGATTAAGGGAGCAAAATAATGGATACCATCAACCTAACACCGGGACAACTGACCCTTAGTCAATTACGACAGATTAGCCGTAACGAACTCACCCTGTCGCTAGATAGTAGCGCAATAAGCGACATCAATGCCAGCGCTGAAATCGTCCAACAAGTGATTCGTGATGACCGTGTCGTGTACGGCATTAACACTGGATTTGGCTTATTAGCCAACACGCGAATCCCGAAAGATAAGCTAAAAGAATTGCAGCGTTCAATTGTGCTATCGCATTCGGCTGGCACCGGAAAATACATGAGCGATGCAACCGTGCGTTTAATGATGACTTTAAAAGTAAATTCATTAGCCCGTGGTTTTTCTGGGATCCGTTTATTGGTGATCGAAGCATTAATGCAACTGGTCAATGCGCAAGTCTATCCGTGTATTCCTGAGAAAGGCTCTGTTGGCGCATCTGGCGATCTCGCCCCTTTGTCACACATGAGTTCAATCTTAATTGGTGAAGGGGAATGCCGTCACCAAGGAGAAATAATTCCGGCGACCGAAGGATTAAAGATTGCGGGTTTGGCTCCTATCGAGCTGATTGCCAAAGAAGGCCTCGCATTACTCAATGGCACTCAAGCGTCGACGGCCTTAGCCCTTGAAGGGTTATTCAACAGCGAAGACTTGTTCGCTAGTGCCAGTGTTATCGGTGCCATGAGCGTCGATGCCGCATTGGGTAGTCGTAGTCCTTTTGATGATCGGGTGCATCAGGTGCGTGGTCAGCAAGGCCAAATAGACTCTGCAATCATCTACCGCGCTATCCTTAGCGATAAAACTGAGATTAGCCAGTCGCATGTCAATTGTGAAAAGGTGCAAGATCCTTACAGTCTACGCTGCCAGCCGCAAGTGATGGGCGCATGCTTAACCCAAATTCGCCATGCCGCTGAGGTATTGCGTGTTGAGGCCAATGGTGTGACGGATAATCCTTTGGTTTTCGCGCAAGAAGGCGACATTATCTCTGGTGGTAATTTCCACGCTGAACCCGTGGCGATGGTAGCCGATAATCTAGCGTTAGCGATTGCCGAAATCGGCGCATTATCAGAGCGCCGAATGGCACTATTGATTGATAAGAGCATCAGCAAGCTACCATCATTTCTCGTTAACAATGGCGGCTTGAATTCTGGCTTTATGATTGCGCAAGTTACTAGCGCGGCATTGGCGAGTGAAAACAAGAGCCTAGCGCATCCGGCGTGTGTCGATAGCCTGCCTACCAGCGCTAATCAGGAAGATCATGTGTCGATGGCGACCTTTGCGGCAAGACGCTTGCGCTACATGAGCGAAAATACTCGTGGTGTGCTAGCGGTTGAGTATTTAGCGGCGGCGCAAGGACTCGATTTTAGATCACCATTATTGTCATCTGACACCATTGAGAAAGCGAAATTAATTTTACGTGAAGAAGTTGATTTTTATGATAAAGATCGATACTTCTCACCCGATATCGACAACGCGACTCAACTGCTTGCAGACTGTCGATTAAATGATTTAATTCCGCAAGGATTGATGGCCAGTTTTTAGCGAGTGGCTAAGACAAGCGTATTATAATTATCGTATGCCAGAATCCATACATATTACGAAAAACCGCCGTAAATCCATCCATGGAGGCTTCTTTTTCGTCCATGAAAAAGATGTTTTTCTTCACATACACGGAAACTGGCAGTTTACGTATTCACGCGTTTTTCGACATTCAAAGGAATATTTCGTTGGAACAGCTAAGATTAAATTAATACGCTCTTGCCGTGGCTAGCGGCTAAACCGGCGGTTACGGTAAGTTAGATATTGAGTAATCTGATATCATCCTTATTCACTCGTTAAATTTAGGTGTAAACAGTGAAAATATCACACAACCTCTCATTGACACCGCTAACCTTAGATCATGCTCCCGAGGTTCTTCATTTGGTGGATGCTAACCGAATCTATTTAGAGCAATATCTATATTGGGTGAAAGGTGTGGTAGACATAGCAAGTTGTGGCGAGTACATCCATCAACGCGTCAATAGTGGCCTACCTAATCGACAATGGTATGCCATTTGTTTTGAGCAAAAAGTAGTGGGCGTCTTTGCGATTAAGTCTATCTCTGACTCAGGCATTGCCGAATTAGGTTACTGGCTAAGCGAGTCTGCTGCTGGTAATGGCATTATTAGCCAAATCGTCGCCAGCACAGCGTCCCGCTTGCAACACGACAAATCAGCAACCGCACTTGAGTTCTGTTGCTTAGAGAAAAATACGGCCAGCATGGCAGTCGCTACTCGCGCCGGCGCTCTGTTCAGTCACGATATCGATCCTGGCGTTTTTATCGATGGCCAGATGCAAACGTTAAAGGCTTTTAGAAAGTTACTCTAACGATTAATAATACTCTTCCACCACGGGGACATTAATCACCACCAGCCAGTAGACAAAAGCGGTGCAGAGTGCGGCGATGACTATTGCCAATAATAGGCGAGAATTTTTGATTGCGTCATCAGGATTAATATCTTGTGCATTTTTATGCCCAGTCACCATCGGTCTAACGAGTTGTTGTCGTTTCACATATTGATAAAACATCACCGCAGCAACATGGAATAACACCGCGACTAAAATGAAGTCAAACGCGTTATGGTGAATCGTTGACATAATGTTATCGACATCACCACCCAGCGCATTGAAATACGGCCCGGTAGTAAAGATCTCGTCATCGGCAAACAAGCCACTCGACACTTGCAAAAGAACCAATCCTAACATCACGAACACCATGACACTGCCAAGCGGATTATGGCCTGCCCCTGACGCTTGACCAGACCTTAAGTAGTTGATTATCTTGTTCGGGGTCGGTATGAAGTTCAAAAATCTAGAATGTTTGGTACCGACAAAACCCCAACACAGTCTAAATACCAATAAACCCATTGCGACATAGCCGCATTGCATATGCCAATCAATATAGTCGCTGCCTAGCTCATGAGTCGCCCAGCAACCAAGGATCGCAAACGCAAACATCCAGTGGAATAACCGTAATGGCAGATCCCAGATTAATACTTGTTTAGTCATTGTTTAATCCTTTAGCAACAGGATACGTGCTTCAAAATAATCAGGAAAGGTGCGATAGGTCTTGATGTAATCATCCCAATGATAGAAGTAACCACCGAGGTAATCGAGTTGATATTGATTGTTGGCGAACGCGCCGCCGGTGTCAGCGAGCACAGTTAACCGGCTTTGACCATTGTAGGTCAGCATGATCAACTTACCCAAACCAAGATGCTCAAGATCACCGGCAACGGTGGCATGAGGATAAATAGGAATTTTGTAATTGGCGTCTTTACCATAACCCAGCACGCTGTTGGTTTGTTTAAAATACCAATAGCGCTGTTGCTGACGCTTCTTCAAATCACGCTTGTAGCCGATGCCATTATTACGATGAACATTATAAAATGTCGGTTTATCAGCACCTTCGATCATAACGGTGCCCTGCATCAAGGTGTCTTCTAAGTCATCTCTTGATAACCATACCAACGGTGTGGCTAATGATTTCTTATCGAGAACGCCACTGAGCACTTGATGCTTGGTGTAGCGATAACGGGTGATAGTCTCTTGTTTAGCGTCTGCCTGCTCTAGCGTCAATTGCTGCTCGTCATGCGGAATAGCGTACAGTGCATGAGGGGTTTTGGCGGTCTGCTGCGCACTGCCACTGGCTTTCTTGATATAGTATTTGGTCAGCAGAATTTGATCATCTGGGATACGCTGCAGGAGCGGTTTGTTATGTTCAAATTGGCGAGACTGCTGCTTATTTGGCCGCCACCTGATCATCTCGAAATGCTGTGCAATAAACGCGGGATCGCTAAGGCGTGATTCACGGCCCTGCGCAACATCTTGATTAACAGTTGCGCAAATAAACGTTAAGGTTCGTTGTACTCGCGCCAAATCAGCACCAAAATTGGCGACTACACCGGCATGAATCGCGGTAGGATCATACGCCGCACCTTTATTTAAGTATTGATTGGTGCCATCAGCTACCTCACATAACTGCTGATGAGACTGTGTGACCATACTGCCAATGTTGGAGTGCTGTTCGCGCTCGAACACCTCAGCGCAACACCCTAGACTGGCGAAGAGTAAACTACATAACACGGGATATTTCACGGTACTGACTCCAAAAAATTTTCACTAGCACTTAACGCAGCTGAGCGTATGTGCTCGAGTTCAAATAATATTTCATGCCGCGCGTCGGCGAAAACATGCTTAATGAGCAGGTCTGGCTGAGTGGATAAACAAAATTGATCCTGCGCCGCGTTATCGACAATGGTGTCGCTACCTGCTTGTAGTAATAATAGCGGAACATCGATATTGGCGGCATCTTTTACGCACAATTCACACGCGTTCAGTGCTTGTAATAACCACGCATTGGTGGGACTACCCAGTTGAATTTTCGGGAAGTTTTGATAAACCTCAACCATTGCGTCAAAGCGAACTGTCGATTGAGTCAGGTCGTTGTCTTCGAATGATTTGACCTGATAACCGTGACCGTCGAGCACATAGCTTGGTGAGCGTGTTAAGAGAGTGTCGTACATAGTCGCGACTGACGCAGCCAGTTTCACCATGGGTTTGGGTGCTGGCAGAATAATATCAAACATCGGGCTGGCTAATATCGCACGTTCAACCTTATGTGGCTGGGTTTGTAAATAACGCGCCACTATCGCACCGCCCATCGAGTGCCCAAGCATCAGTAAACGCGAATGATTGTTGCATAGCACAATACTATTTACAAAAATGACCAAGTCCTCAACATAATCATTAAAGTCAATCACATGACCCTTTTCCGTATCATCAATTAGGCGCTGAGAAAGCCCTTGGCCACGATGATCAAGCATGTAGACACTGTAGCCCTGCTCAAAATAGTAATTGGCAATGTCTTGATATTTTAGATAGCTCTCGGAACGACCATTTACGATGATCATCGCAGCAGAGTCTAGTGGCTGTTGCAGGGACGCATATGCAATCGACACATTTTCGATGCCATCGAATGAATTTTGTTGTAGATTAGTAGCCCATTGCGCCATAACAATACTGCTCGCATGAATAAATTAATAGGTATGATGCCAGATATGCACAAGTTAGAAAACACCATCCGTTGTCCTAGCACCGATATTCCCTATCTTCACCTGCCACAAGGGGAAACGCCATGTTTATTTATTCATGCCAATGGCTACCCGAGTCATTGCTACTCACCAATGCTTGAGCAATTAAAAGGCTGTAACGTGATGGCGCCGCTATCTCGCGCCTGTTGGGATGACAGCGATCCCAATGAACGTAATCAATGGCCACTGTTAGTTGATGACCTATTAGCGTTTGCGCGCGCTCGTTTCGAGGAAACCCAACAACCATTCGTTGCAATTGGACATTCGATGGGGTCTATTGTGTTGCTGCGCGCAGCAAGGCGTGAGCCCAAATTATTCCAAAAACTAGTCTTTATCGACCCAATTTTTCTCCCCAGTCATACGGTTGAATTAGCTCGCCTAACCCCACGACGATGGCTCAAGAAATCCAAATTAATTCAAAAAACCCTGTCACGCCCAGATACCTGGGATAGTCTGCAACAAGCTTATGATTTCCATCGCCCTAAGCGTGCCTTTCGAGGACTGTCTGACGCCGCACTGTGGCAATATATTGTGGGAGGAACTACACCAGTTGGTGAGCAATGGCAATTACTGTATCCCAAACGCTGGGAAGCTTGGTTCTATCAAAATTTACCGCGCGCTTGGCGATTGCTACGTACCATCGAACTGCCAACGTTAGGCATTCGTGCCCAGAACTCTGAGTTTCTCAACGAAAAGTCATGGCAGAAATGGCAAAAAATCCAACCGTTGCAAACATTCGTAGAGTTTGAAAATCAGCGCCACCTATTGCCGATGGAAGCGCCGATAGATGTTGCTCACGCGATCTTAGATTTTATTGAGTAACCGACGACAGACCCTAACAAACGCAGCATAGTCTTGCTGCGTGATAACCCGTTGCCTAACAAAGCGCATCTTGTTAAAGCGCATTGTTACATCAGCCACTTCATCACTTAGATGGGGATGGCTGTCGACAATGAGTTGTTGATATTGTGACGGAGTATGATGCGTCTGCCGCGTGACCCCCTGTTTTATACACGCATTCACGACCTCCATATATTGCCGATCGACTTTCTGTTGTAGGGTCAATCGTTTGAACCTAAAGCCTCCCGCAAATAATAACCAGCCACTAACGAGCAGCAAACAACTGATAGTAAATAGCACCAACTTCATCGGCGTGAGCTGCCCTAAAATTAATGAAAGCAGCTGATTTTGTTTATTTTTATCATAACCTAACAACCATCGGCTCCAATAATATTGGGCATTAGCTAGCTTAATACGCAGCGCATTTAACCATGCGACCTTGCGATACTTTGCCAAGCTAAGGGCTGAATCAGACAGAAAGTCTTGTTGATTATCCAACGATTGCACCAGCCCTTGCTCAACCCGCTCAGGGGCAACACTCGCCGTGGGATCAACCCGCACCCAGCCTCGCCCAGCTAACCACACTTCATTCCATGCGTGAGCATCATATTGATAAACATTTAAGTAGCCGACATCACTGTTCCACTCACCACCAAGATAACCGGCAACCACACGACTCGGGATGCCGGCATAGCGCATGATCAGCGCAAAGGCGCTGGCGTAATGAGCACAGAAGCCTTGCTGAGTAGTAAACAAGAAGTCATCGACACTTTTACGGCCCAATAGCGGCGGCGTTAAGGTGTAGGAATAAGAATTTTGATTAAAGTAACGCAGCACATAATCTATCAATGCTTGATTGCTATATTGCCCACGAAGCTTGCTTACCCATTGTTTGGTCTTGGGATTAGTGCCGCTCGGCACCATTAGATTGATTTGCTGTTGCAGCGACGATAACTCGGCATTAGCCATTAAACTTGGATAACTCGTGACGTTATATGCCTTTGAGGACACTAATGGCTTGCTACTCAATAAGTTAAAATCGGCGGTTTCGATAACGCCATCATCACTAGATGTTGGCTTTGCCATGCCAAACAACCACGATTGATTGCTCGCCTTAGCAATGACTTGATAGCTGATACCGTCCGTCGCATTAATCGGATTTGATTGACGATAGTTAGCTTGCTGCAAGCGCTGCTCGACACGCGTCAATTCACTTTGCTGCCAACGACGACCATCGAAATCTTCCATCACTAACGCGCGCCAGTAGAGCTGTTCAGGCGACGGCGGCCGATCATCAAAAGTAACGCTAAACGCTAATGTGTCATCCTGCCCAAGGCGGGCAATATCACCCGGCGACATCGAATCGGCTAAACCTGTGGTCGCATTTTTGGCGCTCGGCATCTGCCACAGTGGCGCCAATTGCGGCATCACCACAAATAAGACGGCGGTTAACGGAATGCTTAAGCCTATAATTTTTAGTGATAATGTTAGTTGCTTAGTCAGTCGCAAGCTTGGTGCAAATACGGCGACTAATACCGACAGATTTAGTATTAACAAACACAACCCAATCATTGCGCTGCTAATATCACTGTTATAGATAAACATCACACAGACACAGAGCAAACCAACCAATGGCAGCACCATCGCATCACGTTGTTTATTGAGTTCAATAAACTTGAGGCCATAACCAAGCAACAGCAGATTAACCATGGCATTGAGTAATCCCATTTGTTTTGCTGTGGCCGCTAATAACACAATAACCGTCAGGGTGAGTCCGGTCCGCCATGTTGTTTTAAGTAAGCTAGCTTTGCCAATCAGCATCGCTGCGCGCCAAATAACACACATGCCGCCAAAGAGAATAACCCACCATTGCGCTTGCCCGACAATCGCGGCCATCGATAGTAGGTATGTTGCCATCATCGCCATAACGGCAGGTTTGGTGATCAGCCAAGCGTTACTCATGATAATTAGCCAATAACGTAAGGGCGGCTAGGCGGTGACCTTCTCCTTGACCAATATCGAGTTTGTCGTGTGGCAGTTTCAAACCAAACGCTCGGTTTTGTTTGCTTAATTCGATAACTAAAGAGCACAAGTGACTCAGTTTTTGTTCTGTGTGTTGCCCTTCTACTTGACTAAAATCGAGCCACTGTGACTCGCTAACACCGTGACTAAATTGTTTTGTTAGCATGCCGCGCCCTTGTGCCACTTGCTTCCACGCCACGCGTTTTAGCGACTCTCCGCGCTGATATTGTTCAAGGCCATGGAAGTTATCACCACGACCAATCACGATGTTAGTGTTTCGCTCGCCTCTGTCATCCTTAGAAAACAACAATGATGAACCGGCAAGCGGCGCTGGAAATATCATTAATTCCATCGCTAAATCAACATGTGACCAACAGCGATAAAGCCCAAGCGGATAGGCACTAGAAATGGTAATTCGGCCTAACGAATGGACGCCACGCGGCAGACTATTGATACTGAGATCAACATTGTGTTGTTGTGAGAGTTCATTGATCAGCGATGGTTTCGCGCCCAATTGAAGCGCAACACCATAGCGCGATGTTGATGACTGCAACTGACATTGAATGGCCATCGCTTGCTGAGAAAAAATCTCTTGCTGACCGAGTCGCTGCAAACTCAAGCCACTTAAATTATTAAAAGACAACAACATAGATGTAATGAAGATGCTAACCATTAGCAAGCTAAACAAAATGATCAGGTTATTTTGATAATTGGTGCCCAATAAAAAAAGCAATAAACAACAGACGCCATAACATGCACCAAAGGCGGATGGCATAATAAAAATATTATGCCGATCAAGGGTTACTTTAGCATTAGGCGGTATTCGTTTGACTAGCCAACGCTGCGTCAGTTGTTTAAACCACGATGTTATCATCTGATAGATGATCCCAGTGGATTAATACTATGTAACAGCTGTTCACTCAATGACTGCCCACCACGCTGATCGCCCCCGCGCAGGCGATGCTCTGTCACGCAAGGCAGCACCATCTGAATATCATCAGGCAAGGTATAATTACGACCATCGATAAAGGCCCACGATTTAGCCGCTGCTAGAATCGCTTTGGACGCGCGCGGTGATAACGGGTGCGGATAAGCACGGTTAACACGTGTTTCATTGACCAGCGCCAACAGGTAATCAATCACCGATTCATTAACCGAGACCTTACTAATTTCATGCTGCAGCGCTTGAAGTTGTTCAATATTGATAATTTGTTCAACATCATCGAGTGATATTTGTGGATTTGTTAGCATCGATTTTTCCGCCTCAACACTTGGAAACCCTAAACCAACACGCATCATAAAGCGGTCAAGCTGCGAGTCTGGCAATTCAAACGTTCCGGAATGGTTGAGCGGATTTTGGGTCGCAATCACAAAGAATGGTGACGGTAATTGGTACGTTTCACCATCGACACTCACTTGCCGTTCTGCCATCGCTTCGAGCAATGCACTCTGAGTTTTTGGACTGGCTCTGTTGATTTCATCCGCTAATAACAACTGGCTAAACACCGGCCCTTTGTGAAAACTAAACTGTTGTTTTGACTGGTCAAAAATTGAAACCCCAATTAAGTCAGCAGGCAGCATATCACTGGTAAATTGCACCCGTTGATAGGACAAGCCCAAACTCACCGCCAGGGCATGAGCCAAGGTTGTTTTACCGACACCAGGCACATCTTCAATTAATAAATGACCATTACCCAATATGCAGCATAGCGCTTGTTTTATCTGATGCTCTTTACCAAGCAAGTGATGACTGATTTGGGTAATAACTTTAGCAATTTGCAGATTCATTTAACAAACTCAATGATGATGATTACATTGAGTTTATCCTAAAAGACGAATTGAATAATAGCGATAAGCTTGCTAATTATTTGTTCAAGATATCTTGATGGCTAATTTCTTCGCTTACGTTCTCTCCTGAATAGGTTTGCAGTTCAATCACTACCGTGTGATTGTCCGTTGCTTGTAAGTGCCCCTTTGCAATACTGTCATATTGTTTAATAACGGAACGCTTAATAAACAACAGAAAATAGCGTTCAGATAGCTCTAAAGTGGTAAAACTCGTGGTGGTAAATGCGCCGCCACTATTGCGTTCAAGAGTAAGATGAATATGAGAGTTTAGTACCAGTATTGACATGTAACGCTGTGCGTTGAAGCTCCATCCTAACACCTGATAAATAATGAATACTTGAGCGAGAACGATAATCAAGGTTGCTCTGCTCTTTTTAATCAGGATTGCCAATCCAGTAGCAATGAGTAAAAAACTACAAATTGAATGGATTAAATCATAAATTTTATAATGTTCAGAGTAATACCAAGTGTATTCTAAATTGAAAGCCGTGACGGCAACGCTCACGGTGGTAGGAAACAGCACCAGAAAAAAACCAATATATTTTTTATTCATCTGTAGCTAAACTCAAAAAACAACAAGTAGATAAAAGAATAGCATTTAATTATTTTTAAGCCACCAGCAGTTCTCTTAAGAATATATCCTCTCCACATACACAGCTGGTATAATAACGAAAAATTATCAATAGGCTTTGTAATGCTCAGTTATCGTCACAGTTTTCACGCAGGCAATTTTGCCGATGTTTTAAAACACACCGTTCAATCGTTAATCATTGAAGCACTTCAACAAAAACCTAAGCCTTTTGTGTATTTTGATACTCATTCTGCCGCTGGTCGTTACGATCTTAACGACAAGCAAAGTGAAAAAAATGGGGAATACAAAGAAGGTATCGGTCGGCTTTGGGGCCGGGATGACATCCCTGAATTGATGCAGCCTTACATCGACTCAATTGAAGCAATTAACGCTAATGGTAACTTGCGCTACTATCCAGGTTCACCTTTGGTTGCTAAATACCTGATGGGCAACACCAATCGCCTTGAACTGACGGAACTTCATCCAACCGATTTAGCGCGTTTACAACAAGAGTTTGCTGGCGATCGCAAGGTACGGATAAAAAAGCTCGACGGTTATGCAGGGCTAAAAGCTGGGCTGCCACCAGCACAACGTCGCGCGTTAGTGCTTATTGATCCTCCTTATGAATTAAAGAGTGAACATAATGATGCGATTGCTGGCATTAAAGAATCCCATAAACGATTTAACACCGGCATCTATAGCCTATGGTATCCGATGGTTTCACGCGCTCAAGTAGAACGTTTTTGTGAAAAATTTGCCAATCAAGGGATTCGTAATATTTTACGTATAGAGCTATGTGTCAAAGCCGATAGTGATGGTTACGGCATGACAGGCTCAGGCATGATTGTGGTTAACCCACCGTGGAAACTCGTACAGCAGATGGAACAGTTATTACCTTGGTTAACCAAGCAGCTCGGACAAGATAACAAAGCCAAATATACCCTAAAATGGCTAGTTGAAGAATAATTGACTACTAGGCAATATGGATTACACTTGTAATTCATATTGCTTCGATGGGTTGATTAAACGGTGCCTAAATTCATTATTATTGCTTGCCTTATTTTAAGTGGCTGCGCGACGCAAATTCACCTTGTATCCCAAGGTTTCTCCGACGACCAACTCACTGAAATAAAAGATGAACTTAGCCATGTTGGCTTTAATGTTTCATTATCAAGCATTTCAATTCCAACTCACTATGCCAACACCGTTATTGCATTAAATCCTGCACACTCGCCGCAAGATGATATTGATACGTTGCAGCGACTATTAGGCCAACTCACGCTTGAACCAGCGCAAATATCACGCTTTGGAGCCGACAAGCATTTTTATTATCACGGTCACATCGGTTTATACCTTCGCCATCCAGAGATCAAGCTAAGCCACCAAATGCCGCCCTATGTCGAGTCCGTGAATTGCTTGAGCGGTTACGCTACCTTAGGATTTAACACCAACCAGAGAATGCACTTGGAAACAGGGAATAATATCAATGGGGAACTCATGTTAACCACAAAACAGGGCCAATGGGCGTTTGATAGTTCAGAGCTAATCGTCACCCCACTTCAACAGCCACCAGCAAGCTTCATCAAGCACAACATTATCCGCAATACTCACGTTGGGCCGCGACCAGCTTTGCTGTATTCACCCCAACAAAAAAATCACCCCATTGCTGCGCTTAATTGCAGTTTTGAAGTGATTTTCATTGATTAAATCTAATTCTGGTAGCGGAGTGCGCTCTGCTTAATAAATAGCAGCTATCGAACAAAGCGAAACTACGACCTACTCACCATTATTCTCGCTCTCTTCTAGTGCTTTTTTATTCTTATCATGCGTTGACTCTGCACTCTGACCGAACATCTCAGCGATGGCATTCAAACCAGATGATAGGCTCTTGCCTAAGCATTTGGTATCGCTCAATGCCTTTTGTGTTGCTCTTGTTAGCAGCCCACTACTCGCTTGATTTTCATTTCTCTGAAAACGCTTCAGCGCAGCCGTTGTTGCAGGAGTGTATTTGCCACTGTCTTCTTCGTCATCCAAATAACCTAAGCAATACAGTTGTGCCTGGGCTAGGCTCAGGTCTTGTCGCTCATATTGTGTCATTGGACGATCTGAATTATTTACTGCTACTTTTTTTGCAACTACCGGTGCTGATTTGACCACTGGCTTTGGAGGCTCTGAACCATCAGCAACCACATTGTTTGCGTTATAACGGTAGTACTTTGCAGGGATTTTTGTCAGCATTGATTTAACAGTTTTATCAATAATTTCCCGTAATGCTTTCTCTTTAGGTGTGTTAGACCATGAACTTAAATTACCACCAAGTAATGAACCACCTAAATTGGTAATCGACGACGTGAAGTCATAATCAGTACTTCCTCCCTCAACGCTTTGAGCAAATAATATTCTTGAGGTACGCGTATCTACTAAGCGAAGGTCAATCGCCATATGGGTACCTGAAAAACCCGCTGATACCGAGTTAAATAACTTACCAAACATATTACTACCGCCGATACTGGCACCGGATGTCCCATCATCGAATTCGGTAACAGAAGCTATCACCGCTATCTCTGCCCCTTCAATTTCGCCATACGCAGCAGCAGTGTGGCCACTAACCCGACCGGCGGCCGCTAAATCTTGTTCGGCTAAAACACTACTAAGGTTAGCCCGCTCTAGCACAATAAATTTGTTGGTGTTTACCAATGCTGTCGTAAGCTGGTCAGCCATACCATTGCCGATTTCTTTGTTCCACCATCTTCTATTGTTCGATTTATCGGTAAAACTTGAAACAGCAATTCGAGCTTTCAACCCATTGGCATTTTGTAATTGCATTTAGTTAATATCAGGTGTGTTTGACCCTGAAGAGCTTGTTGATGTTGACTGACAACCCGACAGTATAGCCAAACCCATGGCTATTATTACTGTACGACTACAATTCGATATGTTTAAAGTTAGCATTTCATTCCCTTTACTTAGTTGACTATCCTGTGTCGAAAAACAAATTTATACATCCATCTAATTAATACAGGATCAGATGATTAAATCTTAGCGTAAATTTAATGGAACTCAAGAATTGTATATAATTTGAACTATCGTTTATAAGTTAGGTTACATGCATAATAGGAACGTCAATCATCAGATTCCAGCATTAGCGGCGTGTGAGCTAATTCAATCACAAGAAGTTGCTTTGCTATACATCGTCCATTTGTCATTAATTAATATCCTTATTAGCGTATGATTTAATCAAGCGCTAACAAGAGACTGCACCGATGATGACCCCAATACTGCCGAGATCAATGTCACCGAACGCGGAATACACCGTTAAACAACAACCCCCGAGTGTAAAAGACTTTCTGCGCTTACGTTCGCTCATAGGTGGGGGAAGCTTGATGAAAAGATGGCTAACGCGAGCTTAGAGAATTCATTATTTCATGTTGTTGTGCATCATGACTCTCAACTTATCGCGATGGGACGAGTAGTTGGTGATGGCGCAATGTACTTTTATATTCAAGACGTTATTGTTGAACCTAAGCATCAAAATAATGGCATTGGGCACCTGCTCATGCACCATATTGAAGATTATCTCGCCATTGCCGCGCAGCCAGGCGCTACTATAGGGCTAATGGCCGCGAAAGGTAAAGAAGGCTTCTATCAGCGTTATTCTTACGTTATCCGTCCAAACAATACGCTGGGCCATGGCATGTGTAAGTTTGTTTGAGCCAGCAGACTTCAAGTTGCGATAAGGTATATTTAAGCGTAGTGTTCGTATATGGCCTATAGCTTTAGAGAACAGCATAATGGTGGAAATAAATCATCAGATTGGTATTAAAGGCACCCCTTCACAAGTTTATCATGCACTGACAACAAACGATGGTTTAGCCCAATGGTGGACCAACGATGTCTCTGGTGCTGGCGTAGTTGATAGCGTGATTGAGTTTCGCTTTAATGGCTCAGGCCCTGACTTCTTAGTAACGGAGCTTATCCCAGATAAAATCGTGCGCTGGCAACACCATGGCAACATGCCTGAGGCATGGATAGGGACTGAAGTACTATTCCAATTACAACAAGACGGCGATCAGGTTTTTATTCGTTTCACCCATTCCAATTGGGAACAAGCGAGTGATTTTATGGCCCATTGTAACACTAAATGGGCAGTATTTTTACTCAGCCTAAAGGCGGCGATCGAAACGGGCAAAGGTAGCCCCTTCCCCGATGATATTCAGATCGACCACTCATAGTTAGATGGCCTTGCTAGCGCAAGCCTTTCATTGAATGGATGGTGACTTTATCGGCAACAAATTTGATATCGATAAAGCGCTGCTCGTTGCCCCATTTACATTGTTTTAAACCAATCGCTTCTTGGCATTCGTTTGGTGCGCCAAGTAGC
>Ga0209395_1000274_pt1 | contig 78006 bp, 66 predicted proteins | sample GOMGulsemesocosm_3_FD_184635 | JGI IMG/M metagenome (GOLD analysis project Ga0209395, IMG submission 184635) | Methane-oxidizing microbial communities from mesocosms in the Gulf of Mexico - GOM9D Gulf of Mexico (SPAdes) (version 2) | ecosystem: Environmental > Aquatic > Marine > Cold seeps...
AATGAGATGATTGTAAGAGATAGGCATAACAACCAGCGCAGTACTTTTATTAGTTTGTTGAATGAATAAAATAAAACTAGATAAGAGGGTCATAAGCATCAAAGGTAATATAAAGCCTTTAAAATAAATGCGGGTAAAGGGAAATATTTTTGTCAGTGATTTTTTACCCTGTTGCACAGTATGAACAACACCATGCAAAAAAATAAACATAACAATGGTTAATGCAAACAGATAATGTAGGTCAGCTGTAGTCAAGGATGTACTGGAGAAATACTTCAACCAACCGCTTATCAAAGCGCCTAATATAGCGACATAGCCAACGCGGTTTATCCAGCGATGATATGTTGATTTTTGGGTGCTTTTACTAAAATTTAAGGATACGGCACAGATCGCAACGGCGGTTAAAATAATGCCTGAATACAAATGTATTTGGTGTAATTGACCTTGTGGCAATAATGGCGATAACCAGTGCAGGCTAGTATCGGAAACGAACCTGATGCGTAACCCGGTTAATAGGTTAATAGTGACAACTACGATACTGATTAGGTGTAGTAATATGAAATTGTAATACTTTGAATTTATAGTCATTTTCTGAAAGATTGTCGATTTTTAAAATCATAATAAACTATTATAATTACAAAAATGTTACATGTTTGTATTCTTTTTGTGTCTTTTTTGTGTTGGTTTTTTAGTCAATGTGAGAGCTGAATCAACTTGAAGATGTTGAAAATATAAGAAAAACATGGATTTTTGAAGTGATTTGTATTTAATTTAAGCGATTAAATAATGAGGACTTATCAAAAAATAAGGCCTCGAGAGGGCATAGACTCTTTTTCGGTTTATTCAGCACTTGTTAAGTTGATATTGTTTACTAAATTAATTGTTGCCACTAAGATTAATAATCAACCCAAGGCACACCCTCTTCTAGCCATTTCATCTCTCCATTTAATACACTTTTAGCGAGTTTATTCTCTTTATGATCATCGTTATCACTCAGCTCATTGAACAAACGGTCAATTTTGCGTTTGCTGTTTAAACAAAATACATCGGCAAGGTATTGTGGCGTGAGGTCCTCTGGTTTTAGATCCAGTTTTGATTTTGCAAAAGAGCAGGTGGCAGATATCGCAAATAGTTCGGTGCCTATCTCCATTAACAGACCTAAAATGTGTTGTTTACGCTCTAATCTGTCTTGATATAAACCAATGTAATGGAAAATTGTACGCGCCAGTTTATGTGATGCACTCTCAACGTAAGAGATATGTTTCGCAAGTTTACCAAGCTCAGGATGTGAGCTCCACAAAGCGCTATTAACCCACTGTGTTGGATACCAACTGCTGTAAAAAGCGGCTAATTTAACACCCGCATGTATTTTTTCTCCCACTGGCACATTCTTTTTAAGTAGATCTGCGGCAACTTTTAAGTGTGGGTCCATCGCTTCACGTGCTAAAAACAGCTTCATGATATCCGTGGTGCCTTCAATAATTCGATTAATACGACAATCACGCATCAGGCGCTCAATGGGGTAGGGTTTCTCGCCACGCCCTTTGAGTGATGAGGCCTTTTCATAGCCACGCCCGCCACGCAGTTGCATGGTGGTATCAACGACTTCCCAAGCAAGCTCTGAGCAGAAGAGTTTAGCCATAGCGGCTTCAATGCGTAGATCTAAGTTAGGGTCGTCGGCCATATGTGAGGTTAAATAAGTAACGGCTTCCATTGCAAAGGTACTTGATGCGATAAAGGCGATTTTTTTTGCGCCTGCTTCATGTTTACCAATGGGTAAGCCCCACTGAACACGCTCATTACCCCAATCTCTTGCTACTGCTAAACAGTATTTACCCATGCCAGCAGAGGCTGCTGGTAGTGTTAGGCGTCCTGTATTGAGTGTTGCGAGTGCGAGTTTTAAACCTTTGCCTTCGCCTAATATAATATTATCAACAGGTACTTTTACATTGGTGAATTTTATTAAACCATTTTGTATGCCACGTATGCCCATGAAATCACAGCGGTGTAATACCTCCATGCCAGGCATCTCCTTTTCAACAATAAACGCGGTAACCTGTTTGACTTGTTTGCCACTTTTAAGCGTTTTAGGCGTAGTTTGTGCCATGACCACCAACACATCAGCAATCAAACCATTGGTACACCAGAGCTTAATACCGTTAATTAAATAATGTTGTCCATCTTCACTCAACGTCGCTGTGGTTTCCATTTTGGCGGGATCTGACCCTACCTCTGGCTCAGTTAATGCAAAGGCTGATATTTTACCTTCGCGAAACTGCGGCAGGTATTTATCTTTTTGTGCCTCTGTACCAAACATCTTCAGGGGTTGTGGTACGCCGATAGATTGGTGTGCACTTAATAACACAGCTGTTGCCCCACAATGCGCAGAAACGGCCATCATAACGCGATTATAGTTAACCTGTGTTAACCCTAATCCGTTATATTTTTTGGGGACCTTCATTGCAAAAAGCCCCATATCAGTTAACCCTTGAATCACCTCGTCGGGAATGTTTTGGGTCGCATCGACTTTTTCAGCATCAAGGTGAACGATCAGGAAATCGCAGACCTGTTTAACGAGTTCATCGCCAATCTTTTTTTGTTCTTCGTTTTGCTCAGGGAAAGGGTAAATAAGATCTGATTGAAAAGATCCCATAAATAGTTGGCCCGCAAAGCTGCTTTGTTGCTCACTGGTATCACGAGCTGATTCAGCAAGGTTCATCGCAGCCGCTTTGTCAGCACTCATTTTAGAGGTATCAATGACAGACTCATCTTCACTTGGATCCGTTTGTTTATTCATTTTGATTCTCCCTCATAAAACAGTTGCTGTTTATTGGCTTTTTCAACTAATAACTCTGCTGGCTTGAAACGTTCACCATACTGTTTGCTTAATTGAGTTAGTTTGTCGCAAATATTTTGTAATCCTTGGTTATCGGCATATTTTAACAAGCCGCCTCGAAATGCTGGAAAACCGGTGCCCATTAACATCGCCATATCTAGGTAAGCAGGGTTGTTGATAATGCCTTCCTGCAAACAACGTACAGCTTCATTAACCATCACTAAAATACAACGATCTACAATTTGTTCATGGTTAAAGGCTGTGGTCGAAATGTGCTTATCACCGCGGTAGAAGGTGAGAATAGCATCGATATTTTTGTTATAGCGAATGGCAGACTTTTTCTGATGTTTGTAAAAACCAGCCCCAGATTTTTTACCTAGCAGCTTTTCTTCATTGAATATGTGATTAAAGATACCCGCAACTTTCATACGTTCGCCATAGGCATCTTCTAAAATAGTGGCGACATGAAAACCGATATCGATACCAACTTCATCGGCCAGTACAAAGGGCCCCATTGGTAAACCAAACTGCTCAATCGCTTCGTCGATATGAAGCACGTTGCCTCCCTCCTGCAAAATCAAAGCCGCTTCATTAAGCATCGGAATAAGAATACGGTTTATTAAAAATCCAGCACAATTTCCGACAACGATAGGTGTTTTGCCTAACTGTTTGGCTAATTTTACGGTCGTTGCAATGGTTTGCTGGCTCGTTTTTTTACCTGGTATGATCTCAACTAATGGCATACGATTAACCGGGTTAAAAAAGTGCATGCCAATCATATTTTCTGGGCGTTTAAGATCACTCGCCATTTCAGTAATAGAAAGGCTGGAAGTATTCGAGGCTAAAATAGCATGATCTGGCAGTTGGTTTTCCACCTCCGCTAATACTGATTTTTTAACTTTTATGTTTTCAACGACCGCTTCCACCACAATATCTACTTGCTTGAAGCCATTATAATTAACACAACCGGCAATATGATTCATTTTGTAACGAATCTGATTAGGTTTTATTTTACGAAACTTTTGCATCTGCTGGTAATATTGGTTAGCAGTTTGATAACCCTTAGCAACCGCTTCCCACTCAATATCTTTCAAACGAACCTGTTTATCATTTTTAGAGAACAACCAAGCGATACCTCCGCCCATCACACCGGCTCCTAAAACGGAGGCTTTATTAATGGTTACTGCTAAGGTATTTTTGTCGCTAACACCTGTCTCCTTTTTAAGTGCTTCATTAGTAAAAAATAGTTGGATAAGGTTTTTACTGATATCGGTGATAGCAACCTCAGAGAATCCTTTTAGTTCAGCTTCTAATGCATCTTCCGCATTCATATCCGCTATCGCTTCAATGACTTGTAGTGCTTTTAAAGGTGCAGGATAGTGACCTTTGGTTTTGCTTATTAGGTTTTGTGAGGCTTTGTTAAAGATAAGTTTACGGCCCAGTGCATTGTCTTCTAATAACTTCTGGCTAACTGATTTTTTACGTTTTTTGAGTATTGCTTTTTTGAAAGCTGTGTCATTGATTAACTGCTTAATAAAATTATCAATAAAATCGCGTGATAGAGATTGGTTATAAATAGCATCAACCAGTTTCAAACGTAACGCTTTTTTAGCGGGAATCAATTTTGCAGTTAGAATAAGTTGCAGTGCGGCTTGTAAACCGATTAACTTAGGTAGCCTTACACAGCCACCAAAACCAGGGATAATGCCTAAACTCACCTCTGGTAAGCCGATAACTGCTTTTTTATCATCGCTGATAATGCGGTAACTACAGGCCAGCGCTAATTCACAGCCTCCCCCGACACAGGCACCATTAATTACCGCTAAACTTGGAAAAGGAAGTAATGCTATTTGCTGTAATATTTTTTGTCCAAAACCTGCCTTTTGATAGGCTTCATCAACACTGCGGATATCTTTTATCTCATTGATATCAGCCCCTGCGATAAAAATGCCCTGTTTAGCGCTTTCAAAAACCAGAAGTTTGACACTACTGTTTTTAGCGAGCTCATCAAGATGGCCTTTCAGCTCAAGTAGAGTATCACCGTCCAGTTTGTTGATTTTTTCATTTTCAAAATCAAACAGTAGGGTAGCAACACCCGTTTCCGTAATAGACAACTTAAAGTTCATTCGACTTGCTCCTGCGCTGTTAATCATCAACTATTTCAACAGATCGTAATTATTCAACTTCTAAGGCTAGTGCAGCCCCCTGACCGCCACCAATACACAAGGTCACTAAACCACAGTTCTGTTTTGTTTTGCGCAATGCGTTGAGCATGGTAATAACAACACGTGTACCTGTTGCACCAACCGGGTGACCTAGTGCAATTGCCCCGCCGTGAATATTGAGTTTGTCATCAGCAATTTCACCAAGCGCTTTCTCTTTACCTAAATAGGTTTGTGAGAATAAATCTGATTCAAAGGCGCGTTGATTGGCAATCACTTGTGCTGCAAAGGCTTCATTAAGCTCTACTAAATTAAAATCACTCATCTTCATACCCGATTTATCAAGCAACTTACTGGTGGCATAAACAGGACCAAGGCCCATACGATCAGGCCCAAGCCCTGCGTATGCGTAGTCTCTAAGGTAACCTAATGGTGTATAACCTAACGCTTTGGCTTTGCTCTCTAGCATAATAAGCACGGCCCCTGCGCCATCTGTGATTGGGCATGCATTAGCAACTGTTATCGTACCTGCTGCTCTGTCAAAGAAAGGGCGTAATTTTGTGAGTTTTTTGATGCTTTGATCGGCGCGAATGGAGTTATCACATTTTTGAGCCTTGTTATAATGAGGAGGAAGTAAAATAGGGTGGATCTCATTTTCAAAAAATCCTGCCTGCTGTGCACTTGCCGCTTTTAGGTGTGAATTTAATGCGTAATTGTCTTGCTCAATGCGACTAATACTAAATTCTCTAGCGAGTACTTCAGCCGTTTGCCCCATGTTTAAACCACAAACAGGATCGGTTAATCCCTCAACAATAGAGATAATCGGCTTAAGGTAAGCGGGCCGAAATTGTGACAGTGTGGCGAGTTTTTGTGGCGTTGTTTTGGCTTTCATTAAATCAGCAAACAGTTTGCTCATTTTAGTGCCAAATTTAAGTGGGTATTGGCTCATACTCTCAGTGCCACCAGCGACAACTATTTCACCATTCCCTGAGAGTAACTTTTCAAAACCAGTGGTGATAGATTGCATGCCCGACGCACAATTTCGATGCACAGTGTAAGCGATAAGATCTTCAGGTAACCCTGCCTTTAATGCGATAACACGGGCGATATTGCAGGCATTAGATGGTTGGCCGACGTTACCAAAAATGAGTTCATCAATTAAATTAGTCTCAATGTCTGTTTTAGCTAATAACTCTTTAACAACGACTGCCCCCATATCATCAGGTGCAATAGCCGCCATTTCAGTGCCCGCTTTACAAAATGGTGTGCGTAAACCATCTACAATCGCTAATCTTTCTTTCATGTTGAACTCCTGCTTAAATCACAAAAAGTTACCCAATCTATCCAGTTATCAATATTTACCCATGTTAACTCAATATGCTTTGCTGACTTTGCATCTTGATGTTTCATGGATATAGCTATTCTTGATATAAGTCATCAATGATAGTTTTGAATTTCTCCTCAATGACATGACGACGTAATTTCATCGTGGGTGTTAATTCACCCGTTTCGATAGTAATAGGATGTTTTACATATTTGTACTTCTGTATTTTTTCCCATGCGTTAAGCCCTGCATTGACCTGAGCAACGGCTTCTTTAACCTCTTTTTTAACTTCGTCGGAGTTTAAAAAATCACTGTTACTCATATCGCTGTAACCGCGGTGTTCGCGAATTGCATCGAGGTTTTCATAGTCAGGAAACAGTAAGCAACAGACAAAATGGTGGTTTTCACCAATGATTGCTGCCATATCAATCAGTGGCGACTTGCAAAGCTTTTGCTCAATCGGAACAGGACTGACGTATTTACCATTAGAGGTTTTAAAGATCTCTTTTTTACGACCCGTTATGGTCAGGTAACCATCAGAATCAAGTGAGCCGAGATCGCCTGTATGTAACCAACCATCATTGTCAATTGCTTCATTGGTTGCTTGTTCGTTATTGTGATAACCGATCATCACATTGGGGCCTTTAGCTAGAATCTCGTTGTCATCGGCAATTTTAACCTCAACTTCAGGGTAGATTTTCCCCACCGTACGATAACGAATATTACCCGGATAGTTCACCGCTAATACCGGAGAGCTTTCTGTTAAGCCATAACCTTGATAGACATTAAAACCAATATTTTTAAAGAAGTGTTCCATGCTCTCACTCAGAGCTGATCCACCCACAATAAGCATCTGTAAATTGCCACCTAATGCAGCACGTAATTTACTGTAGATAAGTTTGTCAAAAAGTTTGTCTGAAAAGGAGTTTTCGGCAGGAATTTTTGACACTGCACGCTCAAAAGCGGCGCTCATTAGTTTACGTTTAAGCGTTGATTGTTCATCGATACGACTATTCATTTTTGCATATACTTTTTCAAGTAGGCGTGGCACTAACGTGATAACAGTTGGTTTTATCTCACGTAGTAGGTCACCTACTTTTTTTATATCATCAGCAAAAAACAGTGGTGTGCCGGTAGATATATAGTAGTAACTCACCATACGTTCAAAAACGTGCGCGAGTGGCAGGCAGGTGAGGATTTTATCTTTTGCTGGATCAAGCGGAAAACGTTGATGAGTGGCTTTGATCTGTGAAATTAAATTAGCATGGCTAATCTCAACGCCTTTGGGCATGCCCGTTGATCCACTGGTATAGATAATAGTCGCGATATCTTCAGGTTGTACTGCATCGCGCATTTGTGCAAAGAGCTGTGGTTGCTCATTAGAAAGCTTGTCACCTAACTCAAGTAGCGCTTGAAAAGTTAAACCATTTTTACCGCTGTAGTTATTCTCTAGTGAGATAACTTTTTTAAAGGCTTTTAATGCGCTACAAATATTGTCATCAAGCAGGTTGCTATCATTGATGAAAATATAGTTAATGTTGCTGTCTTTTTTTTGAAAGGCGAAGTGATCGCTGGAAACATTAGCAAACATGGGGACAGAAATCGCACGGTTTAGCATGATAGCAAGATCTATCATAATCCACTGCGGTGAGGGAGAGGAGATAATACCAAAACCGTCGCTCTCTTTAACACCTAAAGCACGTAAACCAAGTGCTAAACGACGAATGGTTTCCATAAATTTTTCGCTAGAAAGTGATTGCCATTGACCATGATACTTATAGTTTAAGGCACCTGAATTCATATAGGTGTTAGACACATATTGAATCATTTCCGGAAGTGTATTGTAATTTTGCATAATGATCCTTGGGGTAAATAGTGTCGATTAATGAAGATGTTAGGACTTTATAGTTAATATAGTCTAGTTCACTGTTTTGTGATCAGCAGAGTTACGTTAAACTTGAGCTCTCTCTAATAATCGAGTCTTTATGAAAATATTAAACCAACTTGAAGGTCTCATTTTATCTCGTCAACAACGTGATAGCGCAATGGGTATTGAGCTTTCTCTGTGGGTTAAAACAGATGCAGGTGCATGCCAAGTTTTGTTGACGGGCTTAAAAACTGTTTTTTTAATTAAACAACAGGATCTTGCTAGCGCGCTCGATTTGTGGAGCCAGGTAAAACTCTCTGCTAATGAAATACGCCCCCTGCAGTTATCGACATTTACTTTTCATAAAGTAGTCGCTGTATATAGTTTATCTACGGCACATTCCCGACTTCTACAACAGCCTTTGTTAGATAACAATATCGCCATTTTTGAAGCTGATATAAAAGTCAGTGATCGTTATTTGATGGAGCGATTCATCTATGGCACAGTGAAAATTGAGGGGGAAATTCACAAACAGGGGGATTTTTGGTATTGCCAAAACCCTAAACTATCAGCAAGCAAGCGTAATTGTAAATTAAGCACCGTTTCTTTGGATATTGAATGTAGCCCTGAGCAATCGCTATATAGCGTTGGCCTAACGGTGAATGATGCACATAAAAACTGTGTGATCATGGTGGGGCAAGCTTTGCCCTGTGACACGGTAAACATCATTTGGGTTGAGGATGAGCTCAACCTACTAATTGCATTGCAAAATTGGTTTCGAGAATTTGATCCAGATGTGATTATCGGTTGGGCGGTTGGCAATTTTGACATGCGTTTGTTAGCTGAGCGGGCTAAGTTACACCATTTTAAACTCTGTTTAGGGCGAGATAACAGACCATTACATTGGTTATCCCATCGCGAAGCTGTTGACCAAGGTACTTTGATGCTTAATGGTCGTGTGGTGCTAGATGGTATTGATCAGCTAAAAAATAGTAGCTGGCACTTTGAAAGTTACAGTTTGGAGTTTGTAAGCCAAGCACTGTTTTCAGAAGGTAAGTTAATCACTGAAGAGAACAGTAAATTTGTAGATAAAGGTCTAGAGATAAAAGATCAGTATGAAAACCATCCGCTTAAATTAGCAGAATATAATTTGCAGGATTGTCTGCTGGTGGAACGAATTTTTGAACACGCGCATCTTATTGAATACAGCATTCAACGGGCACAATTAACGGGTCTTGCACTGGACAGGCGAGGTGCATCGGTGGCCGCTTTTACCAATCTTTATCTGCCTTTGTTACATCGTAGTGGTTATATCGCACCCAGTATTGGCGATATTGAAGCACAACACTCTCCCGGTGGTTTTGTGATGGACTCAAAACCAGGGCTTTATGATTGGGTATTAGTACTTGATTTTAAAAGCCTTTACCCCTCCATTATTCGTACTTTTAAAATAGACCCAATGGGAATGGTAGAAGGTCTAAAAGAGCCTGAATCACAGAGCCTCGAAGGTTTTCGTGGGGCACGATTTAGTCGTGATAAACATCATCTTCCTACTATTTTAGATAAATTAACTCTGGCCCGTGAACAAGCTAAAAAAGACAATAACCAGCCATTTTCCCATGCGATAAAAATAATTATGAATAGTATGTATGGGGTATTAGGCTCAGCAGGTTGTCGTTTTCACGATACGCGTTTAGCCAGCTCTATCACATTGCGTGGCCATCAAATAATGAAACAGACTGGCGCATTTATCGAACAGTTAGGTTTTGAAGTGATTTATGGTGATACAGACTCCACCTTTGTATGGCTAAAAGAGTGTGATTCATTACAAAGTGCAGATGAAAAAGGCAACATGCTGGCAGATAAAATTAATACCTATTGGCAACAGAAAATAAAAGATGAATTTGATCTTCCCTCGTTATTAGAGATTGAATATGAAACCTGTTTCAGTCAGTTTTTTATGCCAACGTTACGTGGTTCAGACTCTGGCTCGAAAAAGCGCTATGCCGGATTAAAAACCACAGAGCAAAGTAGTGAGATAATTTTTAAGGGGCTAGAGAGCGTACGTAGTGATTGGACTGAACTCGCGCGCGAGTTTCAACAAACTCTGTTTGAGAAGGTGTTTAATAAACAAAGCGTGACACAATTCATCATTGATACTGCTAGTCAACTAAAGGCGGGATTGTTAGATGAAAAGCTTATCTATCATAAACGCCTAAGGCGCCCACTTGATGCCTATGTCAAAAATATCCCACCACAAGTTCGGGCTGCCCGGCTTGCTGACGCACAAAATAGAAAATTAAATAGACCTCTACGTTATCAACGCAGAGGTCGTATTGCTTATATTATTACCTATAACGGGCCAGAGCCTGTGGAATATTTACAATCAAGCATCGATTATCAGCACTATATTGATAAACAATTAAAACCGATAGCTGATGCGATTTTGCCCTTTTTAGAGGTTGGCTCTGACTTTGAAAGCTTAGTTTCTGAACAGATGCCACTGTTTTAGTTTAGCTGTTTGTATTACATGCTAGCTTGTAATAGTGGTTGTTATTAAACTCGAAACTTTTTATCACTTGTAAACCTGTTTTTCTAGTATGGGCTTCATAGGATCTTGGGTTAATTTTATTGATAAAGGTAACCATAATCGGGTAATTTTTTGCCATCTGCGCCAAAGCAAAGTTAAATACTTTTTCAAATACTCCCAAACCTCTAACGGATTTATCGACACAAACGGGGCCATACTGATAAGAGTTGTCAGCTGTAATTTCTTGATTTAAATAGCTAGCGTCATCTAAATTTTTAACCATAAATTCAAACATAGGCCATTGTTGCCAATAATCCCATGATGCAGCCATTGCATAAGCGACTATTTTGTTGTTTAAACACGCGATGAAAAGACCACGTTCATTAGTGATTAAGTTTGATAAGTGCTGCTCTGTAAAAGCAGTGGTAATGAATCCATCTGCTTTATCTTTTTCACAAATAGAGTCGATTTGATATTTATAATGCAGGCTTAGGATCTCTTTAACATTATCTAAAGTCGCAACTTTTAATTCAATATTCATTGTCTATCCTTAAGATGCTTATAGTGGCAGTGGTAATTTTTAGTGATCATAGTAATTAGCAAGTCGCGCTATTAATTTAAGATAAAAAACAGGGTCGCAACGGTCATTAAACCCATTGTATAGTTAAAGTGTTTTTTTCGCTGCTTGGTAGTGAGTAGTAATGAAATTTTAACTCCAAGGTAGGCCCATAAACTGATTGCAATAAATCCAGTGATCGCAAAACAGATCATGATCCAAATGCCTGACTCAATATAGGCGTCGCCTGTTATGGTAAAGGTACTAATACTACCAATAGTCATTGCCCATGTTTTAGGGTTTACAAACTGGAATAGTGACGCTGCAATTAATGTCATTGGCGCATTCGTGTTCCGCTTGCTGTTTAATGCACTGTGTTCAGTCGACGCTGTTGCTATTTTCCATGCAAGCCATATTAGATAGATGGTACCCAACACTTTTAATAGATCATAAAGTTGTGGGTAAGACTCAAACATCAGTCCTAACCCCAATAATACAGCGGTTAATTGGCTTGCTATTCCAAGGATAATACCAAAAATATGTGGTAGCGTTTTCTGGTAACCAAATTGTGCGCCAGAAGCTAACAGCATTATATTGTTAGGGCCAGGCGTTACCGACATTACAAATGCAAATAACGCAATAGCCATTATTAATGGTAAGTCCAATTTAATTCCCCTTTAATATACTTCGTATAAATTGAAAGAGTGCATTTTTGTTACGCTCTTTAGAAAGTTGTTCTTTGGTTACTGCAATATCCTTTAACAGGTGCTCTGGTAGATTAATAAGGTGCTGGCGTGTTTGTAGTTCAGTCACCGCTTTATTGATTCTGCTAACTAATATATTTATCATAATAATCTCCTGCTAATAGCTCATTGAATTATCATTGTATTTAAATAATATTTTCGATACAGATTCAAAATTTATAATTATAAGCATACAGATCAATCAAATCAGTGGCTGTATGGTCAATATTTGTAAAAACTGTATGGTAAATGCATACTGTTGTTATGTAAGATGGGGTGGTTAATTACTCGTGAGGTAATAAAAAGATGAAGTTATACGATAAAGTAGCTAAGGAATTACGGGAAAATATTCATGCAGGTTTGTTTGTTGCAGGAGACAAACTTCCATCAATCCGAAAATTAGTTGCTTTGCATAATGTTAGTATCTCAACGGTACAGATGGCCTACCAGCAATTAGAGATGGAGGGGTTGATTGAAGCTCGGCCCAAGTCAGGGTATTTTGTTTCGCTGGTCACGACTGCGCCGACACTGCCAAAAACCTCTCGACCTGCGCAGCGCCCGATTGATGTATCACAGTGGCAACAAGTATTGGATGTTTTATTAACTAAAGAGGGGGTTGATACGGTACAGCTTCAGCATGCAATGCCCAACATGAATGAACCTACCTTAAAACCTTTGCTTAAAAAGATGACCGAATTGATGCGCCACCAAGTGACACTAAGCTTGCCTTATGGTGATATAAAAGGGGCGCTGGTTTTACGTGAGCAGATTGTAAAATTGTCTGTTAACTCAGGTTGTTCACTGCATCCTGATGATCTGGTGATCACCTCTGGCTGCCAAGAAGCGCTATCGGTGTGTTTACGTGCTGTCACAAAGCCGGGAGACATTGTTGCAGTAGAGTCTCCAAGTTTTTATGGCTCGATGCAGGCAATTAAAACGGCCAATTTAAAAGCTATCGAGATCCCAACCAATGCTGAAAGCGGTTTAAGCATCGAAGCGTTAGAGTTAGCGCTTGAACAGTGGCCAATAAAAGCGATATTAGTGACACCAACCTGTAATAACCCAATGGGTTATACCATGTCGGACAAGGATAAAAAGCGACTTTACCAACTCGCACAAAGTTATGATATTTGCATTATCGAAGATGATATATACGGAGATATTAGCTACCAATCACCTCGGCCTAAAACCATTAAATCTTTTGATGATGATGGACGTGTTTTGTTATGTAGTTCCTTTTCTAAAACAGTTGCACCCGGAATTCGTGTAGGATGGATCGCGCCGGGTCGTTATCGTGATAAAGTAACCCATATTAAGTATGTCAGTAGTTCAATGTGTCCTACACTGCCACAGCTAGCGATAGCAGACTTTATCAAAACCGGTGAATATAATCGTCATACTAGACGTGTGCGCCTGTTATATAAGCAAGGTCGAGACCATCTGATAAGTTGTATTAAACGTCACTTTCCAAAGGATACCCGTATCAGTTTTCCTCAAGGGGGATACATATTATGGGTAGAGTTAAATAAACAGTATGATACGATAAAATTAGCTGCGCGTTGCAAAGATGGCAAGGTAAGTATTGCTGCCGGTCCACTATTTTCTGCAACAGGTAAATACCGCAGTAGTATGCGTTTGAATTTTACTGAACAAACTGAATCTGAGCGAGAGCAGGGCATACGTCAGCTCGCTTTGTATATTAATGAACAACATAAATTTATAGAATAAAGGGGTTTTTATGAGCATGATCACCACCCGTTGCCCACACTGTCAATCAATGAATCGTTTACCCGTTGAACGTATTGAAGCAACGCCAAATTGTGGTCGTTGTAAAATGGACTTATTACAGGGGAAACCGATTGAGGGCACTGCCGTTAATCTAAATGCTATTATTAATAGTGAAACACCTGTTGTTGTTGATTTCTGGGCTCCATGGTGTGGTCCTTGTACAAATTTTGCACCGGTTTTTGAAGAGGTCTCTAGCGAGCAGAAAACAGCGCGATTTGTAAAAGTTAATACTGAGGCGCAGCAACAGATCGGGGCTGCACACAATATTCGCAGTATTCCTACGTTGAAGGTATTCAAGAAAGGTAAAGTTATTGATACGCTAAATGGCGCTTTACCAAAAGCACAGTTCAAAGAGTGGTTGAGTCAGGCGTTAGGGAAATAATTGAATCGTAACAAAAACGGGGAAGATAAACCTTGCTTTATCTTCCCCGTTTTTGTGTTGTGCTTTATTGTTTATGTTGTTTTTGTCGATGTAACATTTTGTTTTGACGAATTGGTTTTTTCTGCTCCATGCCCGCATAAAGATTCAGCGTATCAAAACGGCCTTTCATTTCTGTTGCAGTGTAATCTAACTCAATTTTAGAAATAACCAATGGATGCTTTTCAGGAAATAGAGCTTCAACAGCTTGCGATATAAGTTCAAATAAACGCTTAAGGTTAATCTTATGCGTTTGATCCGTTTTATCAAACAACCAATTTGAGATCGCCATAAAGTCATCAAAGGGTTTATCCGCTAAAATCACCGCTAATGAATGTTTGAAACGTCCAGAGTTACCTATCATATCCCAGTATCGAGCAAAACGATTCACTAGTTGCATTGTTGCAAAATCAACGCGGTCGGTGCTTAAAATGTTAAATGGTGGTAGCGGATTAAAACGCAGATCAAATGCTTCAGTATGCCTAATAACCGGCGTGCCTCTAAGGCGTTTTAAAATACCCATTTGAATTTCATGTGGGTGGCAAAAATAAAGTTGATCGAAGCTATCTGAAAATGTCTCTAAGGTTTCACCCGGAAGGCCAAAAATAAGATCCGCATGAATATGTGCATGAGTATTTTCTTTTAACCAAATCAAATTTTTCTTTGACTTAGGATTATTCTGCTTACGGCTGATATTTTCCTGTACTTCTTGATTGAAAGTTTGGATGCCGATTTCAAACTGTAAACTACCCTCGGGGAACAGTGTTAACATCTCTTTCAGTTTGCGTGGTAGATGATCTGGGACCACTTCAAAATGTAGATACAGATCATCGCTTATTCTGTCTAAGAAAAACTGCATAATTTTTAGCGAAGTATTAATGTCTAAATTAAAGGTTCTGTCGATAAACTTAAAATTACGCGCACCACGTTCATACAGCGTTCCCATCTGCTCTAGAAACATTTCTAATTCATAGGGATTAGATTTAGTGTCTAAAGAGGACAAGCAAAATTCACACTTAAAAGGACAACCTCGAGATGCTTCTACGTAAAGTATGCGATTCTTCAGGTCTTCATCACTGTAATACTGGTAAGGCATATCAAGATCTTTTAATGATACAGCTTTAGATTTCATTACCTTTTGATCTGGTGTTTTGCCACAAATAATGTCCTTACATAACTCATAAAAGCTGACTTCAGCTTCACCTGTTAATACATAGTCTGCCGTATGAACAATCGTTTGCTGATCTGATTCATAGCTTACTTCAGGACCACCTAATACCACCTTAATTTCGGGAGCGATTACTTTTAATAGACTAACTACATTGGTTGTTTCTACAATGTTCCATATATAAACACCAAAACCCACAATGTCAGGTTTTGAAGCTAATATTTTTTCAACAATATCAAGTGGGCGTGTTTGAATAACAAATTCTTTTACTTCACAACAGTGCTGTAGATCTTTTAAATTAGCGTACAAATAACGTAGCCCTAAACTCGCATGGATAAATTTTGAATTGAGTGTCGCTAATACGATTTTTGGTGAGTCGATAACCTTTGTAGTTAAAGCTGTTTCTTCACTTACATCTGTGGATTCAATGGTTTGGTCATTTTGAAATTGTTGCATAGCTATTGAGGCTCTTAAATGTAAGAAAAAATTGAGGCGCAATAGTACAGTAAACACAGCTGAGTTTCAGTATCTGTTTTACTAGGCAGAAACTAGATAGCGGAGACTGTTTATATCATGCTGTTGTAGAACGATTTATTAGAAAGCTAAAGGCTAAACATCTACAAAATGCTATTCAACTTTTTGTCATTGGCTTATCAGAAAAGCTTATAAATCTGCTTTATGGCAGGCCTTGAGCAGAGTTAGTTCTCCTAATTACTAAACTATTTTCCTTGCTGACTTTACATCTTAAAGTATCATGGGTATATATAGCGCAATCACGTGCTATGATTATTTGCAGTAGTAAGATAAAATTAACTGAGAAAGTGACTAATGATTAAAGATGTCACATATATATCGCGCTTATATTAATTTTTATGTAAGCTCTCCGTCGTATCTCAAACGGATTTCTACACCATACGTAATCAGTCTCTTTTGAGGCAAATATTTTAACAATAAATCAGGAAGCAACTAAATATGTCAGGTCTAAAAAACCAAGAAAGTAACCCAAACAGTGAACAAAATCAGCTTAAAGCTTTACTTGATCAGCCTATTGAAGAGTTACCGCTAATATCTTTGTACCGTATCAGATACCTAGCTACGGAACTTTCAATGGAAGGTGTAGTAGTACACGTTCAACAAGTTATTGATAAACGTCAACTAGAAAGATCATAATAACTAACTTCCCTTACTAACAGGGAAGCTAGTAACTCGCTTTGTGATTCATTGCGAGTTGAAAGGCCGCGCTATCTCAGTAAATAATGTCACTTAATAAGTAAAATAATATTTGCCAAATTGGGAAGTTTTTTTTGCTAAATATTTAAATTAGAGACGATTCTGGGTAGCATGGCTACTCCCACTATTTTACATCACTTAACCTCTTGCACCTCCGAACTATAGCTTTGCTCAACTCCCCTTATTGCCTCTGTTACTTTATAACCCAACTATTAATGCCTCAACGAGTTATTTCCAGCTTCGGCTATCTTTTACATGTAACTATTACTGTCAAAAACATTTATCTTCATAATCAGCACCTTGCCTAATCTACGATTGCATGTAGTTATAACCTGATTGAATTCCAAGTCCAGCAATCTATGAACATCGATAAGACTTCAAATATCAGTGCCGGTGATAACATATTTATTGAACTTTATATGCAGTATCACTAAAATGTCATTGTCAAGTGATTTCTCTGAGGGTTGAATAATTACTTAAGTAATTACTCGCTTTTTTATTGTGCTGTAACTTCTTAGAAAAGGGGGCGTATATTTTAGCTTGAGCAAATATGCAGTGGTTGAGTAATATTCACCATTAATTTTATTGGCTTCAAACGCATTAAAGCAGCAAAAACAATTTATAGTATTTTCTTAAATACGTCTAAATAGTGACAAAAACACCTAAATGTGAGTATATTTGTACGAATATCCACTGCTTGTTTTTTAAACAGGGGTTGACTTGTAATATAGATTCTATAAAGTGCTCCCCAGCAAGAAAGAAAGCCTTTTGTTTGCATTCTCCATTTCGTTTAATTTTCAATAATTTTTCGTTTTGTAGTTTTTAAATTCCAGTCTGTTTTTACGCTATTCAGGTCTAATAAGGCAATCTAACATTAAAATTTCAGGATAATATTATGTCTAAAGTTCAAGGTACAGTTAAGTGGTTCAACGAATCTAAAGGTTTTGGTTTCATCGAGCAAGAAAATGGTCCAGACGTATTTGCTCACTTTAGTGCTATTTCAAGCGAAGGTTTCAAAACTCTTGCTGAAGGCCAAAAAGTTGAATTTACTGTAAGTCAAGGTCAAAAAGGCCCGAACGCAGAAAACATCGTAGCACTTTAATTTGCTGTGATACTTTAGCTCCTACGCTGAGCTAAAAAATATTTTAAGAGAATGGTAAACCTTTGCGGGTTTGCCATTTTTTTTGCTAGTTACAAAGTGTTTTGGTTAACTAGTATTAGCCTATCGATCTTCCTAGTAAACTCTACTAGCAGAGGCAGTAATTGAAGCTAGTTGCTAGCTGTCACCTTAGATACTTCCATTTACTTGGTCGTCAGACTTTATATTTTTTGTAATATGCCTTTGCTACTATTCCCTTTTTCTTTCCTTCTTCCATTTAGTCACAGTGTAAATAAATGAAGTAAAGCACTCTTTAATTCCTTAACTTAAATTGAAGTTAAAACTTATTGCTCCAATAAATATAAACAACCCTTGACCTTGGATTCAACTCCAAGGTTATACTTGTTATATATTCTCGATATAAATTTATTTGTAATAATTAAGGGGGTCTTATGTACCGTATTGGAGAGCTAGCAAAACGTTATGAGATCAAAACGGATACTCTGCGTTTCTACGATAAGCATAAACTACTAACCCCTTCATCTCGTACTGAGTCAGGTTATAGAATCTATACAGAAGCAGATGCTCAACGCTTACAATTTATTATCCGCGCTAAAGCGATTGGTTTTTCATTAACTGATATCGCTGAATTACTTTCTATTGAACTCGATAAATCAAACTGGGCTTGTGCCGACGTAAAAGGGGTTGTTGATTCTAAGTTGAAAGATGTTCTAACTAAAATTGAAGAGTTAAATTACTTTAAAAGTTCACTGCAAAGTTTATCAGATGCGTGTTGTGGCGGGCCTGAAAGTGCAGAGCATTGTTCGATTTTAGAAGCGCTAGAATCCAACAGTAGCACCATCACTTGCAACAATCAGCAACATCAACACAAAAAAACGCATTTTACTAAAAATTGCAAAACGAAGGTTTGATTATGTTATTAACGAATTTTATTGATCTATTTTTGGACTCTGCTCCCTGGTTGCTGTTGGGATTGGTGTTAGCGGGAATGTTGAAAATGTTTGTACCCATGTCTTGGATGCAAAAACAACTTGGTGGTCACGGTTTCAAAACCACAGTCAAAGCTGCATTACTAGGTGCGCCATTGCCACTGTGCTCATGTGGTGTGATCCCTGCCGCTGTGGGATTACGACGCTCAGGAGCATCGAAAGCGGCCACCACCTCATTTTTAGTTTCCACCCCGGAAACGGGGGTTGACTCGGTTGCAATCTCCTATGTGCTGTTAGGTCCATTTATGGCCATAGTACGGCCCATTGCAGCAATTATTAGTGCTATTGTGGCAGGTTTATTAGTGGGCAGAGATGATCAACCTGTGCATGCAAAGCCAGCTACAAGGTTAAAAATAAAAAGCATAAAAAAAGCTCAAGCAACAAGTTGTTGCTCAGGCGAAACGAGTAGTTGTTCTACAGCAGAGGAAAAAGTGTCTAATGCTACGAGTTTAGACTGTTGTGAATCAACTAAAGATATTGCCAGCGAATTAAAGGACACCTCGGTTGCAAATCGGATTCTCAAAGGTATCCATTACGCGGCCACCGATTTAGTCAAAGATACTGCACTTTGGTTGCTAATTGGTATCTTCTTTGCTGCCTTAGTACAAACCTATGTACCCGGAGATTTTATGGCTAAATGGGGCGATGGCTTGTTAGCTATGCTCGTTGTGGTAGTTATCTCTATACCTATGTACATTTGTGCAACAGCTTCTACGCCTATTGCAGCAGGTTTATTATTAGCTGGAGTATCACCCGGCGCAGTTTTAGTCTTTATGCTTGCAGGACCTGCAACGAATATTGCAACCTTAGGTGTAGTAGCAAAAGAGTTAGGTAAACGTGCACTCTGGGGCTATTTAGGTGGCGTACTAGGAGTGGCATTACTATCTGGGTTGCTGGTTAACTATTTAGTTTCTACCTTTGGTTTTGTTGTGATGCCTCAAGTTGATGAGTTAGAACATTTATTACCTCCTGTTGTGACTTATAGTTTAGGGATTATATTGGCACTGTTAATGATAAAAGCCCTTTTTGATATGATACCGCGTAAAAAGAATAAGCAAGATTGTTGCACATAACGAAATAAATGGCTTAGTAGAAAAACGATTAAGCCATTGCCCTTGTTTTAAGGCAAATATCGCAATTATTCGGGTTATGCAATGAAATTAATGCTCTTGTTTATTTGAAAACTTAACCGTTGTATCTTATTAAGTAACACTGTCACAGGTATCTATCGGTTTAGTTATTCGTTTCAACCCCAGCAGACCTATGATAGTTATTGATTACCCGTATTGGTTAGCCACTTTTTATATTGACTTATTATTTCCATTTTCATTTCTTGAGATATATTTTCCCTAAATCATCAACAATCCAACCTATAGCTTGACTGTAAAAGTTAATAATTGCTAGGCACTTTAGAAAATACAAATATAACTATGCCAATCCAATTACAACCCATCTCGGTATAATTAGATCTCTTCCATGGTATGTCACATGGTCTTATATTTTTAAGGGCTTGTTTGGTGGTGTGGCCATCGGTTTGGTCAGTACAAGCTATCAGCGTTTGGCTAAACTGCAGTGCACACTAAGGTGATCATTTATTCAGTTTGGCATTGATTAACCTTGCTAGTCAGTTGCAAAGCCGTTAGTTAAAAATGTGATCTTATGTCACCTAAAAGTGTCTGTGTTAATTGCATCAGATGAAATTTTTTAAAAATCTATACTCGAGGAAAAACTATGTTTAATTGGAAAAGTATTTCGTTATTTGCTACTGTATTAACATTAGCTGGTTGTGTGCAACCCAATCAATCAGAAGCAAATGCACAACAAGCACAAGTAACCATTAAAGAGGCAACAATTAATGGTGAAGTTTGGTACCGCGAGCGTATCGCACTACCCGAACATGCAAAACTAATTATCACGCTAGAAGATGTTGCTCGTCAAGATGTCGCTGCAGATGTGATTGCAACCAACATGTTAGTATTAGACAAACAGCAACCTTGGGCATTTAACCTAGAATACGATGCAGCTAAAATCACTGAAAAAGGTCGTTACGTATTGCGTGCTCGCATTGAAGTAAACGGCCAGCTGAAGTTTATTAATACAACAAGTATTCCTGCGTTTAATAACACAGATAAACCTGTGCGTATTATGGTTTCATCTGTTGCTAAAAAATCAGCGCAAGTAGTAACTGCTCCATTACAAGGTACTTATTGGAAATTAGATTCATTTAACGGTAAAGCGATTAAAACAGGTGAAAATCAAAAACAGGTGCATTTTGTTTTACATGATCAAGATTCAAAAGTCGCTGGTTTTTCTGGCTGTAATAAATTCTTTGCTCAATACACAGTAAATGAAAAAGCAAATGAACTTGAATTTTCTCCTTTGATCTCAACAAAAATGGCGTGTATTAACCAAGACTTTAATGAGAATGACTTCTTAAGTGCGTTATCTAAAACAAGCCAATATAAAGTGAATGGCCAAAAATTAAACTTCATTACTGCTGAAGGTAAAACATTAGTGACTTTCTCTGCTGTTTACCTTAATTAATAACGACTACCTTGCCTTGATGGGGTAGGTTGTTCATTTATAAAAAGCAGAATGAAGCAATCGCTTTATTCTGTTTTTTTGTATACATGGCAAAGTGATTTACCGTAAACGTTCAATTTATTCATGATAATTACAAGTCTGTAGCGACCATAAAAGTCATTTAAACTTTTATTATGAAATGGCATTATTGATTATAAATGATAAAAGTCCGGTGAAACTGAGATCGATTATCTAAATGTTGCTGTTTACCAAGCTCAGTAGCAAGGCGCTCAAGCTAATGTTTATCAACAGAAAAATTATTTTCTGTTTGTATGAGCATCAATACCCTCCCTTTTTGCTAAAACCCAAATAATCAATAAGATAGCCAAGCTTTGATATTTGTCATTGTGTAAACATAAAGTCAATGTAATATACGCGTTCATCAATATTGTTGTATAAAATGGAGTTTACATGAAGCGTTTTGTTTTGGCTTGTTCAGTTGTTGGTTTATTAACCGCTTGTGGTGGTAGTAGTGGCGGGGGAGATGGCCACTCGGTGACTTTACCTGATGTTACTGCCGAGGAGCTACTTGCTATAACACCTGTGTGTCCTGAACGCTTTGAATGTAATACATTAACTGTGCCTAAAAGCTATGCCAATGACAATGGTGACACGATTGATATCTATTATGCTGTCCATAAGGCAACTGATGCCGAAAATCGCATCGGTACTCTCTTTTTTAACTACGGTGGTCCAGGTGGCTCAGCAGTACATGGAACGGCTGCAATGGTAGAAGAGCTTCTACCTGAAGTGATTATTAATGCATTTGATATTGTGGCGATGGATCCACGCGGTACAGGTTACAGCGCTTACGCTTCTGAGTTTCTTCGCTGTGGCAAGTTAGCAAATTGTGCTGATGAATTAGAACAGATATCAGGTTATCTTGGTTCAAACTCAATCGTACAAGACTATGATCTTTTACGTGAACACTTAGGCGAAGAAAGCATTAGTTTTGTTGGATATTCTTATGGCACACGTTTAGGCTCATTATACGCTAATGAATTTCCTGATCGTGTACGTGCATTAGTTTTAGACTCTCCAATGGCACCAGATTTAGTAAATTACTCAATGATACAAATTGAAAGTCTTAAAGGTTATCAAACGATTGCAGAATACCGTTTAAACAATAATGAAGCACACCTTGATAAATTAGCTAGTGTAGTTAATAGGTTTAATGCACCTGATAATAGATATTGGCTTGATAGAGAGTTAGTTGATGGCACTAGTTTAACCTTTGATGACTTAGCTTTTGTGTTAAATATTCTAGCAGGGCACTCTTACCGTTATGATTGGTCAACCATTAACAGTGGATTAATTCACTTTTTAGAAAATAATATCTCCAGCACGTTACGCAAGCAGATAGCAACAGTAGATCAACCTGAACAGACTGACGCAAGAATAATAATGAATTACATTTATAAAGCAGTTGTATGTACCGATGAAAGTACGCCTTTGTCTGAAGGGGAAATAGATTTGCTTCGCTCAAGTTATGATGCTGCTTCTTCTATATTTTCATTAACTAACTATATGTACAACTCGTTAATGTGTGCGGATTGGACTGGACAACGTGATCCCGTTGCCGATATAAACAGTATTTTGTTAGAGCAACAAGTATTACTGATTAAAGGCCAATACGATCCTGCAACACCGAATATTTGGGGCGAGCGTATGGCCAGTGCTTTTGCAGATTCCGCTTCCGTTATTACGGTTAATAACTTAGTTGATCATGGTTTTAGTTATAATTATAAACATAACATTGCGTGTGTAGATGAAAAAACCACGCAGTATCTATTAGATCCAAGCATTGAAATAGCCGATCTCGAATGTGATGGTAGCACTGTGAGTAGTCGTAAAAAACTAGACAAAAATATTATTCACCCAGCTAAATCGATAAATCAAATACCACGTTTCTAATTATTGAATATTTTCATGTAAGCCCGCATTGTGCGGGCTTTGCTAATACAGCTCACTGAAACCTTGCAGATGAGTGCCTCTTACTTATTTCCTGTCCCATTCTGCTTGATTTTACATCACTAATAATTTACCCCGCAGTATCTGCTAGTGGTGGTTAAAACAGCATCAAACTTCTCTGCTTCATCTCAACTTCCAATAATAATGAGACGCTTTATTTTACCTGCCTTTGTTGAATAATCCATGTTAGTGCTAGATAGTAATCTTTTCATTTTACCCGTTTTTTGTGGCTAGCATCGCTAGGGGCTGTTGATCTTTCGAGTTTAATTTTGCAACAAACAGTTGCCCTTCGGGTTCGCCTCAACACATTATGCTCTTTGTTGAACAAAACTTGCTTAGATGACTAGGCTTCATTTCGTTCGCCTCGATCAAAATGCGTTGAGGTGAACAAAATTTAAACTGCAAAGATCAACAGCCCCTAGGCACTTTATAAAAATGTTCGATTTAAACGAAGCATTAAATTATCTACCTTATAGCTCATTCTAAATATGTTACTCAGTGTCCTCAGTCTTTAAGGACTAAATTAAAAATATACTATTATCTTCATTATTTTTTTGGGGGGGATTTTAAAGCAGATTAGTTGTATTAAATATAAAAAATCCGATGTACTGACTACATCGGATTTTGCAATTTTATAAAACCTTCGTATGTTTTAATAACTCGTCATAACTTATGGGAGTCACTATTTAATGCAGCCCGGTGGCCTATCGAGATTAAGCGTTGCTCCCGTTGTGTTAGATGATGTCAGTACTCCTACTGGCTCAGGTTTCACATGTGTTGCCATGACAGCTCCACCACTAAATTGGGATAAATCAGGTTGGGCTGTTGGTGTAAAGTCAACTATTGTCCCCTCATCAGCACTAGAGGCGCTATCTTGCACATCAAATCCGTTAAGGATATCAGCATAACTTGAACAATCCGTTGGCGCACTGTTTACCACGGTTGCATAAACCCCCTGTGCTGTACCAAATTCATTGAGTTGATCTGCAAATTCCTGAGCAGTAAAACCAGTTGGCCACTGTATAGGAATAGTCATCTCAACACAGTCGCCACCTAAATCACTATATACAGTCACTGAGTTGTTATTAAATACATAATATGCGTTATAACCAAGGCTAGAGTAGTTTAATTTAATTATCTGACCTGATAATTCATTTGCAGCACTCTCTTTAGCATCCATATAAGTAAACAATTGTTGCATAGATTGTGCGGATGGTATTTGTTGCTCTAGTGTTGAACTGACTTCTGCAGCGCTAAAACTTGAGTAGTTATAACTGGTTACCTCTTCCACAATTATTTCAAAACTCTCAAATACATTGTTATTTGCGTTGCTAACTAATGAGCCCGAAGAGGTTGACCAGTCTGTCTCACCATTGGCGGTAAGGTTGTTATCGAAAAAACCAGAATCCCAACCATATTGAGCTTCTTGCATTTCGCGCGCTAACACTTCATTTATGTTATGTAGTCGTTCGCTGTAGTCAGATACATGACCATCATTAGACTCTTTATTAGTGATGAAATTCTGTTGGATTAGTTCAGTGTATTCATACGAGACTTCCACTTCGCTGGAATACTCGTAAGTTTCGTATTGATCAATTGTGCTAACAACCTCTTGACTAATTTGGCTGTTGGTTTTGTTTGTCGTTTCTTTTTGATGCTGCATATAGGTGGAAAGAGGGGATATGATGATGTCATCACGATTTGATTGGTCGAAGGCTTTCATTACATAATCGTAATTTGGGCTTCCTGCTTCATAATCACTGTCTGTAGCGGTATCATATCTGACATCAGAAATCATAGTATATTCCATAATCTCTTCGGTATATTCTATTTCAAAGTAACCTTCACTGTCAGTTGTTGTTGAATACGTATCAGCCGATGTGCATTGATTATCAAAATTACTGTCAAAACAGACTGCGCTATTACCAACATTACCGTCAAGCACATAACCTGTTGCAGTGTTTGTAGAACTGCCTCCGCTTGAGCTACTTGAACTACCACTACTTGAACTGTCCCCTGAGCTACCGCCACCACATGCGACTAACAAGAACATCGATAAGATGATAATTGTACTATTGCCTATTTTTGCTTGCATATTTGTTACCCCTAAGTAAATTAATTTGATTTATAGCCGGTTGCGGTAAAAAAATTATCGCTTGCTCAATCTTTATCTACTTATAAATAGTAGATTAAAAACTGAATATTGAGTGCTGCTTTTGGGGGCAACTGGTTATGCTAACTACCGATTGGCAAGGGGCGCTAACTCGTTGAGTTTACCTGCTCCACTGTCGAGTCTCTGAGGCATTAAGTTGATTTAGTAATTATTGTGTAAGCTATTACGTTTAAATGAGAAATTTAGTCAGTAATAGCCGCAATTATTTTAACACGGCTTCCTACAAACAATTTGGGCAATAGCTCTATCGGGATTGTGTTTTATTCCCTCAAAGTAAAACAAACATTGCCACTCCTTAAATATCTCTTTTAACTCATTGGGTTGTAACAAAAATTCATCTCTATTGGGGCGACCAAATTGCCTGTTTTCTGTGGTAAATGTTTCGTAGAAAATTAACCCTCCTGGCTCAATTGCGTCGATGATTTGTGCCATTAATGGGCGGTGTAGATAACGAAATACTAAAATCGCTTGGTAACTGTTACGACTTAAAACCTGTTTACCCATTTCAAGATCGACATTTCTACATTGCAACTCACTAATATTATTGCTTGTTTGAATGGTATTAATGGCTTCACTATTCTTATCTAAAAACTGAACGGGAAAACCGTTTTTATGCAGATACAAGCCGTTACGACCATTACCGCAGGCAAGATCTAATATTGGTTTTCCCTGTTTGTGAAACAGGGTTGCAAATTCATTTAACAGTGGAGAATGGGGCATTAATTTAATGCCTCGATCAGAGATTTAATATTTTTAAGTGGTTGAATGGTTTGATCTCCTTTAACAAACTGCTCCATTGACTTATGGTAAGCCACCGCGGGAATAAAAATCTGTTTTTTGCCATGGCTTAACGCCTCTCGAACACGTGGTACAATTTGTGGCACCTGGCGCAGTTCCCCTGTTAACGCAACTTCGCCGATAAATACAGCATCCACGGGTAAAGGGTTAGAGTTAATTGAGCTTATTAATGCAGCGGTGACGGCCATATCCGTTGAGGTTTCTGAGTCGGCCATTTTAAGGCCTCCTACTAAACTGATATTAATATCGTAATAGGTGGGGATACCACCATGCTTTTTAAGTACTGCGGTGATGAGTGATAAACGACTATAAGAAACACCAATACAGTTACGAATTGATTTTTCACCCTCTACATCGGTTGCTAATGCCTGAATCTCAATGAGCAGGTTACGTGAGCCATCTTTTATCACCGAGATGGCAGAGCCTTCAAAATGCTCTTCACTGCCTGATAAAAACAGGCGGCTTGGGTTGTCAACTGAGCGCATACCAAACTCTGTCATTTGGAAAATGCCTACCTGCTCAGTATCGCCAAAACGGTTTTTATCGGCACGCAAAATACGTACAGAGGCATCGTTTACTTCGATATGAATGGCGGTATCGATAATATGTTTAAGTGTCTGTGGGCCTGCCATCTGTGAATTTTTATTTACTTGACCTACTAAAATAAGTGTAATGCCATGTTGTTTGCATAATCTATTTAATATCTTTGCACAGGTTTTTACTTGAGTAACGCCACCAGCAGTACCGTCAACGGCATTAGATTCAAATGCTTGAATAGAATCGGCAATTAAAAATTTAATGTTGTTTTCAATACATTGATCCACAATGTCTTCGATAGAGTCGGTATCGGAAAGCATAAAGTTGCCTTCATTAAAGCTGAGTTTTAATCGTTCAATGCCTCGTTTTGCCCATTGACTTAAGCTTTCTTCTGCCGTGACATATAGGGTGTTCATTTTATGTGACATCACCTCTGCAACTTTAGTCAGCAGGGTGGTTTTACCTGAACCAGGGTCACCACTGATAAGCACCACTGAGCCAAGCGTAATGCCACCACCTAAAACGCGATCTAATTCTGAAAGTCCCGTTGATATACGTGTAGCGTTCTCAACTTGTACTTCGTTGATGCGCTGCACACCAACACTTGCGCCTGCATATCCGCCACTGCTATTACGTTTTACGGCTGCGTTAACTGATTTAGTGGTGCTGGTGGGCTCTCGAAATTCAGTAATGGTATTCCAGGCTTTACATTCGCTACATTGACCTTGCCACTTTTTGAAATCTGCTCCGCACTCACTACATACATAGGCGATTTTTGTTTTTGCTTTAGCCATGAATTACTCTTCTTGTTCGTTTAATTCTGAATTAAATTGCTTTATTGCGTTTTGAGTATCATTAAATGAATAACCCCGAGATATTAAAAATCGTTTGGCTTTATCTTGTAGTTTTTGATCTTCAATTAACACTCTAAACTTCCCTTTTAACAGTGTGATAGCATCTGCTAAGGCGTCATATTCTTCAATCGGGAAGTGTTCATTATGATTGTCGATTGCACAAAAAATATCTTCAAAAGTATGCCCTCTACCTTGTAGGAAGGCCATCGCTTTCTGTTTTAGATGGGCATTTTCAATGCGCTCATGATAACGTTTTTGTAACTGCTCTGTGGCACTGTTTATATAATCAAATTCATTTTCTTGAAAGTGATCAAAATACTGTTGATTGCTGATACCTTTGATTTTTAAATCGCGTTGAATGCGATTAATACCATGGCCTTTATTTTGTGCACTACGCACAAACGTTTCTATAAAGCGTTTATCGTCAAGGTAGCGGTACTCATAACACTCCTTAATAACGGTATCGATCCAATCTTGGTTATCTGTTTTACGGGCAAGTTTAGTGCGTAACTCATGTTCGCTATGATCGCGTCTGCCTAAATGCCAGAATGCGGAGCGTTTTACACCATCAATATCTGTGGCTGGTTTTATCGGTTTATTAAATGACATCAAATATTTGCATTTAGCTTAATAAGGTAAAGCAATCATAACTCACATCATAGGTTTACTGTTATTTTGTTGTTGATCATTATTGATCCGACATGTTTTCTGACTGTTTCTTTGAAAGTTTTAATTACATGAATATACTTATAATTACTTATCGTTATGTGTTGTCAATATTTTACAATTATCAGCCAAACAATAGGAAAAGCGATGAAATTAACGAGCCACGGTCAGTTACTACTAATATTAAGCTTCTATGTTATCAGCATCAATCTGCAAGCTGAATGTATTGGTGTGATCACCGCAGGCGGGGGGAAAAATTTTTGGGGAGAGGTTAAAAATGGTGGACTTCAAGCCGGCAAAGATCTTGGATTGACTGTTTATGTAAGTGGTGCCAATGATGAAGTTGATACGCTTTCACAACGTTTGTTAATTGAGAACATCATAGCGAAAGGTTGCAAAGGATTAGTGCTTGCCCCTAATACAGATGAACGACAAGATCTAATCGTACAATTAAAAAAGAAAGGTGTATTAACAGTATTTATTGACCGTGATATTGGTGGTGATCGCCTTAGTGTACTTAAAACTGATAATCTTGCTGCCGGAAGGTTAGCCGGTAGAGAGATGGTAAAAGTACTCAATGGTCAGGGAAAAGTTGCAGTGTTTCGTTATCGTCAGTCTGTTAGTACGACTAATTTCCGAGAACAGGGTTTTATTGAAGAGGCAATTAAAGGTGGCCTCGAAATTGTAATTGATGAATATATTGGCACCACAATCAGAGAAGCAAGAGAGAACTTTATTGTGGCTTTTAGGCTGCAAAATAACGTTGATGGTATTTTTACTCCAAACGAATCTACAACAATGGGCGTCATTGCGACCTTGAAGATGTTAAATATGTCTGAGCAAATCAAGCACATTGGCTTTGATTCAAGTAAGTTTATTATAAATGCATTACAAAGAAAGCAACTATACGGATTTGTTATTCAAAATCCTTATCAGATGGGCTATCAGGGGGTTTCTTCAGTTTACCGTGCTTTACAGGGGCAAAATATAAAAGCAGTGATAGATACTGGTTCGAGCTTTGTTAATAGAGAAAATATAACTACCCCCGAGGTAAAAAAACTGCTTAACTTACCATAACTAATAATTAGTTATGCAAACTAGTGACTAAATCCTACTTTCCACCCCGCTTTTTACTAAAGAGATTTCATGCAAAAACTCCCCTTTAACGTTTGGCTATTAATGTGCATTGGTGCACTCGCGATGTGTGCTGCTTCAATTGTTGTATTTACCGGTGGCATTGTAGGTAGAGTGTTAGCACCATCAGAAAACCTTGCAACATTGCCACTTGCTTTAATGATTGTTGGAACAGCAGTTGCTGTTATCCCCGTTACTATGTTGATGCAACGTTTTGGGCGAAAACATGTTTTCATATTAGGTGCGGTTAAAAGCATTCTTGGTGCATTCGTTGCTGGTTATGCAATTATTCATGCTCATTTTTTGTTATTTTGTTGTGGTACTTTTTTGCTAGGGGCTGGACTTGCGTATGTACAGCAGTATCGGTTTGCTGCTATGGAAAGTGTTTCGCCAGATTTAATGGCAAGTGCGGCAGCTAAAGTATTATTGGGTGGCTTAGCGGCTGCAATCATTGGGCCAGAATTGGCAATGTTGAGTAAAGATAGCTTTGCACAAGCTTTTGCTGGAGCTTACTTCGCGTTAGCTGTGCTGTATGTTTTTGCCACCTTACTACTGTTTCTATATCGACCTAATCATCAACAGACAGAAATTAAAGTGAGTGAAGGGCGAAAGCTTTCCGAGATAGTGAAGCAACCGGTTTTTTGGGTCGCATTGTTATCCGCTACTATTGGTTATGCGTTAATGAGTTTCATCATGACAGCCACGCCAATGAGTATGCATGTCCATGATGGACATAGTTTAACGGACACAAAGTGGGTGATTCAAAGTCACATCATGGCAATGTTTATACCTTCATTTTTCAGTGGTTGGTTAATCAATCGTTTTGGTGCAGCAAAAATAATGATCACGGGATTATTCGCTTTTGCATTGTGTATTGTGATTGCGCTGGTTGATAGAAGTTTATTAAATTACTGGTTGGCGCTTGTTTTATTAGGTGTTGGTTGGAACTTTTTGTTTGTCAGTGGCACGGCGTTATTACCGCAGAGTTATGAAGATAGTGAACGCTTCAAAGTACAAGCACTTAATGAGTTTAGTGTTTTTAGTATTCAAGCAATTGCTTCACTTTCCTCGGGCTGGGTGTTGTTCCAATTTGGATGGCAAACTTTATTATTGATTAGTTTGCCAATGTTGCTGGTGGTTGTAGTCGCTATCTTTAATTGGCAACGCAACACTAGCGTAGCAGTTTAATTTCATCAATATACAGGCTGGTTGGGGTTTTTAGCTTATACATGTAAAAGTCGATACCGGCTATTTTTGATAGGTCAATATCTCTTGCCTCTGGTTTTTTCTGTATCTCCTCTAATTTAATAAAATGCGAAGACCAGCCGTGGGGCAAATTTATCTTAGTAGAAAAACGGTACTTCCAATTTGCCGTTGATTTACCATAAAACTCATCGGTCATAATAACCGTTAATGGTAATGTCTGCTGTTGCGGATTATAGAAGCGTAATTGCACTTTTGAATAACCCTGTGATTGACCTGCTTGCCAATTGCCATTAAAGAAACGCATTACTACACGGCTTGCTTTTTTTACAACAAAAGTTGTTTGTAATAAACGATTTTGGCTTTCAAAGGGCAATTTTTGTGGTGCTAATTTTACCGGAAAATCTGCTTTCCAGCGTGTCAGAGCAGTTTCATTGTAATAACTACTTATTATCGGAAAATCCTTGTGCATGCGATATTCATCATATGCCGTTAAAAGTGCCGGTTTTATGAGATATATGAGTACTAACATATAGAGGGTTTTTATACTGTTGTTGACACTTTTACTGGCGGGTAAGTTACCCATAAAGATCAGTATTGCTAGCGTACCTAAATAGTTAAAAAATAGATCTTCAAGTTCAGCCGTTCTTGAAAAGAAAGGCTGGATTAACTCAATAGATACTCCAATGAATATCGAAGTCGCCGTCAGCCAGGCAAACTGTTTAATAAATGAAGCATTTTTCAAATTAGCTGAGAAGGTGAGCTGTAAACCTGCAAAAAATGCGAAAACAACAATATGACCAGTCGACCATAATGTGAGCATCAAGCGAAAAGGAATCAAATGTGGTACATCAATAAATAATAGGCTTACCAATAGGCAAGTAAGTAAGGCCAGTGTAATTTTTTTCAACATTATCGTTATCAATTAACAAAAGAAAGCCAGAATAAACACCGAACAATCACATTGCAATGTTAAATCAATAATGATTTTTATATAATTTCGTATATTATTTAATAATCGTAATGAGTTACAGGGAATTTATGGACGTTTTAAATCAGCAGGGAGAAACAATTGAGCTTGATACAGGCTTTCGCTTTTCCGATGCACTCTTTTCACTATTAGATTTCATAAAAAGTCCTAATTCAGAGGATGCACTGCGTTCAACCAATGAATTGCAATGTGCTCTTTTTTATCGCGATATAATGAATTATGCTTTTGTAGACTCTCACAATCAGCATCTTGCCGATGGTCGCTTAGATTTAGCTGCAAAAAACCTTAACGAAATTAACAACCTTTCTCTTGATTATCTCACCGGTTTAAAGAAAAAAGAGTATCTAAAACGTAAGTTATTAAGCCTTGAAAGTGAGGTGTACTTGGGTGAACTGAGCGACTTTTCATTGATTATGTGTGATTTAGATAAGTTCAAAGAGATTAACGATAATTTTGGGCATTCTGCTGGTGACGATACATTGGCGCTATTTGGAAAATTAATTATAGAAACATTGCGACCTTCTGATTTTGCTTATCGTTATGGCGGTGAAGAGTTTCTTATTTTGTTGCCAGAGACTTGCTTGCAGGAAGCTGCTTCAGTGGCAGAACGTTTACGCTTGGTGATTGATGAACGTTTACAGGTCGGTCATTACGGACTTAATCAAGTAACCGCCTTTGATCTAGCTAAAGCGCAAATATTATCTGATGAAGGTGGCATAAATGATGCTTTTTTTCTTGCGCGAGATGTAACATGTAGTTTTGGTGTGGCAAGTTATTTGGAAAATGATCAATCGACCGATACGTTATTTTTAAAGGCCGATGAAAATTTATATATTGCTAAAGAGAATGGACGAAATCAAGTATCTAGTTAAGCGAGCTGTAATTGCTGCTGTTGCATAACTGTTAATGACTCAGGGTAGTGCTGTAACTGCTTCATTGCTTGTTTAAATAAAGTGCGCAGGTACTTTTTAAGGTGCTTTGTTACCTTTGCCGATTCAATTCCTTTCAAGCGACAAAATAGTGCTAATGCAAAGACTATTTTATCTTCAGATAGTGTGGCATGTCGGTTGGCATCAGCGTTATAACAACGCCCACAACTGCCTCTAAAAGTATAAGCGGAGTTTGCCATTAAAATACCAAACCCCATAAATACAGCAATAATTTCAGTTGCTTGTGCAAAATATTGTTTGCCACCTAGTGGCTCAAGCTGTGATTGCGCGAGTAAATGCTGGCTAATGTAGTGAGCAAAACTCGCACTAAGATCTTCAGGCTTAAGCGTTTGGTTTAAGTTGTAGGTTATTGACAGCGGATATTCGCTACGTAGTGGTGTACAAGGTTGTGTTGATGAGTTTCGTTTAATGCCTGCACTGAAGTCTAAACCCAAAAACGCAGGGGGCTGGCTATTAAACGAGGCCGGGTGCACTAATTGCATTGGCCAATGGGCTAAGCCGCTATATTTCAACGTGGATTGAAACACGGTGCTTGCCATCGCTTGATGACTATCAACTTGTCCAGGAAAAAACTTATCACTGGGTTCAACTAACACTGATCGTGAAAAGAATTCTTCATGATCGAAGTGTGTTAATGCCCAATGAAAGGTATCAATAATCCACTTAGCATCTTCATCCGTGAGCAGTGGTTTTGTTTTGAAAAAATTTAACATGAGATCCTTCCCAAATAAAATTAAGGCGTGATAATAGCGCATTGTAAATACGGTTTATGTGATCTATTAGGCGTTTAAATTCTTTTGTATCACAAACAGTTTTTGGCCTAACAACACAGCGGCAACGCTTAACCCCATGGTAATGCCTATCCAAAAGCCTTTTGCGCCTAAAGGCTCAATTATCAGGTTAGTCATTGCAAGCAAGTAACCAAGTGGTAAACCCACCACCCAATAAGCGATAAAAGTACGTGTGAAAATGGCAGTCATCTCCTTATAACCACGTAGTGCACCTGCAGCGACAACCTGAATAGCATCAACACACTGGTAAAGCGCAGCAAAAAACATCAGCGTAATAGCAAGCTGAATAACGGCTTGGTTATCTGTATACAACATCGCGATATCTTCTTTAAAGATAATGGTTAATAGTGCGGTGATAGCAGAAAGCCCAAGGCCTATAGCTAATCCAGAATAGGTCGCTACTTTCGCTCCACGGTTATTATTCTGGCCTAAATTGAAACCAACACGAATGCTTACTGCACTTGCGATGCTCATAGGTAACATAAATACCATGCTTGAGAAGTTCATTGCAATTTGGTGCGAAGCAACAACTAATGCGCCCAAAGGTGCAACTAAAACAGCAATGCCTGCAAAAATAGTGACTTCGAAAAACATTGCAATTGCAACAGGTAAACCAAGCTTTGAGATAGAAACTAGTTGTGTTAAGTCTGGTTTACTTATCGCTTTAAAGAGTGGAAAATGCTGTAATCTTTTACTGACGAATACATAAGCGCTTAATGCAACTAACATAAACCAATATACAAGTGTGGTTGCCACACCGCAACCCACTCCGCCCATTGCTGGTATACCAAATTTACCGTAAACAAATATCCAGTTAAGCGGGATATTAAGCAACAACCCCAGAAAACCGATCACCATTGCTGGTTTAGTTAATGACAAACCCTCTACGTAATTTCGCAGTGCTTGGAAAAGTAAAAATGCAGGCACTGCTGGTAATACTGCGTAAAGGTATTGTGTGGTGATTAGTTTTAGATCTGTTTCGATCTCCATATAACCAACAATCGTACCTGCGTTATAAAGTATCACAATAATCGGGAGTGAGAGTAATAGTGCAAGATACAAACCTTGTTGGCCTGTTTTGGGGATTTCATCTAACTTATTTGCCCCATGTGCTTGTGCTGTGAGTGGGATCAGTGCCATTAGCACACCAACGCCAAATAGAATACAGGGTAGCCAAATGCTAGCTGCAATTGAAACGGCAGCCATATCATTTGCACTGACACCTCCGGCCATAATGGTATCTACAAATCCCATTGCAGTTTGTGCAAATTGAGCAATAAATAGTGGAATGGTGAGTTTGAGGATTTTACTGGTTTCTTGATAATAGGACACAAAAACTCCGGAAAGGGGCAAACAAACAGTCTATTCCTATCACTTTGTGGTAGCAATGGGCTTGTTAGAATATTTTAGTCAAAAATAGTCATGATCAAACACATATTTTCATAAAAAAGTTACGCAGGATGTGATTGCCCGAGTACACTCAATAAAATAGTAATAAAAGGGGAATTTCTTATGGGGTTACAAACACTTAAACACTTCTTTAATCCTAAGTCGATTGCGGTTATTGGTGCCTCGGTACAGCCACACCGCGCAGGTTATTTAGTGATGAATAATTTATTAGCAGAGGGCTTTAATGGCCCGATAATGCCTGTTTCCCCTAAATACAGATCAGTACATGGCGTGCTCGCTTATAAAAGTGTTGCTGAGTTACCTATCAGCCCTGAGCTTGCAGTTATCTGCACCAATGAGTTTCGTTTATTTGAGATATTAACGGCATTGGCTGAAAAAGGCTGTAAATCAGCCATTGTTGTGACCACCGAAAGTGATAAGAAAATTGCCTCTGAGGTCTATGCACTTGCGAAGAAATTAAGTATCCGCCTGCTAGGTATGAGTAGTTTAGGTATTATTAATCCACACACACAGGTTAATGCTAGCCTTGCACATTGTAGCGCCCTAAAAGGTAATATCGCTTTTGTTTCCCAATCTGCAGCGGTATGTACGACAGTACTAGATTGGGCAAATAGCAAGCATATCGGTTTTTCTGCATTTATCTCACTGGGTGATGCACAGGATATCTCTTTTGCTGAGTTATTAGATTACCTTGCTCGTGACTGTAAAACTCAATCTATTCTGTTATATATTGACAGTATTCAAGATGCACGCGAGTTTCTTTCTGCAGCTCGTGCTATTTCACAGCATAAATCTGTATTGGTGATTAAATCGGGCAGCTCATTACTTGGCGCAAAAGCAGCTGCTTTACACAGTAAAGGCCAATTTGGTCATGACAGTGTTTATGATGCAGCCATCAAACGTGCTGGCATGTTACGTGTACATGACTTGCATGAATTATTTGCTGCCGTAGAAACGCTTGCCTATTCAAACTATCTGCACGGCGAACGCTTAGCCATTATTACCAATGGTGGTGGATTAGGTATTTTAGCTGTTGATAACCTTGTGAGTGAGGGGGGGCGATTAGCGGAACTGGATGAACCACTTTTAGACAAATTACATAGTTGCTTGCCTAAAAATTGGTCACACAATAACCCTATCGATATGATAGGTGATGCTGATCCCAAACGCTACGCAACCGCATTAAGCCATCTAATGGATAGTGATCAAGTTGATGCTATTTTAATTATGCATTCACCCTCGGCACTGTCTGATAGCGAAAATAGCGCGCAAGCGATTATTGATGTGATTAAAAACCATCCTAAACGAAAACAAGTTAATATATTAACTAACTGGACAGGAGAGGATGCAGCAAAACCAGCGAGGTTGCTATTTTCGCAAGCGAAGATCCCTACTTTTAGAACACCCAATGGTGCTATTACGGCGTTTATGCATTTAGTGCAATATCGCCGTAATAAAAAATTGTTATTAGAAACCCCAACAACGATGCCTGAAAATCTTGAGTATGATAGTGCGAATGCTCATCAATATATTCAACAAAATGTGCATCCAGAAACGCTCAGCACTAAGTTAGATACCTATCTAGCCACACCATTGTTAGCCTCTTATCACCTCAATACAATAGAGACCGAGGTGGCTAAAGATGAGGAGCAAGCGTTAGAGTTAGGTAAAGAGATCGGCTTTCCTTTAGCCGTTAAAATTAACTCTCCTGATATCGAATATAAATCACAGGTTCACGGTGTAATACTTAATATCAATAATCAGCAGGAGTTATTCTTAGGGTTAAGCGCGATCAATAAACGTGTTAAAAGCATGTTGCCCGATGCGCGCTTGACCGGGTTTACTCTGCAAAAAATGGTTGCAAGTGGCATTGGCTTAGAGCTACGTGTAATGATAAAACAGGATCCAACATTCGGGCCCATTATCGCCATCTCTCAAGAGAGCGATGCACGTGATTTACAGACTACCCTTGAAAATGCAGTGGTTGCACTGCCGCCATTGAATATGGCATTAGCACGCTACTTGATGATCCAAGGCATTAAAGATAAAAAAATTAAAATTAAACGCGCAGCGCAAGATTTTGACATGGACGCAGTGTGTTTATTGCTAACCCGTATTTCACAAATGTTATTAGATAACCCTGAGATTAAGGACTTAGACTTAAACCCGGTATTAGTGGTTGGCGATCAAGTCACTATCTTAGACAGTCAAATTCATATCGCATTAGCGAGTGAGGGCTACTTTGGACAGCTTGCTATTAGTCCTTACCCGAAACAACTTGAAGAAAGTATCGTACTGAAAAATGGTCAAGATGTATTGGTACGCCCGATCACAGCGGAAGACGAAGCACGCCATCAACTCTTTGATGCAGCCTTAACCGAGGAAGACAGATACAAACGTTATTTCTCACAACGTGGCAAAATGAGCCATGAAGAAATGGCAATGCTAACGCAAATCGACTACGAACGTGAAATGGCGTTTATCGCTGTGCGCATTGATGAACGAGGTGAGCAAGAGACTCTAGCCGTGGTTCGTGCATCAATCGATCCTGATAATGTTGATGCAGAGTTTGCGATGATCGTACGATCTGATTTACAAGGGTTAGGGCTGGGAAAAATATTATTGGATAAAATTATCCGCTATCAGAAAACCAAAGGCACCACTTATCTCACTGGTATGACCATGCTCTCTAACGTGGGTATGGCAACACTGGCTAAAAAGCTTGGTTTTAAGGTCGATCGTGATATTGAGGAGGGCGTTATTAATATGTGTCTGTCTTTAACTAAATGATTAAAGTCCAGTTCGCCATTCTATTAGTGAGTATTTATTCACTTACAGTAAATGCAACAAGCGCTGATGTACTTAAGTTGTCGAAAAAACGCTGCTCACAAATGTATTCTGCAGCTGTTATTACAGCGACTGCGCCGGTGCAATGTGCACGTCTACGTGAAGTACACTTTAAGTATATCGATTTTCAAGGTAAGCATCATAATGACGGGGTAATGGTTGTAATGGATGCCGTTGCGCCTTATGTTGCACGTATATTTACTGGTTTATATGAACAACGATTTCCCATTAATAAAGCGCGACCTATTAGTGAATATCAAGGTGATGATGAGCGCTCAATGAATGCGAATAATAGCTCCTCATTTAACTATCGGCAGGTAACAGGAAAAAGTTCGCTTTCATTACATGCCTATGGACTCGCTATCGATATTAACCCTATTCAGAATCCATTTGTTGAGTTTCCAAAAGAGGGCAGTGTGCAATTCAGTCCTGCTGATGGTCAAAAATATGCCAATAGAAAACAATACCGCTATGGTAAGGGGAATCGAAAAGGTTTCGCAGAAGATGTCGTGCCACTGTTTGCGTCGAATGGCTTTTTATATTGGGGGGGATTTTGGGATTCTCCTATAGATTATCAGCACTTTCAGGTGAGTAGTCGCATGGCGAATCTGATGGTGGTGATGTCTGCTAATGATGCAAAGCTGTTTTTCAAGCAATACGTAAACTGGTATCAAAGTTGTGAGGCGATGTATCCCGTTGCATATTCGCAACACAGAGTGAATGATTATGTTTTTTATCTAAGTAACAATCTAGGTGTTAACTCGCTACGTGAAACCTACATCGTCGCGCCACAAAAAGTTCTAAATGCAATACATAAACCTTTTACACGCTCAGCTATTTGTGTGAAGAAGTAAGCTCATCTTCATTTTTCTTTTCACTACACTGCAATTTTTCTAGCCATAGACGTAGCTAGCCCTCTGTATACTTTTAATTAGGTCGTCAATCGTAGCAAGCACCAGAAATTAATTATTGCTTCACAAGTTTCCTTTAGGGTTGCTTAGTGTTGATTTATTACTTTGCAATCACCTTTACATTATAAACAGATTAAATTGTAGATTTATCAACTAAGCCATTAAGTTAAAATAATTAATAGATAGAATCAGTTACGAGGTTGTTTCTTCAATCGTTAGGGGTATATTAAAGGTAATTAATATTCTAATTGTTGAAGAGAATCCTATTATGACCCAAGTTACCTCTATTGAAGAGATTAGTGAAAAAAATCCCCAAGAAAAACACTTAGCAGATTATCAACCTTCTGATTATAAGGTTGAAAGTTTAGATCTTGAATTTGATCTATTTGATGAAAACACGGTTGTAAAAGCGATCACACAAATAAACCGTGTTGCTGGCGATAATAGTCCGCTATTTTTATTTGGTGAGCAATTAACACTACGTTCGATTACTGTAAACAGTGAAAGCTTTAGCAATTACAAGTTAGTGGAGGGCGGCATTGAACTGTTTGATCTTCCGAGCACTTTTACACTTTTGATTGAAACAGAGATCAACCCACTTGCCAATAAAGCCTTTGAAGGTTTGTACAAATCAGGTGATGCCTTCTGTACACAGTGTGAAGCAGAAGGCTTCCGTCGCATTACTTATTACTTAGATAGACCTGACATACTGGCAAAATTCACCACTAAAATTAGTGCAGATAAAACCCTTTATCCTTCACTACTTTCCAATGGCAACCGTGTAGATGGTGGCGATTTAGAAAATGGTCGTCACTTCGTAAAATGGGTTGATCCATTTCCAAAACCTGCCTACCTGTTTGCGTTAGTGGCGGGCAAGTTTGATTGTTTAACAGATAGCTTTATAACAAAAAGTGGGCGCACAGTTGCACTCGAGCTGTTTGTTGATGAGGGAAATTTAGACAAAACTGCGCATGCGATGTTGTCGCTTAAAAACTCCATGAAGTGGGATGAAGAGCGTTTTAATCTAGAGTATGACCTTGATATCTACATGATTGTTGCTGTTGATTTCTTCAATATGGGCGCGATGGAGAATAAAGGGCTAAATGTCTTTAACTCTAAATTTGTTTTAGCAAACTCACAAAGCGCAACAGACCAAGATTATTTAGGCATTGAAGCAGTGATTGGCCATGAATATTTTCATAATTGGACAGGTAACCGTATCACTTGTCGTGATTGGTTCCAATTAAGCTTAAAAGAGGGCTTAACGGTTTTCCGTGATCAAGAGTTTAGCTCTGACATGGGCAGCCGTACGGTTAACCGTATTGCTAACGTAAAAATCATGCGTAACCATCAGTTTGCTGAAGATGCAGGGCCAATGTCGCACCCTATTCGTCCAGCCTCTGTGATGGAGATGAACAACTTCTATACGGTGACAGTATACGACAAAGGCTCTGAAGTTATTCGTATGTTACACACCCTATTAGGTGAAGATAAGTTTCAGCAGGGCATGGCCTTGTACGTAGAGCGTCACGATGGCCAAGCAGTAACCTGTGATGATTTTGTGGCTGCCATGACCGATGCAAGTGGTATTGATTTAACGCTGTTTAAACGCTGGTATTCTCAATCAGGTACACCACAGGTAAATGTGACCGATCACTTTGATGTGACTAGCAATAGCTACCAGATAACACTTAAACAGAAAAATCTAGCAACAGCTGATCAAAGTAAAAAACAACCTTTACATATTCCTGTTGATATTGAACTGTTAGATAAGCAAGGTAACGCGATTGACTTAGGCCATGGACAAACGACTAAAGTGCTGAGTTTAACGCAAAAAGAACAAACGTTTGTATTTGAAAATTTACAGGAAAAACCGGTTCCTTGTGTGTTCCGTGGTTTTTCTGCACCGGTTAAGTATCAGTACGCTTATAGCGATGAACAGCTTTTACACTTGATAAGTTTTGCAAGTGATGAGTTTTCTCGCTGGGATGCAGGGCAAACATTGTTTAACAAATATTTAGTTAAAAATGTTGTATCAAAACAAGCAGGTAAGGGGTTCTCTTTACCAGCTCTGTTTATTGATGCATTCAAAACCGTGTTAACAAGCGATACGTTAGACTCGGCTTTGATTGCTGATATGTTTGAATTTATCAGTGAAAGTGGGGCTATGGAGCTGTTTGAGTCGGTAGATATCGATATTTTGCATGAAGCGCGTAACTATATCATTAAGCAACTAGCAAATGAGCTACAAAGTGAATTTGTTACTGTGTATTCAAATAACCAAAGTAACGGTGAATATCAGCCAAATACAGCGGATATTGCTTTGCGTAAGTTAGCAAATTGCTCACTATCATATATTGCTAAAGCAGATAAAGTATTAGCCAATGAATTGGTATTAACACAGATAGCTAGTGCAAATAACATGACCGATCACCTTGCTGCGTTACAAGCGGCCAATAGCGGTTTATTAGATTGCCGTGAAAGTGTGATGAGCAACTTTGATGATAAATGGTTTGAAAATGGTTTAGTGATGGATAAGTGGTTTGCACTGCAAGCAAGTTTATCAAGCCCATCAGTTCTTACTAATATTGAAGCACTATTTGAGCATCGCAGTTTTGATTACAGCAATCCAAACCGTTTACGCGCGTTAGTAGGTAGCTTTGTGAATATCAATAGTTATTACTTCCATGCAATTGATGGCAGTGGTTACCAGTTCTTAACCGATCAATTGATTAAATTAAACAGCCAGAACCCACAGGTAGCGGCACGTTTAATTACGCCGTTGATTCAATTTAAACGCTTAGATTCAACACGTGTTAATTTAATTAAAGCGCAATTACAGCGTTTACTTAAGATAGAAAATCTATCGTTAGATCTGTTTGAAAAAGTGACAAAAGCACTTGCTCAGTAAAATTTTGTGACAACAGGAGCCTTTCTGGATATTCAGAAGGGCTTTTTTTTTGTCACTTGATCTATCCCATTATTTTTTATCACTAAAGGAGCAAAATTAGCTAATAGATTGAAAAATATGAGTCATTATGAAAAATCATCTAACGTTTGTTTTGCCTATTCTTGTCCCGTTGATTATTCTGTTGTTGCCTGCAACTAGTTTTGGTATTGATGGGTTAACTTTGGTCGAGCAACGTGTGATTGCTATTTTTGTTATGGCTGCCCTGTGTTGGGTATTAGAGCCTATCCCTATCTACGCCACTTCCGTGTTAATCATTGTTTTAGAATTACTTATCATTTCCGACAAAGGGTTGTGGTTTACCAAAACAGACTCAGCAAATTTAGGAGAACTGATAAACCATAAAACTATCATGGGGACCTTTGCATCCCCCATTATCATGCTTTTTTTAGGCGGTTTCTTCCTTGCTATGGCTGCCACTAAATATCGATTAGATGTAAATTTAGCGCGGGTATTGTTAAAACCCTTTGGTCAAAACCCCAAGTACGTCATGTTAGGCTTGATGATCATCACCGCTATATTCTCGATGTTTATGAGCAACACGGCTACCACTGCGATGATGTTGTCGATTCTAACGCCTGTTTTAGCGCTGTTTGCAAAGGATGATTTAGCTAAAGTTGCCTTTGCACTTTCAGTGCCTGTCGCTGCCAACATAGGTGGCATCGGTACGCCGATTGGTACCCCCCCTAATGCCGTGGCGCTCAAATACTTGATTGATGAAAACAATATCAGCTTTGCACAGTGGATGGCCTTTGGTGTGCCTTTTGTTGTGGTAATGCTATTTATCGCTTGGTTGTTACTATCGACACTGTTTCCCGCATCTATTAAAGAGATCAACCTAAATATTAAAGGGCGGTTTTTGAAAACCCCTAAAGCAATCACCGTATATGTCACCTTTATCGTGACCATATTATTATGGTTAATGGGTGGTAAGCATGGCATGAATGCGTATGTGGTCGCGCTGATACCAGTTGCGGTCTTTTCAATGTTTAAAATCATCACCAAGGAAGATTTAAAGAAAATATCCTGGGATGTTTTATGGTTAGTCTCAGGTGGTATTGCACTGGGGGTTGCGCTTGATAAATCCGGTTTGGCAAAAAATGCCATTGATGCAATTCCATTTGCAGCTCTACATCCACTGCTACTCATTGCGGGTTCAGCACTACTGTGTTTATTGATGGCCAATTTTATGTCGCATACCGCGACTGCCAATCTGTTACTACCACTGGTTGCTGCACTTGGGGCTTCAATGCAAGAGCTGTTGCCCTATGGCGGTGAAGTAGTACTTATTTTGGCGGTGACCTTTGCCGCTTCATTAGGTATGTCCTTGCCTATAAGCACCCCTCCAAATGCGTTAGCTTATGCCTCCGGGCATGTTGAAACAAAACAGATGGCTAAGGTGGGTTTTGTGCTTGGTATTGTTGGCCTGCTATTGACCTTTGTGATGTTATATCTATTAAATATTATGAGTTTAATTTAGGAGTGTTGAGATGGAAAAAATAAATATTATCTGTGTCGATGATGAGCGCGAAGTACTGGACTCTGTCGTGCGTGACCTCGATTATTTTAGCGATTATTTTAATATTGAAGAGTGTGAATCTGCAAATGAATGCTTACAGCTACTTGAAGAGTTTGATGAAAACCAAGAATATGTTGCGCTGTTAATATCTGATCATGTGATGCCAGAAAAAACAGGTGTAGAGCTATTAATTGAAGTTGAGTTAGACAATCGCTTCTTAGGCACCAAAAAGCTGTTATTAACCGGGCTGGCAACACAAGCTGATACCATCAAAGCGATCAATAATGCAAAAATTGATAATTTTTTAGAGAAAGTATGGAATCCTGAAGAGTTATTACAAACGTGCAAAGAGTTAGTGACTGAATATATTGTTGAAAGAGGCATCGAATATGAATCCTTTATGGATGTATTAGATGCCTCAACACTCTACCGACTATTGAAGTAGTGGTTTATTTTGTAATTTGTTTTTGCTGCTCTTTAATAGATAGTTGCTCATCTTTGTAGATATCCACCCAAAAAGCGGTAGCGCCACATACCGCAATGGGCATGATCACAAAGTTGAGCACAGGGATGGTGGTGAAGAAGCTAATCAGCATGCCAAAGGTTAAATTTTTACCTAGGCGTGCTGATAATGCCTTTTTCATGTCAGAGAAGGGGATTTTGTGATTATCAAAAGGAAAGTCGGCGTATTGAATAACCATCATCCAACCGGCAAAAATAAACCAGATAAATGGCGCAACGGTTTGTCCAAAAGCGGGAATAAAAAATAGGATAAAACAAATTAACAAACGTGGCAGGAAGTAAGCCCATTTTTGTAACTCTCGTTTGAATATACGCGGTAAGTCCTTTACAAGGTCAGTAAAACCATCATCGTTAATCGCTTTTCCTGTTAACAAGTTTTCTGTTTTTTCCGCCAATAAACCATTAAATGGGGCTGCGATAAGGTTAGCTACCGTTGAGAAAATAAATGAAAAACTTACTAATATCGAGAAGATGAGGAATGGCCAAAAAAGGTAAGATAACCAACTTAACCAGTCTGGCAATCCAGCAATGTAACTATCAATCCACTCGGTGATTGCAGTAAATAGAAACCAAAAAGCGCTGGCGAATATCAGCACATTAATCATTAATGGGATCAAAACAAAAACTCGGAGTTTTGCATGACTTAACAGTTTGGCTCCTTTAAGTAGATAATGGATACCTGAAAAGGGGGAGTTAGTGGCACTACTATTTAACATTTTTTAATCCAAGAAAGAGAATAATAGCCTGATTCTACTCTGCTTTGGTCAAATATTGGCAGAAAATATTTATTCCTTAACAGTTTTATAAAAAAAAAACGCCTAGTGATGGACGATCCCCAGTATTCAATGCTAGTTTAAGCATTATTCAATTTATGTTTACCAATCAAGAGTAACAAAAATGCAACATTTTCAATCTATTTTAATTGTTATCGGTCTACTCGCTATCGGTGGCGTATTAATTCATGGTTATCTATTAAGCCGAAAAGACAAATTAGCCGTTGCAGAAGCAACATCAAACGATATTTTTGCTGAGAAAGTGGCCGCTGAATTAGTCAACGAACCTGTTGATGAAGTATTAGGTGATGTACGTATTGTTAGTCACCAAAAAGAGAGTCGCGAAGATGAAATCGACTTCTCTCAAGCCTTAAATGATGAATCCATTGCTCCCGTTGAATTTGCAGGAAGCGATACAAACTCAGAAACGATAGCTCCCGTTGAGTTTGCAGAAAGCGATACAAACTCAGAAACGATACAACAAGAAAATATTGTTGTATCGACTGAGACTAGTGAAGCTGAAAGAACTCTTTCAGAAGCCACTGAGGAAGTGATTACAGAGCCGTCAGTAAATGTAAGCGAAGAGGTTGTGACAACTGTTGATGAGTCTGAGTTACAACAAGATCTATTTATATTTAACGTGGTTGCAAAAGATGATTTAGTTCTTGGTGGGCATGAACTGTTACAGTTTTTCCTAACGTCTGGTTTTCGTTTTGGTGAGATGTCTATCTTCCACCGCCATGAACATTCTGATGGTACTGGTCCTGTATTGTTTAGTATTGCAAATATGATGGCGCCAGGCATATTTGATCCTGACAATATGGAACAATTCAAATCTAAAGGTGTTTCATTTTTCTTAACAGCCCCCAATAAAGATATTGATGTAAAAGCTTCATTTGAGATGATGTTAACTGCGGTTGAGCAGATGGCAGAAGAGTTTGATTGTTTAGTTTTAAATGCACAACGAGAGCCAATGACCGAAGCACAATTTATTGAATACAATCATCGATTATTGCATTATATTTAAGATGTTGTGGTAGACTTCACCCTCTTTTAAAGCCTCGTTTAACGAGGTTTTTTTATAAATAAAAACCGGGTTACAGATGAGCATTCAGAACGAAATTCAGCAATTAAGTGAGCAACTAGAAAATTATAATTATCAATACTACGTGCTTGATGATCCCTCTGTGCCCGATGCTGAATATGATCGTGTTTTCCAGGTATTATTAAAATTAGAAAATGAAACCGATGGTTTTCCATTAACAAACTCCCCAACTCAAAAAGTGGGCGGGCTTGCACTGAGTAAATTTGAGCAGGTAACCCATGAGTTACCGATGCTGAGTTTAGATAATGTATTTGAAGCGCAAACATTGAAAGATTTCATGGCACGTGCTTTGGATAAGTCAGACAGCTCAACTGAAAATATGGCATTTTGTATCGAGCCTAAATTAGATGGTCTTGCTGCCAGCATCATTTATGAACATGGCTCGTTAGTGCAAGCCGCTACACGTGGTGATGGCCAAACCGGTGAGAACGTCACTGAAAATGTTAAAACCATTAAAAACTTACCACTTAAGCTGCGTGGGGAAAATATCCCTGAACGTCTAGAAGTACGCGGTGAAGTATTTATGCTTAAAGCGGGTTTTGATAAGTTAAATAAAAAGTTAACTGACGCGGGTGAAAAAGCGTTTGTTAATCCTCGTAATGCGGCGGCGGGCAGTTTACGTCAACTTGACTCTAAAGTTGCAGCAAGTCGTCCCTTAGCATTCTACTGCTATGCCGTTGGTGTGTTCTCTGGTGAACTGCCTAGTAGTCAATTTTCTCGTATAGAGCAGTTAAAAGCATGGGGTTTGCCGGTTTCTGAAGAGGTTAAACAGGTTACAGGTGAAGCCGGATGTTTAGCTTATTACCAAGCGATTCAAGAAAAACGCCCTAACTTAGCTTATGAAATAGATGGTGTGGTTTACAAAGTCGATGATGTTGCGTTGCAGAATAAACTCGGTTTTGTTGCTCGTGCACCGCGTTGGGCAACTGCTTACAAATTCCCCGCAGAAGAAGCGGTAACAAGCGTTGAAAATGTTGAGTTTCAAGTGGGCCGAACAGGTGCGATCACCCCCGTTGCCAAATTAAAACCGGTGTTTGTTGGTGGTGTAACGGTATCAAATGCGACACTGCATAATAAAGATGAGATTAAACGTCTTGGTATATTAATTGGTGATGAAGTGGTTGTACGCCGTGCGGGTGATGTTATTCCGCAAGTAGCACGCGTATTAGAAGAAAAACGAGATCTACAAAAAACACTGCCGATTGTTTTTCCAAAAGTGTGTCCTGTTTGTGAAAGTCGTGTTGAGCGTATTGAAGGTGAAGCAACTATTCGTTGCTCTGGTGGATTATATTGTGGCGCGCAACGTAAAGAAGCGATTAAACACTTTGCATCACGTAAAGCATTAGATATTGATGGTTTAGGTAATAAACTGGTTGAGCTGTTGGTTGATCATGATCTGATTGGATCACCAGCACAGTTGTTTGAATTAACAACTCAGCAGTTATCATCATTACCACGTATGGGCGCTGTTTCTGCTAAAAAGCTTATTAATAGTTTGCAGTTAAGTAAAAAAACAACGCTTGCTCGTTTTCTGTATTCATTAGGCATTCGCGAGGTGGGCGAAGCGACCGCAAATAATTTAGCAAATCATTATAAAAAAATTGAATCAATAAAAGCTGCCTCAATTGAAAACTTGCAAGCAGTGTCTGATGTTGGTGAAATAGTTGCTAAACATATCTATTACTTTTTTCGCCAAGAACATAATATAGAGGTGTTAAATCAGTTGCTTGAAGCGGGTATTCATTGGCCAGAAATCAAACAGGTCGAACAGAGTGAGCTGTCGTTAACAGGGCAGATATTTGTTATAACTGGTTCTTTTGCTGCGATGTCACGCAGTGATATTAAATCTGCGCTGCAGGATTTAGGCGCAAAAGTGGCCGGTAGTGTTTCCAAGAAAACCACCACAGTTGTTGCCGGTGAAGCCGCTGGTTCAAAATTAACAAAAGCACAGGATCTTGGCATTGAAATAATGGATGAGCAAGCTGTGTTAGTTTTATTAAACAGATCATAATGGAGTTCAGATGAAAAAAATTAAAAACGAATCTCAACTGTTACAACATGCAATTAAATTAGGTGCGAGTTACGCATTAAAACGAGGTTATGCAGGCATAGATGGTACAACCTCTTCAAAGGACAAACAGGAAGTTATCTACCGCTTGTTAGTTCAAGATAAGCTGGTTACGCCACTCAATAAAGATGATGAAACAACGGCAAATATTCGCCATAAATTAGTGGTATGGATAATGAAACACCTGCCACCTGAACATTCACTTTTACAATAATTAGATACAAGAAGATGAGAAAATAATGTTACTAGCTCCATTTTATACAACGAAAGATAATCAAATAAGCGTTTCTGCTGAGCAAGCAAGCCGTTTTGCAAAAGTGCAGTGTTTTGATTTTAACCCGATCCATGATCCAGAAAATAAACGCTTCTGTGTACCGGGTGATCTTCTTTTCTCATTAGCATTACACACCTATGGCGTGAGTGAGTCGATGAGTTTCACTTTTACCAATATGGTTGGGGCTGATATGGCACTTAATTTCCCTGAGACAGATGAAAACCATATTATTATTACTAATGCTCAAGGAAAAAGTGTTTTAGAAATAGACCGTAAAGGAAAAATCAATTCTGATAGTGTCTTTATTGAGTCATTGATTAAAAACTATGGTCAGTTTTCTGGGCAGAATTTCCCAACACTATTATTACCTCTTTTGGAAAAACATGATGTGATGTTTAACCCAGCTCGCCCATTAGTAATGTATAACAGCATGAGTTTTGAGTTTGATTCAATTGAATTTAGCGAAAAGCTACAGATTAAACTTGCTGATACCACATTAGAAGTTAAACCAAAACGAGCTAATAGTTTCTTACATTTTGATCTACTTGATGGTGATAAAGTAGTTGGTAAGGGCATTAAAAGATTGGTGATAGCTGGTCTTAGAGCATACGATGGCGACACGCTTATGCCATTCGTAAAAGCGTTTGAAGAGAGACGAGACGCGTTTAAACTAGATTAAAATACGCAATGAGTGGGATAAACTGCTGACCCAAAAATCTCAGTTTATCCCACTTTTAGCAATAACTTACAAGTAGCTATTCAGCTGCTTCAGTTGCTTTTGCAGCCGCTGCTTCAATGATCGGCTGTAGTTCACCAGTCTGAAACATTTCCATAATAATATCACAACCGCCAACTAACTCACCATCTACCCAAAGCTGTGGGAAAGTAGGCCAGTTTGCGTATTTAGGTAATTCTGCGCGGATATCTGGATTTTGTAGAATATCAACATAAGCGAAAGGTGCGCCACACTGCATAAGTGCTTGTGATGCTTGTGATGAGAAACCACAGCTTGGTAATTTAGGTGAGCCTTTCATGTAAAGTAGAATGCTGTTTTCACTGATTTGACTTTTGATTTTTTCTAACGTTTCCATTTTTCTTTCCTGTAATGATTTTTATGAATTGTACCCCTTAAAGCCGTTGAAAAAAACGTTATTCTGAATAGGGGTAATATAGTTAACTTTACCATAAATTTAGTTTGACATAGATCAATTTATTGGCCAATATTAATTTATGTTAATAATTACAAGCTATCCTTTTATACTCAATTAATTGAAGCACTTACCTTATTTTGGAGAGATTATCATGGCGATTGAATTACCGGCGTTACCATTTGCAAAAAATGCATTAGAGCCACACATTTCAGCAGAAACGTTAGAGTTTCATTATGATAAACATCATGCAACTTACGTATTAAAATTAAATGGCCTGATTGAAGGTACTGATCTTGCTAATAGCTCATTAGAAGATATTGTAAAAAATAGTGAAGGGCCGTTGTTTAACAATGCCGCACAAGTTTGGAATCATAGTTTTTACTGGAACTGTTTAGCACCAAATGCAGGAGGCTCACCAACGGGGGCGATTGCCGCTGCAATAGACAGTAATTTTGGCTCTTTTGATGAGTTTAAAGCAGTCTGGAATGATAAGGCGGTTAATAATTTTGGTTCATCATGGACTTGGTTAGTGAAAAAAGCGGACGGTTCATTAGAGATTGTTAATACCTCCAATGCGGCAACGCCACTAACGGATGAGTCAGTAACTACATTATTAACGGTTGATCTGTGGGAACATGCGTATTACATTGATTATCGTAATGTGCGTCCTAATTACCTAAATGGTTTTTGGGCATTGGTTAACTGGGACTTTGTTAACCAAAACTTTGCTTAGCCTTCAATATTTAATGAAGCTAAGATATCTTGCTTAGCTTCATTCTTCTATAAAACTAATCTTACTTCTTTCTTTATCTCCTTTCAAAACTAGATAATTTTAACTTTATTATTTCTATACTCGTGATCTTTGCCTCAGATGTAAAGTAACTATCACAAATGTTAATTTTTTTTGGTATTATGTAACAAAACACAATACTCTGAATTAAATTAAGGTAAAACAGTGCAAACAGATATCGATATAATCTCCGTCATCAATGAAAAACTAAGAAGCTTTAGTAGCGCTGAGGATAAAATTGCACGATTAATTTTGGGCGACCTGTTTTTTTCTGCTAATGCCAGCATTGCTGAAATAGCCGGAGCTGCAGATGTAAGTGAAGCGTCGATCACTCGTTTTGCTAAGGCTGTTGATTGCCAAAATGTGCGCGAATTAAAGATGCGCATTGCACAATCGTTAGCGGTAGGACAACGCTTTATCAGTGATGTACCAACAGAGGCCTCTGGCATAAATGGCATCTATGAGAATATCAAAAGTGCACTGGATAAAAATGCCAATTTAATCAGCGAAGAAAAGCTACAACTTGCAAGCAACCTAGTTTGTAAAGCAAGGCAAATATTGGTGTTTGGTGTTGGTGGTGGATCAACGGTGATGGCGCAGGAGGTACAACACCGTCTATTCCGTTTAGGTTACCAGTGTAACGCATACAGTGATCCGATGTTAATGCGTATGGCGGCATCTACCATGGATAAAAATGATCTGATTATCTGTTTATCACTGGGCGGTTACTCACCCGATGTATTTGCTTCGGCTGAAATTGCTAGCAATGCCAATAACAACGTTATCGCTATTACACAGGAAAATACACCACTCGCAGAGCTAGTATCGGTGTTATTACCGATTGAAATAGAAGAGAGTGATTATATTTTTAAACCCACTGCTTCACGTTATGTGATGATGGCTGCTATCGATGTATTAGTGACTGAAGTTGCTATCAAACAAAAACATAAAACCCGAGAAAAATTACGCAAGTTAAAAGTGAATATTGATAATTATCGTGGTAAAAGTGATCGTTTGCCGCTCGGCGATTAATGTTTAAATTCAATCAACTAACAGTGAATGATGAGATGAATACAATACAACTATTTCCTAAGCCTAAACATGTAAAACACTCTGATTCCTACTGTGAATTGGTAATTGAACTACCAGAAGAAATCGATATTAACTGTGCTGTTATTGATGGGCTAACTGAAATTTATTTACCTGAGCTAGTGACTCAATCTTTTTTGTTAGCGGTTAAAATAGACTCTATTACATTAGCTTATGCCGATCAGTTAGGCCGTTTGTATGGTCTACGCTTATTACAGCAAATAAAGAAGCAAACCAACAGCATGCCCTGTATCGAGATTGAAGATTCTCCTGACTACTGTAATCGTGGCATTATCCTAGATATTAGTCGTGATAAGGTCCCCACATTGACTCACCTTTTTTCGATGATTGATCTTTGGTCCAAGTCACGTATCAATAAACTGCAGCTCTATACCGAACATACTTTTGCCTATTCAAAACATAAACAGGTATGGAATAACAGCGGTGCGTATAGTGGAGCTGACATCCAAGAAATTGATAAATACTGTAAACAGCAAGGCATTGAGTTGGTTATCAATCAAGCCACTTTTGGTCATATGGAGCGCTGGTTACAACATGAAGATTATAAGTATCTCGCAGAGCAAACGACAGGCTTTACCGATCAACGTGGAGATTTTAGGCCTTTCTCATTTGGGTTAAACCCGATTGGCGAAAATAGTGCTGAATTTGTTAGCGGTTTATTGGATGAAATGGTACCCAATTATTCCAGCAAAACCATCAATATAAACTTCGATGAAACAATGGATTTGGGTGTTGATGCAAGTTCTGCCGAATGTGAGCAGCTAGGTAAAGGGGAGGTTTATGTTAGTTATTTAAAGAAACTACTTACCATCACCCAACAGAAAGGGCTTCATACACAAATATTTAGTGACATGTTGTTTCAATACCCAGAGATATTAAACAAGCTACCTAAAGATCTCACGCTACTAAATTGGGGATATGAAGCAGATCATCCCTTCGATAAAGAACATCTGCAGCTACAGCAAACGGGTTTAGCATTTGAAGTTGTAGTTTCAACCTGTTGTTTTGCCTCTATTACAGGCCGTTGGCAAAATGCCAAAAAACAGATGTTAAACGGTGCAACCTCAGGCCTTAAATTTGGCGCGACGGGTTACCATATTTCAGAATGGGGTGACATGGGGCATGCTCAGCAATCAGTCATGCCAATTGCTGGTTATATTTACGGTGCAGCCCTTGCTTGGGGAACCGAGGTCAACAAAGATATCGATGTACAGTACTGGCTCGCAGAGCTTTACTGTGCTGGTGATTTGCAACTTGCAGCAATCACTCTAGGATTGCAAGATATCTATCTTGAAGCAGGTATCGAATGCCCAAACTGTGCATTCTTTGGGCCATTACTGTTTGATCAAAAGTCGCGTCGACATATTAAACATTCAAAAGGATTAAGTGAAGCGGGTTTTAAGCAGTGCTTGGAAAAGTTAACGGTTTACCTCAATGAGATAGCAGAAATACCTGATTCATATCTTCAAAAACAACTGTTTTTCAGCGCTGAAATATTAAAGCATGCTTGTTTATTAGGAAAACAATTAGTTAAGCAAGATACCTTAGAGGCACAAAGTTTAGATAAGAAGAGCAGGGTGATACTTTCTTTACATCTTTCTCCTTTGATCGCTGAGTATCAGCGATTGTGGAAAATTGATAACCGTGAAGGTGGCATGAGTGATAGTGTTGAACGACTGCAATATTTACAACGTTTATATGATAATATCCCCGAGAATATTAATCAGAGATAGAATCAGATGAGCACCTCATTATTAGATGAACTAACCCAAGCCTTACAATGCCTACCAAGTGTTGGTCCAAAATCTGCACAACGTATGGTTTATCATCTGCTTGACAAAAACCGCCAAGGTGCACTGAAACTAAGTAATGTTTTAGAGCGTGCAGTGCATGAAATAGGCCATTGTAAACAATGCCGTACCTTTACTGAATCTGAGTTATGTTATCTTTGTGCCAACGAGAAACGCAATGATAATGGTGTTATTTGTATTGTAGAGATGCCTGTTGATGTACTTGCAATAGAGCAAACAGCACTTTTCTCTGGCACCTATTTTGTATTGATGGGGCATCTTTCTCCTCTTGATGGCATAGGGCCCGATCAACTTGGGTTAAATCTATTAGAATCACAATTATCGGCTGGACATATTTCAGAAGTCATTCTGGCGACTAATCCCACCGTTGAGGGGGAAGCAACTGCTTATTACATTGCAGAGATGGCGAAGAAGTTTGCAATTAAAGTGAGCCGAATTGCCCATGGTGTACCCGTTGGTGGCGAACTGGAATTTGTAGATAGTACAACGTTATCGCACTCATTTTCAGGGCGAGCAGAGATTTAATATTGTCAATACTGTACTTTGATGATGATTAATAGCTTATCTAATAAGCGCTGTTACTCTGTGTAGATAATTAATTTTTCATCTTGTTGTTGAGTCGCTTCAATAAGTGCAGTATCAGCCCCTTTTAGTAATAGATGTAATGAGATGTCCTGTGAGGCAAGTTGAACACCCATGCTCAGCTTAATTGTGATCACCAGTTCATTAATAATTAATGCCTTTGCAATCATGTCTTTATGGAAGTTTTGTAAAGCAGACCGCATAATCTGCAAAGTTTCTTTATTCAAAAATACTGAAAATTCAGAGCCACTGATATGTGCAATGATGTCCTGTGAAAAATGATGCTGTAATGATTTTGCCATCTCAATAAGCACTGCATTACCCGCTTTATGGCCATGTTTTTCATTGATTGTTTTAAAGTTATCAATATGTATAAAAAACAGTGCTTGAGCAGTTTCTTTTTCATAGTTCTTTTTAAGTGCGACTTTGGTTTGTTCAATAAAATATCGACGATTAAATAAACCGGTTAAATAATCAGTATTTGCTAATTTTTCAATCTCTTCAATGTAACTTAAACGTTCAATATTTTGCATTATTCTGCAATAGAACTCTTCTGAGGAAAAAGGTCTTTTTAGGAAGTCATCAGCCCCATTTTTGATAAATCGCTCGGCTTGAAAGGTATTATTGGCGTCGGAAATACCAATAATGATTAATTCATTAGCCGAATACTTCTTACGAATCTTCTGTACTAACTGAATGCCATTAACAACAGGCATATCTTGTTCGGTTATGACCATTTTAATATCAGGATACTTGTTGATATAAACGAGTGCTTCTGTGGCATTATTGGCACTGTATACACTAAAATTACGGCGTTTTAGTAAGTTCGCAAGTTGGTTTCGCGACGAGAGTGAATGATCAACTAGCAAAATTCCGATTTGATCATTGGTGAGTTGGGCACTTAATATACGCAGTAGGTAATGGTAAGTTTGCGCATTTTCTTTAATAATATAATCGATAATAGGTAGGTTAAGTACATTACGATGGGTCTTTTCATCCATCCTGCCGGTCATGATGATACTAGGCATGTTTTGCTCTAAAACAAAGGGGATAACTTCGCCATTTGGTGCATCAGGTAAGTTTATGTCTACGGTTGCAACAAAAAAGTCATGTTTTTGCGCAAGTAGAGTTTTAACCTGGGTAAATGACTCTGCAATTGTTGCTTGATAGCCAAGTGAGTCCCCTAAGTGTTTAATAACCGAAGATATTGACTTATTATCCTCAATAATTAACAGTTTCTTTTGCATAAAGACCTCATATTTACATATAAAAAATATACCTTTTATTGCTGTAAGCTAAACGTAGGGCTGATAGAGGTTTATGTCCAGTTTCAAGCAGTGTTTTAGTCGCAGTTAACCAGATTATGAGGGGCAATACTCGAGAGATAAGGCTTTAAGGCCCGTTACAACATATTAGTTAAATGCATAACGGGTATAAGCAGGTTATTTTCCTAGTTTAATCTTGCGTGTCGAGCCTATCTTATTTTTATTGTTCAAGCGTTTCTTAGGCCCGGTTTTCTTTTTAACTTGAGTTTTGAATTGATCTAGACCTGTATGGCGACTCAATGCTGGTTGAGCTGGCGAATTAGCCCCTTTTTTAACCGTTGTTTTCAGTTCATCACGTGTCTCTGGTGGTACTAAACAACTTGCACTGCGGCCGATGAGTTGACGTGCAAGGCCAAGCGACTTAAGTACCTCTCGAATCTGTGGCCAGTTTTCTGGTACATGATAACGTAAAATAGCTTTATGCAATCGACGCTGACGTGCACCTTTGGTAATAACAACCTCTTCACTGTCTTTGTTCACTTTATGTAACGGGTTCTTTTCCGTGTGGTACATTGTGGTTGCATTCGCCATCGGTGATGGATAGAAGTTTTGTACTTGATCCAATTTAAAGTTATTACTTTTTAACCACAGAGCCAAATTGACCATATCTTGATCAGTGGTGCCTGGATGTGCCGAGATAAAGTAGGGGATCAGGTATTGTTTTTTATTAGCCGCTTTAGAATACTTTTCAAACATCTGTTTGAAGGCTTCATAGCTTGTCATGGTTGGTTTCATCATCTTATCCAGCGGGCCTTTTTCGGTATGTTCAGGCGCGATCTTAAGATAACCACCGACGTGATGCTCAACTAACTCTTTCACGTAACGCGGATCTTCTACAGCGATGTCATAACGTACACCCGAGGCAATAAGAATCTTCTTAATACCGGGTAATTTACGCGTGCGGCGATACAAGCTAATGGTATGTTGATGGTCGGTATCCATGTGATGACAGATATCAGGGAAAACACAACTTAAACGACGGCAGGTTTGCTCAGCTTTAGGGCTCTTACATTTCAGGCGGTACATATTCGCAGTTGGGCCACCTAAATCGGAGATAACACCGGTAAAACCAGGCACTTTGTCGCGTATTGTTTCAATCTCTTTCACGATTGAGTCCTCAGAGCGACTTTGAATCACACGACCTTCATGCTCGGTAATTGAACAGAAAGTACAACCGCCAAAACAGCCACGCATGATATTAATTGAAAAACGAATCATGTCATAAGCGGGTATTTTTGCATCGCCGTAGCTTGGGTGAGGAACACGCTGGTATTCAAAACCAAATACCGCGTCAATCTCTTCAGTGGTGAGAGGGTATGCTGGAGGGTTAGCCCATAACAGCCGTTTGCCGTGAAATTGTGCTAATGCGCGTGCACAGCCGGGGTTGGTTTCTTGATGTAATACGCGTGAAGTATGCGCGTATAACATTTTGTCGGTTTTTACTTTTTCATAGCTAGGTAGCTGAATATAGGTCTTTTCCCAAGGCTTTTTCTTAGGAGATTTTGCAAGTGGAGGTAATACAGTAATTGGCTGAGTCGCATCTTGTTGAGAGGCTTTACTTTCATCGGCAATTTTTTGTGTTGCACATTGTACGTTAATATCTGCATAAGGGCTGATAATAGGATCAATTTTACCTAATTGATCAACTTGCTGTGAATCAATACCTTCCCAATTTGGTAATGCTTCTTTAAGTAATACCGCAGTACCACGTATATCAAGCATCTCTTTAACTGATTCACCCTGAGAGATTCGGTGTGCAACTTCTAGTAATGGGCGTTCAGCATTACCGTATAATAAAATATCTGCTTTTGAATCTAATAGCACTGAGTGGCGAACTTTGTCAGACCAGTAATCGTAATGCGCAATACGGCGTAGGCTCGCTTCAATGCCACCAATCACAACAGGTACATCTTTATAGGCTTCTTTACAACGCTGTGTATAAGCGAGTACTGCGCGATCAGGACGTTTACCACCTTCATTATTGGGTGTGTAAGCATCATCATGACGCATACGACGTTCAGCTGTATAGCGGTTGATCATCGAGTCCATGTTGCCCGCAGAAACACCAAAAAATAGGTTAGGTTTACCTAGCTTCATAAAGCCATCTTTACTATGCCAATCGGGCTGCGAGATAATACCTACGCGATAACCCTGTGCTTCAAGCGTCCGCCCGATGACTGCCATGCCAAAGCTTGGGTGGTCAACATAAGCGTCACCAACAACAATAATAATGTCACAGCTATCCCAGCCAAGCTTTCTCATCTCTTTACGCGACATTGGTAAAAACGGAGCGGGTTTTTCATTTCGCCCTTGGTAAGAAGGGTAAGAGAAAAGGGGGCGGTCAGCCTGTAGTAGATCAAGACTCATTATTGTTGCCTATAATAAAAAATAAGCGCGCAGTCTATCACAGTTGTCGAAATTTCTTAACCGTGAAAATAGTAGGTAATTAGGTGTACTAATCTAGGGTAGTTTTTTTTGAGCTTAGAGGTCAAAACGTTCAATGGAATTAAGACGTTAAACAGAAAGTTATTCATAATTGTATGTTGGGAAAAAAGTGGCTATTTAAAATAGCCACAGATTGTATTAAGCACGGCTCATAAATTTCTTTTCAGCAGTGTTAATTTTAATTGTATCTTCACTAGAGATATATTCAGGTACTTGTACCACTAAACCAGTTTCTAATGTTGCTGGTTTTGTACGTGCACTTGCAGATGCACCTTTAACAGAAGGGTCTGTTTCAGTAATTGCAAGTGTTACTGTTTGTGGCAACTCAAGTGCAACAGCTTGACCATCAATCACTAAAACTTGTAAACCCTGTGTTGCTTCAGTAATAAACATGCATTCATCTTCAATTTGTTCTTTAGTGAAGTTGTACGGTGTGTAATCTTCGTTATCCATGAATACTAGTTCATCACCATCAAGGTATGAAAACATTACATCGCGGTGAATAAGGTCAGCCATGTTTAGCATGTCGCTATCTTTAAACGTTTCATCCGTTTTAGCGCCAGTTACCACATCGTACATACGCATGCGGTATAAACTACCACCTGCACGGCCTTGGGGTACTGAGCGTTCAATATCTTTGATGATATATACGCTGTTGTTAAATTCGATAGCGCTGTTCTTTTTTACATCACTTGCTTTTGGCATGACTAAATTCCTTTATTGAATGTTATCTGTTTTATAAATTACTGTAATGAGCTTAGCTGTTACATTAAATGCAACGTGCGGGTTTTGGTAAACCTGCAATTTTTGTTGCTTGCTTAGCAGGGCCTTCCGGAAACAGGCGATATAGGTAGCGACTGTTAATTAAATCAGCCCCATATTTTTTTTGCATCGCTTTCACAAGTGCACGAATGGCAGGTGATGTGTTAAATTCAAGATAGAATTCACGAACAAAAAAAACCACTTGCCAATGTTTCTCGCTTAACTCTACGGATTCTAGTTTAGCAATTTCAGATGCTAAATCTTCATTCCACTGTGATGAGTCTAAAAGATAACCTTGGTTATCGGTAGGGTATTGTTGTCCGTTAAATAACACCTGCTTTCCTATATCTATTTTGTTTGATGGGGGAAGTTTACCTTTTGTAAAAGCACTTGTATATCCAGAGCTGTAAATGCGATTAAACGCAGTTGTTCAACAATTAATAGTGCTTCACCTGAGAGAGTAGGTTTGTAGTTTTCAAATTCTTCTATGGTGATGAGTAGTTGTGCTTCATCTACAAGTTGTGGATGATAAGCCAGTGTGATCTGTTTTGTTGTTGCGTTAATTAAGCCTTGCAGTGCAATATTATTTTCAAATTCATCCAACTTGTGACGGTGAGATGCAAGGGCTGCGATATAGGAAACAAGTGCATCACAACGGTTTACCAGTGCATAGACCTCTCGATTTAACTTCTGTTTAGAACTTGGTTCAAAAAGCATATTTTGCCAGGCACTTGTCAGGTTAGCATCGGCTTGAAAAGTTTGAAAACGGGTTATACGGTAATGTAAATTCTCACTACGGCCAAATTTGTACTGTTGACTCACTAAATTAAAGTAGCGATTACTAAGAGTTAACAGGTTGGTTACCAATGAAGGAAAACGCTGGAACTGCCAATCGGGGAAAATGAAGGTGATGGCTAACACACTTAATATACAACCAAGTAATGTTTCTACTATTCTAGCGGGTAAAATGTCGATACCAGTACCCGTCAGTAAATTAAATACAAACATCACAAACAGGGTGATAAAGATAACTGCTAATCCATAGTTAGTCCGTAGGTAGTTAAAGAAGAGGAATGCACTCGAAATCATAAACAGTACTTGCAGTAATGTATTATCAACTAATAACAGCATTGGGTAGCCAAGTAAAACACCGATTAGCGTACCTAACGACCTTTGCACTAATCGTTTTCGGGTTTCGCTATAGCTAGGTTGGCAAACAAATAATACGGTTAACAATAACCAAAAACCATGCTCAAGCTGAAAGCCCTGTTGAATGATAAATGCCAATACAAGGCTACAACTTATACGTACCGCATGTTTAAAGGTGCTGTTATGAGGTGATAGCGCATTTAATAACGTTCGCCAGAAAGGAATTTTTTGTGTTTGTTCGTTATCAATTGTAATTGCACTTAACTCACTATGTTGACTCTGTTTGTTTAATAGTTTATCAATGCCTTGTAAATTTTCATAAATGGCTTGTAGTGCTAGCATCGCTTCATGATTATCATCTTCCAGTTGCAATCGTTGTTTTAACAGCTGTAACTGATCCGCTAGTGCTTTCATCGTCCAAGTTAGGCGACGAGAATGTTGATAGGTTTTTTTCTCATTGATTGCTACACCAAGTTGGTAGCAGTCTTCGCTCAACTGTAAAAATAGTTGGTGGTAGCCCTCTAATATTTGGCTTTTACCAAAACTATTCTCTAACTGGCTATACAAGTACTGGCTTGCAGTGATGCGTTCATGTATTTGCTCTGCGACAATATAAAACTGATTAAGTTGATGTAGTTCATTTTGTTTTTGGCAGACTAAGTAACGTGATTTAATGATGCTTTGAGATTGTTGCAGGCGTGCCATAATTGAGATGTTTTGAATCGCGAGTTGTTGGCGTATATCATAAAGTGCGCGCTGACTATGGCCTTCTACTTCGTTAAATAGTGCAGATTTTTGTTGTTTGTAACGACTAATAGCAAAAAACAGCTGTGCAAGTTGTTCTCTTAACGAGCGATTAGGGCTATAAAAGTTCCAAATGATTGAAAACAGGCCGTACCAAAGCGCACCTATGGTTAATAGCAGTGGTTGTTCATACCACAAAGTGCCGCTTTGATGGCCAATCATGGTATAGATTGCGATTAAAATTGCGCCAAAGCCAACCTTACTATAATGCGTACCTAGTACCCCTAACATCATAAATGCAAAGCTTGAAGCCAGTAAGCCAATAGCGAATAGTGCTGGGTAGGGCAATAATAGCTCAACACTGGAGGATGCAACAAAAAAGCAGGCTAAAATGGTCAGGATAAATTTACGCCTGCCTCGATGATTATCATCTGTCTCAACGATGGCGCTGGCCATTACCCCCAAACAGAGAGAAACAGAGATATTAAGTGGTGATTGGTTAAATATATCTGGTGTGAGGTTTGATAAGCTTGGAATAAAAGTGATTAGCATTGCTATAAAAACACGTAAACCCGAGTGGATATTGGAGTCTGAAATAAGGCGTCGTAGCATTGGGGTGAATGCAAAGTTCATAGTTAACCTTCAAAAAATAAAGTAGTTTAGCTAAATATTATAATAAACCATTGATCTTAGTCTTAAAGCTTTTATTTATTAAAATATAAAATTATCCGTTTATGAATTTTATCTGCCCCAATTTGTGTGACATCAATGCTCAGTTTTGCGATAATGCGCCAGAATTAGATCTCACTTTTACTCAACATAAAGAGAATGGAATATGTCTGCACAAATCATTGATGGAAGAGCTATTGCGGCTGCAATTACCGATAAAGTAGCACTGGGCGTTACGAAACGCGTTGAACAGGGATTACGTGTTCCAGGCCTTGCGGTAGTGTTAGTTGGTGGCGATCCAGCATCGCAAATTTATGTGAAAAGTAAACGTGTTACTTGTGAGAAAGTAGGTTTTACATCAAAAGCGTTTGATCTGCCTGCAACAACTTCACAAGAAGAGCTTTTAGCTGTGATTGATGAACTTAACGCAGACCAAAGCATTGATGGTATTTTAGTGCAATTTCCACTGCCTGATGGCCTTGATGAAACAACGGTTATTGAACGTATTCACCCAAATAAAGATGTAGATGGTTTCCATCCATATAATGTGGGCCGACTAGCACAACGTATTCCGCTGTTACGTTCATGTACACCGCGTGGCATGATCAGCATGATAGAGTCGATTGGTGTAGATATTCGCGGTAAACATGCAGTTGTTGTTGGTGCATCTAATATTGTTGGTCGCCCAATGACGCTTGAGTTACTCCTTGCTGGTTGTACAACAACAACCTGCCACCGTTTTACTGAAGATTTACAAAGCCATGTTGAGCGTGCGGATGTATTAGTTGTTGCACGTGGTAAAGCTAATTTTATTCCTGGTGAATGGGTTAAAGAGGGCGCTATTGTATTAGATGTTGGCATCAATCGTTTAGAAAACGGAAAAATAGCCGGCGATGTGGAGTTTGAAGTAGCGAAGCAACGTGCAGCTTGGATCTCTCCTGTTCCTGGTGGCGTTGGGCCGATGACAGTAGCAACGTTAATTGAGAATACGTTACTTGCTTGTAACGAATTCCATAGCTAAAACTATTTTCCAGGCATCTTGTGAGCCAAGTTAACTGTTTAATTTTAATAGGTTATGAAAACTGTGAGGGTATGCAAAGATCGCTTCACTAAAAATAAGTATTCAGTGAAGTTAAAATCACTAGAGTATATTATATAGGCTATATCAGAGCTAACCTATTTAGCTACTCTGATAAAACCATTTTACAAAACCTAATAACCTATTAGGAAAACCCAGTAAAAAAGACAAAGGAATAGCTGATGGCTCAAACGAATCAAACAGAGAATCATGGTAGTGACTACGATTCTGTAACTAGCAAAGCTGTTGTAGATATCGCAAAATATCAAAGTGCCGAAGACAAAGTAAGCTCTGAAAGCTCTGCGTTTGAGCAAGTTATGTCACAAATGAATATTGCAGATCGTCATGCATTTGATGTGCAATACGAAAAATATTGGCAACAAGCAAGTGATGATGGTGAGTTACTTTCTGTTTTGATTTGTGAAATAGACTTCTTTAAAGCCTATAACGACCATTACGGTCACCAAGGCTCTGCATTTATGCTACTTGTTATAGGGCTTGCGCTGAAAAATACCTGTGAAAAGTTTGGTTGTTATCTCGCGCATTATCGTGGTGATGAGTTTGCAATATTAGTTAAAGGTGGCGATGTTGAAGCTGCTCAGAAGATTGCTGAATGTTTAAGACTAGCCGTCGAAGACTCACGTACTGAGCATAAACATTCCAAAGTAAGCAATTTTGTTACATTAAGTATTGGCATTTCAAGTGTCTACCCAACATCAATGAAAGTATTGATGCAGAAGTCTGCAACGGCTTTATATAGCGCTAAAAAAGCAGGATATAATCAAGTTAGCGGTAGTGTTGAATTAAAAAATGAAGAGAGTGGTTTAGCGAGTAGTGCGCTCGAATTAGAAGAGATTAAAGAGCCAGAACAGAGCGACTTTGATCGTTTAATGTCTGAGATGCAAATCTATGATCGCCGCGATTTTAATAGTTATTTTGTAAAGGCATGGCAAGAGTCGAGCCGCGATGAAGAACTATTATCAATGGTTATTTGTGAGCTAGACTTCTTTTCTGAATATGCACAACACTATGGCCAGCAAACTAGCGAAGATATCCTGTTAATTGTTGCATGCACTTTAAAAAGTAAATGTGAAGAGTTTGGTTGCTTTGTTGCTCGTTTAGAAGGGGAAAAATTTGTCGCGCTGATTAAAGGTGGAAATGCGACTAAAGGACTAAAAGTAGCAGAGGCACTGCGTGCGTCTGTTCAAGAGCTTGCTATGGAACATGCCTACTCACCAGTAAAAAACAGTCTTACTATGAGTTTAGGTTTGTCAAATATACTGCCAAGTGATGAAAACTCAATGAAGTCATTAATGACAAAAGTAGATAGTGCATTAAGTGATGCTAAGTCTTCTGGATATGATCAAATCAGTGTGAGTTAAATTATTTTATTGAATGAAAAAGGCCTTAATATCGATGTTATTAAGGCCTTTTTTGTATCTAGTGTGGGCTGACACCAACCTTGTTTCTCCCGGTATCTTTCGCGATATATAACCCTAAGTCAGCTGTTTTAATCCAGTGCTGGTAGTTAGGTATATTGCCTGTGATATGTGCGACTCCAAAACTTGAGGTTACTTTCACTTGCGTCCCTTGATAATCAAAAACAGCTTTTTCAATACTGACTCGAATACGTTTAGCAACAAGCATTGCTCCAGCTAAGTCCGTATCAACTAATATTAGGGTGAACTCCTCTCCACCATAACGACCTGCAATATCAGTTTCACGCATATTATCCTTAATACACTCAGCCACTTTTTTAATAACTTGATCGCCGAATGGATGACCATAGGTATCATTCACCTTTTTAAAATGATCGATATCAATCATAACAATTGAAGCGGGTTGTTGAGTTCGTGTATGGCGTTTATATTCGCGCAAACAACACTCTTGCCAATAACCTTGATTGTGCAACTGGGTTAAAGCGTCAGTGTGGCTCAGATGTTCAAGCTTGCGGTTTGCCTCTAAAGCCATTTTTTTGTTTAAAGCAACATCCGTTACATCATAGATAATCATGCAAACTTGCGTTACTTTTTGGGTAATGTCAGTTAATGGTAGAAAAGTAACATTCTGATACATAAACTCTGCGCTACTAGTAATTGGGCGGTAACTTTTGAATTTAAATAGATAGGGGCGTTGTTCCCAAGTAGTGAATGCTTTATTTTTCAAGACACAAATAGTATCAAGTTTTTGTTGTAACCAATCTTTTGGGATATCGGTAAACAGTTCATTCAGTTTTCTATCAACAACATGGGCCGTGAGTAGTCCGGAGTGGTTTTCCATAAAACCATTCCACACCTGAACATTCATTTCTAAGTCTATAACCACTAACCCTACATCGATATTTTGTACCATATCGATCAGCCAATGGATATCTTTAAGCTCTATACTTGCACTCATTAGTTTAGTAAGTATCCTATTTTGTTGGTAAGGGTATCAATGGAATCTTCTGTAAATAATAGTAAAAGATCACATTTAATATTGTAGTTTTCAATTGCGTAGTTCACTTCAATTGCCAATGTTTTTTGCCAATGTGCCTCTCTAGCTTTGATAAGGTCATCCACATGACAATGCTGTCCAAGTACATTGGGTTGGCCTTGGCTAAAGTGAATGTCGAGTTGGTCTGCAAGACCATTTAAAAAAGCACCAATTAGTATGTTTGAAGTGTCGTTCATCACTTCAATCTCAATATGATCATTTAACTTATCATCATATTTGAGCAGTTTGGCCATGTCTTTAAAGCTTGAATCGTGGAAAATGATGAGTGCTTCACCGCTAATGCCTGAGCTAATGAACCCTTGTGAAACAGCAGACACATTATCATTGCTGGCAATTGAGCTGAGCGCCATATGCAACTCACTGGTCTCTAAAGTATTTACGTTAGGAATTGGTAATAATACAAATACATCAAGCAAACGAGCAAGTAGATCACCTGCACGGCCCATTGCTATGTTTGAAACCTCCTGCATCGCATCACGTAAGCTGATATTAGCCTGAGGTTCTTCAACTTCTAATGAATGATGGCTACCTGCTTTATATATGCCATAGGATGCGAGTAAACTGACTAACTCTTCTTGATGAATTGGCTTTTGAATAAAATCAATAGCGCCAAGATCACGAACTTTTTTATGTGCTTCCGGCTGTATATCACCTGAAATGACAATAACAATCGCGGGCAGGTCATCTTTACAGATGGTTTCTAAAACTTGATATCCATCCATAACTGGCATATTTAGATCTAAAAATACAATATCACCTTTGCCTTGGCGGATAGCTTCAACGCCTTGCTCACCATTTTCCGCAAAGCTTACGGATATGTCCCAATCTTTTGGCAAAGAGCGGGCAATCGATTTACGTGCCAATGCAGAGTCGTCACAAATTAAAACGGGTAATGACATAGGATTCCTGAAAGTATTGAAAAGTAAAAGCACTAATATCTAATTAGAATAGAACAATAATGGCAAATAGTGTGTTCATATATGGGCATTAATATATTTTTTACATAAAAAGATATTATTGTGAATTTAATAACAGCGAATTTCTTTATTGTGGCGATAAACTAATCAGTTAAATTAATAGGAACTGATTGATATGTCCGCATTACACAAAAAAGCATTAGTTGCATCGCTGTCCGATGCCAGAAAGTTACTGTCAGATAAAGTGAATAAGTTTTCAGCGTAGATGGGAAAATTATTAAGTCAGTAGGATAACAGCCAAAAAGAGGTGCTGATGCAGTCAATTGAAGCCTTGTTAACTAACATCAATCATATGTAAGAAAGTGCAACATGTCAGCTTTCGTTAGTGACGCAATAGTGTCCAAAATGGAGGAAATTGCAGAAGACACAAGGGCTGCTGTGACTGGTTCACAGCGTAATATAGATCTAAGTAATCAAATTACTTACAACTTAAACAAATCAGCTAACACTGAGAGTTCTTGTAAGTACATGATAATTATTGTTTTTATTTACTTCGTTAAGCATCTGAACTATATGTTGTGTTTCTTTAATACTACGAATTTCTGTAAATAACGGTTCAGATTCTGGGTATTGCTTAGAGATATATTTGAACCACTGTTTTAAACGTTGTGGAAAATATTTTTCCTTATCTCCGAGTGTCTCAAAGCCTCCGTAATCAATCATTAATCGTATTACATCTGCCCAAGGCATTATTGGTGCACCTTTGATATGTTGTGCAAGGTTTGGAATTGTTACAGCTCCTCGTCCAATCATTATATCGTCACAGCCACTTACCTCTTGGCAACGAATATAATCATCTTTATTCCATACTTCACCATTTGCAATTATGTTGAGCGTAGTGGAGTCTTTAATTAGCTTTATATATTCCCAGTGGGCAGGGGGTTTATAGCCCTCTTCTTTTGTACGAGCGTGAACGGTTAATTCATTTGCGCCTGCTTCTTCAATTGCTTGGGCAATCTCTACACATCGAGATTTACAGTCCCAGCCTAAGCGCATTTTGGCTGAAAGTGTTTGACACGAGGGCACAGTCTCTCTTACTTTTTTGACTATTTGATAAATACTTTCAGGCTCGCGTAGTAAAGCTGCTCCGCCTTTATTTTTATTAACTGTGCGAGAGGGGCATCCAAAATTTATATCTATACCATGTGATCCTAAGCGAATAGCTCTGTCAGCATTTTCAGCCATCCAGTTGGGCTCTTGGCCTAGTAACTGAATTCGAACGGGAGTACCTGCTTCCGTTTTACACTCGTTATGCAACTCAGGGCAACTACGGTAAAAAACACGGGTTGGAAGTTTCATGTCTACTATTCGTATGAATTCACTAATACACAAATCAAAGCCACCTTGATTTGTTAATAACCTGCGCATTGATGCATCTGCAACACCTTCCATTGGCGCTAATATTATTCTCATTGTGACCTCGTGATTTTTTGCACATCATATAGAAATTAGAGAGTATTACCTACCTAAATTGTTTATATATTACTTTTGACCTCGCAGTCTCGCATTGCTACCTGTCATTGATGATGGTGGTTAGAAAGGAGTACGGTAGGGGCGAAGACTTTTTCTTTAGGTTAGCTAATAAGCGAGTAGCTTGTTTTTATGCAGTATTTTATTCATTAGCAGGTGGGGAGTGATTATTAGGGTTATGGTCGTCAACTGGGAAAATTAATAGTACTTATTAATGAATACGTTGGGCAACTAAGAGCAAATGCAATCTCATTGATGTTGTTGTTAATTTGATGTTTAGTTGGTGTTGGGCTAGGGTTTAAATGGCTTAATCAGCAGGATAATAAACAAAATTCACCTTTATTTATAATTTAATAGAAGAGAGATGAGTGATGACACAATTACAAGTAGAAACTACATTACACCATGTATTTGATCATATGATACTTAATAACCATTTAAGACAACTCGCTTGTAAAGCCAGCAAACGATATGTGTTAAGAAAAGGCTACTCAGTGAGTGTTGCTGATAAAATTGTTAAAGAGTTATTTTTTTGAATTTTGGATACACATTGTAATATTTCTTGAACTGCTTTCCCAACCAGAAAATTAATTGCACATATTGCTTTTAAAATCGCCCTGAGCAGTAATAATTAACCACAAAGGCTTGCACAACTTTCAGCAACTATTTAATCTAGGAAGATATATTTAAATAGTGAGAATATCCTAATGAGTGCAAGCGACCTGCAACTGATAAAAAACAGTATTAAAACCATCCCAGATTATCCTTTACCAGGAATTATGTTTCGAGATGTGACCAGTTTGATTGAAAATGGTGAAGCATTTGCGGCAACTATTGCTGAGTTTGTAGCGCGTTATAAAGATAACAAAATTGATAAAGTAGTTGGTACTGAAGCACGTGGGTTTATTTTTGGTGCCCCATTAGCTGCTGCAATTGGTGCGGGTTTTGTGCCTGTTCGTAAACCAGGCAAGTTACCCCGTGAAACTATTCAAGAGGGTTACACACTTGAGTATGGTACAGATACATTGCAAATTCATACCGATGCAATCAATGAAGGTGAAACCGTTTTATTAATGGATGATTTATTAGCAACGGGTGGTACAGCGGAAGCATCTGTTAAGTTAATTCAGCGTTTAGGTGGTAATGTTATTGAGGCCGCTTTTGTAATTGAATTACCTGCATTAAATGGCGCAAATAAACTTAAAGATTTAGGCGTTGCTCAATTTTCATTGATTAGCTTCGAAGGCGAGTAAATTTAGTGAGTTATCAAGTATTAGCGCGTAAGTGGCGACCACAGAATTTTTCACAAGTTGTTGGCCAACAGCATGTATTAACAGCATTAAGTAATGGTTTAGCTCAAAATAGAGTACACCATGCCTATCTATTTAGCGGCACTCGTGGTGTTGGTAAAACAACGATTGCGCGTATTTTAGCCAAAAGTTTAAATTGTGAACTGGGTGTAACGGCGACACCTTGTGGTCAGTGTGAGAACTGTACTGCGATTGACCAAGGCCGTTTTGTTGATCTATTAGAGATAGATGCAGCATCACGTACAAAAGTTGATGATACCCGTGAATTGCTCGATAACGTACAATACAAACCCGCTGTTGGCCGATATAAAGTGTACCTTATTGACGAAGTACACATGTTATCAAAACACAGTTTTAATGCGTTATTAAAAACATTGGAAGAGCCCCCGGAATATGTAAAATTCCTGCTAGCAACCACTGATCCACAAAAATTACCGATCACCGTATTATCACGCTGTTTACAATTCCATTTAAAAGCAATTTTACCAGAGAAAATTGAAGCACAATTAGCCTTCATTTTACAGCATGAGCAAGCAACCTTCGAACATACTGCATTGAATGTGATTGCCAAAGCCGCTGACGGTAGCATGCGTGATGCACTAAGCTTAACGGATCAAGCGCTTGCTTTTGGTGCTGGAAACATTGAGTATCAATCCGTATTAAAGATGTTAGGCACGTTAGATAATAGTCACCTGCAATATTTGTTGCATTTTATTGCATCAGGCAACGTAACCAAGGTATTTGAAAAAATAGAAGAGTTTATAGCACTCGGCGCAGACTTTGCTAAGTTACATCAAGAGCTCGCTGCTTTATGCCATCAAATAGCCTTACAACAACTTCAAGTGCAGAAAGTTAACGGTGAGAAGTCTGCAATTCAGCTGTTGAGTGAAAAACTGAGCCCTGAAGAGGTGCAACTCTACTATCAAATCGCATTACAAGGTTATAAAGATTACAGCTTTGCACCGAATGGTAAAGTTGCCCTTGAAATGACGGTAATGAGATTACTTGCATTTAAACCTGCTAACTACATTGAATTAGATGAAACGGTATTAGCGAATACTTCTTTGCCACAAGAGCAACGTGTAGAGCCAATAACACCCGTTGTGAACAATGAAACTACAAACAAACTTGCACAACCAACAGTTGTAGAGTCAGTTAGTATCACGAATGTTCAGTCTGAAAACGCTACTCAGGCTCCTCAACAGAGGGGACCTGATAAAATACAGAGTGAACCGGTTTCTATTACAGAGCATCAAGTTCAACCTGTTGAGAATGTTGTGCCATCAAGCATACTGGTGGCAATGGATACTGCTGAAGTTCAAACTCAAGAGTTACCTACTCAAGATACGTCGACACAGGAAGTAACTTTGTCGGAACCTGTCGCAGAGCAACAAGCTTCTGTACCTGCCACAGAGTCAATTAACCAAGTTACTAATTCGCGTAACATGTTACGCAGCCATCGTTTAAAGCGAAATGAATCAAAAAAGTCACAGGCGACAACTGATCATGTAATTAATGAACCTGTTGTCGCACCTCCGCAAACAATAATTCCACCTGTTATACAAAAAACAGCTGAGAAAGTAGGAGTCGCTGAGCCTGTTGAAAATATTGTACCTGTTGAGGCTGTAACGCATGTGGTGGTTGAAGTTGAAAGAGTCCACACATCTGTTATTGAACAGGGGCAAGCAGGTGATTTTTATAATGATCAGTTTGATGGTAATGACTACGACCCCTATGCGCCACCAGAAGAGTTTCATAGTGTAAACTCATTGGGTCAATTACCGACAAATAGCGCTCCGGACCAGCCAACGATCACCTTCAACGAAAACCCGGTTGTTAAACATCCATTTTTTAGTGATCAAATCTTTGAAGCAGTTGAGATTGATCGTGCAAAATATGTTGAAGATAAATTAACAGATAGCTGGTCACTTGCGATTCAAAAGATGCAATTACGTGGCTTAGTTAAACTGCTTGCTAAAAACAGTGTAATGAAACAAGTTGACTTGCAAATTGTGCTCACGCTCAAAGCGCAACAACAACACCTTTTAAATAACAGTGGCTTGTGTGAGGAGTTACAAGCTCAACTAAAAAATTATTATGGTATGCAGTACAGCATGTATATCGAAATTGGCTCTGTAGAAGGGCAGTTAACTGCATTTGAGTCAGAGATGGCACTCTATGAGCAATATTTAAACAATGCCAAAAATGCCATTGTAGAAGATGCAAATATTAAAGCATTGGTCAGTAATTGCGGTGCAAAAGTCTATGAAAATAGCGTGATCCCGTTATAATCAATAAATACATTCAAGTAATACCAATTGGTATATAGATTAGAGAGAAATAAATATGTTTGGTGGTAAAAATGGCATGGGCGATTTAATGAAAAAAGCCCAAGAGATGCAAGAAAATATGCAAAAAGCACAAGCTGACATTGCAAATACAGAAGTAGTTGGTGAGTCTGGTGCAGGCCTTGTAAAAATTACACTACTTGGTAACCACAATGTACGTAAAGTGGAGATTGACCCTGAGTTATTAGCTGATGACAAAGAGATGTTAGAAGACTTAATCGCTGCAGCTATGAACGATGCAGTACGCCGTGTTGAAGAAGTAAACAAATCTAAAATGAGTGGCTTGACTGGCGGTATGGACTTACCACCGGGCTTCAAAATGCCGTTCTAGTTATTGCTGCTCATAAATTAAATTGCTTGTATCCATGTAATCCTTTCTGGGACAAACATGGAACAAGCTTTTTCGTATTTGTAATTACTAAACATAACCGACAATAATTTAGGCTGTTACCAACTTCCCTTTCTAAAACCTCAAAAGGAAATAAAGCGACTTATTATTTATTTTCTAATATTATTTTTATCAGCAAATATCATCTTGAAGCTGACTAGCTGGGCTAGAATATCTTCGCAGTAGATATTGAAGATAAAACAGTGTCTAAAAAATTATGGTGAAGATTGTTTTTCTAGTAAATCTTGGAATTGTTTAAAAGGTAAGGGTCTACTGAAAAAGAAGCCCTGAAAACGAAAACAACCTAGTTCGATAAGGCAATCTAATTCTTTCTGGTTTTCTACTCCTTCAGCGATGACATTCATATTTAAACTGTTGCCTAACATAATAATCATATTGGCGATGGAGTAATTGTCTTTATCTTTGTCAATGTCGGTAACAAAGGCGCGATCTATTTTAAGTAAGCTGGCGGGTAGCCGTTTCAAGTAGGTAAGCGAGGAATACCCAGTGCCAAAATCATCGATAGCACACTCAACCTCCTGCTGATGTAGCGCTTCTAACGTAGCTATCGAATGCTCTATATCACCGACCATAATACTTTCAGTAATTTCAATTTCTAAACGGCTAGCAGCTATTCCTGAATTATCAATAGCAGTCATCACCGTATCAACAAAGTTTGCTTTCGATAGCTGTTTTGCACTGACATTAATTGAAATCTTTTCGAAGGACACTGGCAATGCACACTTAGCTATCTCCTTTATATCATGGCATGCCTGATTGAGTACATAATCACCAATGTCCACAATAAGCTCACTTTCTTCAGCTATTGGAATGTAGACGGCTGGAGATTCATAACCTTTAGTTGGGTGGTTCCAACGCAATAAGGCTTCAGCCCCAATAATTTCATTGAGATGATTAAACTGTGGTTGATAATGAAGTTCAAAATCGTTGTTTACCAATGCTTGTTTTATTTTATCTATGTAACTTAAGCGATTGTTTAAGGCCACTAACATTTCTGCTTGGTAACAAGTTGCTTTTACATGGCCTATTTTTATAGCCTCATACATAGCAATGCCAGCATGCTTGATAATATCACTGACACAAGTATTGCTATCATTAAAAAGCTCGTACCCAATAGCACAAGATATTGAAAAGGTATTAGATTCTACTTCTATAGGAGTTTCAATTGTATTAACAATACGGGTAGTGAATGAGGTCACGATTGCTAGTGCTTGTTGTTTGTCTCTAGGTAATTCTGGAATAAGTATCATGAACTCGTCGCCACCAAATCGCGCGACTGTATACTTAGCTTCTAGTGTTTTTAGATGCAAAGCCACTTGTTGCAGCACTTCATCACCTACATTATGACCCATCACATCATTGATATGTTTAAAGTCTATCAAATCAATTAACAACAAGGCTCCGTAGTGATTTTGTGCTTCACAGGAGTATATCGTGTGTTTTAATGTATTCTCCATCGCTGTGCGGTTAAATATACCTGTTAATTGATCGTGAGACGCTTGATAACGAATTTTTTCTTCTACGGTTTTACGTGTCTGTATTTCTGTTATTAGCGCTTGATGATTCGTTGCAGCTTTACAGCTTATTGTCAGTTTATCGAATACAGGTAGTAATGCATTTAGGATGTTTTCTTCTAATAAAGCTTTACTCTCAACAATGAGCACTCCTACTTGATCAAGGCTAAAACAATAAAACACATTTGATTTAACTGTGAACATTTGAGTTTGATGATTAGACGTTAAAAAACGTTGAGACACCTCGTTCAGTTCATGATTTTCTGTCCAGAGTATGCCATTGTTTTTACGCGGTAAACTGAGGCAATGGTTTAGTTCCATCTTATGTATACTCTGCTCTTGAACCAATATATCGTTATTTTCCTGAAATAAATATACATGAGAACTGTTTAGTTCTAAGCGCGAATTACAGACTCTAAAAAACTGCTGTAACATCGTCTTTAGCTCTAGTGTATTACCTATGGCAAGCACTAATTCATGTTGAATTGAGATGATTTTTAACGCTTCTTTCATAAGCTTTTCTTTCACCTTAGTTTAAAATACGCCCATCACCGTTGATTTATTTAGCAGGCGAATCGCACCACTCTGAGTATCGGTAATTTCCCCTAAACAAAGAACGCCGATCAAATGTTTTTTCGGAATTGGCTGTTGAATTGCTTTAAGCTCCTGGTCGAATTCTTCTTCCATGAATAGGCTACGGCTAATACAATCAAATATCAGAAGTGTTTTGGAACTATCAGAATTAACAAGGCTTTCTGAAGCTTGGCGAGCAGAAAGTATCATTTTGTCTTGTTCTCCCTTAAGCAGGTACACCGTTGAATTTACGGGAACGTTACCGACACACTCTAAATACCTTCCATCGCTTTGAATCGGGTCTCGAACCACTAGTTCATCACCAATGCCTGCGATGCCTAAAGGGAAGTATTTGGCAATATTAAAAAAGCTGTCTATGTCGATTTTTTTACCCGCAATGCATTTAATTGCTTTTTGGTAGACTTCAAAGGCCGGTTGATAATCAAACGAGTGGAGGTGATGCTCATTTGCTGATGTAACCAAATACGGACCATCAAGAATTTCCCAGCCATGGCCCACGGCCCGTTGTATTGAATGAGGAATGGCGATAACTTGCATTGCATCACCAATGAGACCTTGATTGGAATAGATGTAATTCCGAGGGACAAAATCTAATGCGCCGGCCCCCCCGCCAATTACCGTAATACCTGAGCCAATGTAGTTGTAAAATGCATCAATAAAATCTTCATTCACGCTACAAAATGCGTCACCTATAATAATAAAATTTTGATAGTGTTCGATGGTTTCACTTTGATCTTCAATATATTCATCGATATTTGAGTTGAGTGAGGATAGTGCTGTGTAATTTTTAACTATCGGTTTAAACCGAAAACCAATAACAATAGCGCCTTTGGTATAAACTTTGTCTTCCCGTATTATTTGTGGAAACATACCACCGCAAATAGGTAGTTTACAGCTTTTTAATAGTTGGTTTATTTTAGACTCTTGGTAATCGTTGCCTGCGCAGGTAAGCAGCATTAACCCGTAAACTTCTTGCTCAAGCATGCTATCAATGCCAATGGCAAGCTCAGAAAGGCTACATTGCGTTGTTGACCAAATCACAGGTGGCAGCTCGCTCATGATGTGTCTCCATTGCAATTTAGTAATATTTATAATCTAGGAATGCTAGAAGTATAGACAACATCCACAGCAGAGCAATAATGCGTGAACTTGACGACAAGTTTAGCGCGTTGAAACAAGCCTCATATATTTATAAGCAAGTATTGACGGGGGATGCGTTTACACTAAGCTCCGCATTGCCTTGTGAATGAACTATGTTAGGGGGAATTTATATTATTGAAGTTAACTTATGGGTAAATTAGTTTCCTGTAATACAAGAAATTTTTAGCCTATATAGGGTTATTTTAATAAATACGCCTCAACGATATTCAATTATGAAGATACGCTAAGCAACAGTAGGGCAGTCCAGAGTATAAATAACTATAACCTTATGTGTAATCAGCTTAAATAATTACTATTAGCACGTTAATTTTTAATAAACTATTAAAAATGTGATTAAGGCGTGCAGTGGCTACTTTAAACTTTGCTACACTAATTTAGTGTTAGAGAAATATAACCTAGTGAATAGGGATTTATTATTTAAATACAAACTGTTAAATCATGACACATTTTGTATATGATCTCTAAAAATCAGACTTAAATATACTCAAGGAGAAAGTATGAAGTTAGTAAAGAAGATATCGTTAGTTGTTGCTGCAATTTCAACATTAGGTGCGTTTTCTACCGCTAGTGCGGATAAACTGGATGACGTTATAAAAAATGGCACCTTAAACTGTGGTGTTGTACTTGATTTCCCACCAATGGGTTACACGGATAAAGACAACAAAGCCGCTGGTTTTGATGTTGACTACTGTAACGATTTAGCAAAAGCGCTTGGTGTTAAAGCAAAGGTTATTAACCTAACGTGGGGCGATCGAATTCCTTCTTTAATCTCTTCTAAAACAGACGTTGTTGTTGGCTCTACTTCTGACACTTTAGCACGTGCTAAATCGGTTGGTTTTACTTACCCATATTTTGTTTTTAAGTTTCAAGTATTATCTAAAAAGGGCGTAACAATGAACTCTTTTGAAGATCTTAAAAACGTTAAAGTAGGCGCTGCACTAGGTACGACTTATGAAAGTGAGTACTTTAAATATGCTGATGCACAGGGCTGGGGAAGAGATAACTATACTTCATTCAAATCTGAAAATGATGCGTACTTAGGTTTATACCAAGGTAAGATCGATGCACTTATCTCAACGAACACTAACATAGCAACAAAATTAACTTCTGGTCAGTTTGATGACTTTGTAGCAGGCCCATACGTACCAAATTACGATGATGTTGTTGGTCTTATTGCAAAAAGAGATGAGCTTGCTTGGATCCAATACCTAAACCTATTCTTGGTTCACCAGATCCGAGATGGTCGTCTAAATGAGTTACATATCAAACATTTTGGCACACCTGTATCTCCTGATATGGTGCAATCATTAAGAGATAATAAGTAATTTTTATCAATGCTTAGGGTCGGCTTCAAAATTACTTGCGCTTTTGTTTTCAAAATAAGCAATTATTTCAGGCTTTTTGAAAATACTTTAACGCAACTTATTGTGTAACGATTCCTTAATGAATAGAAAACCCTCCAGCACTGCTGGAGGATATTCCCCTCCTCGGATTTATCAGCAGTCCCCTCACAAACAGTTCGCTTTGAGATGGTCAATAAACTCAAGTTTCTACGTTGGCGAAGCTGTTGATTATTTAAGGTTCAGTAAAGAGGATATATGAACAATTATGAATTTCATTGGAATGTAGTCTTTGATGCATTTCCGCAGCTTTTAGCTGGCGCGTTTACAACGCTACATGTCTCTGTTTTATCTATGCTAGTGGGTATCGTTATTGCGGTATTATTAGCATTAGGCAAGATGTCAAACTCAAAGGTTTTTTATCATATTGCTAACGTTTGGGTAGAGATAGCACGTAACACACCGGCACTATTTCTTATCTACATGGCCTATTTTGGTTTAGGTGCTTATGGCATCCATTTAAGTCCTTACTTTGCTGTTTTTTCAGCACTGGTATTTATCAATGCGGGTTATTTAGCAGAAACATTTAGAGGTGGCTTTCAATCTATTCCAACGACACAATATAGTGCTGCAAAATCACTGGGTATGAATAACATTAAAGTTTATCGCTATGTCATTCTGCCGCAAATGTTTAGAAGAATTTATCATCCAATGACTAATCAGTTTGTTTGGTCGATATTGATGAGTTCTTTAGGTATTTTGGTGGGTATGGACGAACTATCTGGTGAAACACAACGACTGCAATCTACTTCATTTAGAACATTAGAATTCTTTATGGTGGCCGCAGTTATGTATTTTGTAATGACAAAACTAGTGTTGTTTATTTCTAGTTTAATTGCAAAAAGAGTATTTAAAGGGGAGATTTCATAATGAATTTATTTACTCCTTTATCGTGGAATGACACAGGTTTCATTTTGACTGGTATTTTAAATACCGTTTATATCTCTGTTGTTGCGATAATCGTCGGTAGCCTGCTAGGGTTACTGGTTGGATTTATTAGAGCTGAATCTAATAAATCGGTCAATATGTTCCTTGGTGCATTTTTAGATATCCTAAGATCTGTACCACTTATTATTCAACTTATTCTATTTACCACTTTTATTGGTGCAATGGGTTATCCCTTAGATCCCTTTGTGGCCGGTTCAATTATATTGTCGCTGTATACCATGGCATTTATGAGTGAAGTGTTTAGAAGTGGTTTCGATAGTGTGCCAGAGAATATGGTCAAAGCGGCTCGGTCATTAGGCATGACTTATATGCAAACGGTAAGATATGTTCGGGTGCCAATTGGCATGCGTGCTGTTTTCCCCTCGTGGCTTGGTGTTGCGTTAAGTGTCATAAAAGATTCGGCACTGGTTTCTGTTATTGGTTATATGGAACTACTGAGAACCGCAGAGCAGTTGATATCTAGAACACAACAACCGTTAATGATACTAATCGGCGTCGGGTTGTTTTACTTTATGATCTCTTACCCACTGTCGCGTTACGGTAAATATGTAGAAAGGAAAATGGAAATATGATTGAAATAAAAGGTGTTCATAAATCTTTTGGTGACTTAGAAGTATTAAAAGGTATCGATTTAACGGTTAAGCGCGGTGAAGTTGTTAGCATCATAGGTGCAAGTGGTAGTGGTAAGTCGACGCTTTTATATTGTATCAATGCTATCGAGTCTATTAATGGTGGCAATATCTTAGTTGATGGTGTTGACGTTCATGACAAAAATACCGATAAAAATAAGCTTAGAGAGAATTTAGGCATGGTGTTCCAGCAATGGAACTCTTTTCCTCATTTAACGGTATTAGAAAATGCAGCGCTCGCACCGCAGGTTGTAAAAGGGTTTAGCAAAGAGAAAGCAGAAGCGATTGCCAAAAAAGAGCTTATTCATGTTGGTCTTGGCGATAAATTAGATGAGTACCCAACAAAAATGTCAGGTGGTCAGCAGCAACGCCTTGCTATTGCACGTGCGTTAGCAATGGATCCGCCTTACATGTTATTTGATGAGGTAACATCTGCGCTTGACCCTGAGCTTGTTGGAGAGGTATTAGATACGTTGCGGTTATTACGTGATGACGGTATGACTATGATCTGCGTAACCCATGAGATTGCCTTTGCAAAAGAGGTGTCTGATAAAGTTGCCTTTTTCCATAAGGGCTTGATTGAAGAGATAGGTACACCACAAGAGGTGTTAGATAACCCACAAAAAGAGAGAACACAGCAGTTTTTAAGTAAAGTACTTTAACTAACAGTGTTTATGATGATAAGCCTGTGGTTAGCTACAGGCTTATTGTTTAACATTAATCTTCTTCAACAAGAGTCATCAATGTAGTATTACCACCAGAGGCAGTTGTATCTATGCTAATGGTTTTTTCTGTTACTAAACGTTGAATCAAGTTGTCGAAATACTCTGAACTTATAACTGGCAAGATAGCACCATGGCGTTGTGCTAATTTCTCACTAACGTAATGTTTGCTTTCGCTTCCTCCATCAACAACCACTCCCGATAAATCTGAATGCCCTAAGATCGACTCTAAATGGCAAAGTTTCGCTATTTGAAAAACAGACTTGTTTGCACCCGTCGCCACAAATTTGTCTCTTAATGCTAATGCTTCTTGGTAGAAAAGGTCTGAAACAACCGTTACAACGGTATTACCAGTTGCAAGGGCGGTGACGATTGATAGTACCCAGTAATGAAAGCTCACACCTTCATCTGCATAACAGACAATATTGCCACGATTTTCTAAGTAAAGAATATTTGACTCGCCGGTTGGGCCGGGCAGTTGTTTTGGTGTTTTTAAGCGTTTTTCTATATCAATAAGCTGAGAGCGGGCAGCGCTGATGGTTAGGTTCAAATCGTCAGCTAAATCATCAACAATCTCAACCTGTGCTATTTTAGCAAGTAACTGACGAACATATGAAATACGTGTATTTAACG
>Ga0209395_1000276_pt1 | contig 77790 bp, 69 predicted proteins | sample GOMGulsemesocosm_3_FD_184635 | JGI IMG/M metagenome (GOLD analysis project Ga0209395, IMG submission 184635) | Methane-oxidizing microbial communities from mesocosms in the Gulf of Mexico - GOM9D Gulf of Mexico (SPAdes) (version 2) | ecosystem: Environmental > Aquatic > Marine > Cold seeps...
TTCTTAACACGTATTTCGCTACAATAAACCCTTATTTCGAGGTTTTACAGTGGTTTAGCAAAAATAATTAAATATTCTGATTCTATATTTGTTGAGATAGTTAACATATTACTAAAGTTGCTATTCTAAATTTAATCGTAAAAAAATGTACAAAATGAGAACAAAAAAACTAGCAAGTATACAATTTCTTGCACTATTAATTTTAACCTCTTTAGCATCCTGTGGGCAAAAGATTACTAAAGATAACATTATGGATGCCCTTCACAAAAAATATGAGTTTACAGCAGATGTCAAAAAATACAAGGTTACGTATAAGTATACTGGATTAAACCCCTATCAAAGTCATGATTACAAGCATCCTGAAGCTAAAATTAATCGATTTGGGATGTATTCAATAGATATAGATACCCAGAAAAAAGAATACTTTACGCATGATAAAAGTCAATTTCCTGGAAATTTTGTTTTCGAATACAAACATTTTCAAAATAGCGAAAAATCTATCTCTTATGATGTAAATGGTGTGATTCATGGAAAACAACTGTTTAAACGAAGTAGAAACAGTTACAAAAACCAAAGTAAAAGAGCTGGAGAAGTCTTAAGTTTTGTGCAAGTTGTTAATTTGTTGTCTGGTCATAAAATGAATGATGCTTTAAAAATTAAAATTAGCAAAGAAAAAATGATCGCCGTTATCACACATAGGGTTCATAAAAAAATAACTAATACCTACACTTTTAACATTGCTACATTAAGACTTAAAAAACTGGAAAGTACAGAAGACAACTCTATTGTCCACTTTAAAGATTACATTTTAAAGGGTAATATTGAATATGCACAAAAATTAAATGTTTACAAATCAAATACATTGAGTGCTTCCATTTCTGTTGAAAGCTTTAAAAGAACTACGGGTATCGAAACGTCAAAATTTATAGTTCCCAAAAAGTATATTTCACCTAAGAAAAATGTAGTTTCAGAAAGTAAAGTTACTAAAATTGCTACGAGTATTTATGTAATTAACCTTGCAAATAATAGCCGATTTATTCTTATTAAAGTCATTAAAAATAATCTTATGGTTTTTGGAGCGCCACGGTCAGACGCACTTACTGAAAAAGTTATGAGATTACTTGAAAATAGGTTTCCAATGAAAACCATTCAATCTGTATTTGTTTCTCATCCTCATAACGACCATATTGGAGGTTTAGCAGCCTATGCACAAAAAGGGGTAACCATCCTTGCAGATGATTATACGATTGATGCCATACAAAACTTTCCCGCATTTCATAAAACCGTTAAAACTTTTAAGTTTAAAACACTAACGAACAAACAAAACATTAACGGAGTTCTGTTTTATGTATTGAGAAATGCGCACAGCTTAAAACAAAGTTTTGCTTATTTTAAAAATGAGCACATCATTTATGAAGGCGACTTTTTAGAAGTCCCAGCGGATAATTCTATTCCAACACACCTCTCTGATGTTGAGAAACAGTTTATAGAGTTTGTACGAAAAGAAAAATTAAAAATTAAAAGAATTGTACAACATCACCGAAATCCAAATGTTTCCGTAGCCACCATGAATGCTTATTATGAAGCAAACACAAAATAAAATTAATTGATACAGATAATATCGTTAATTTTTACGTTTTACTATTAAATAAAAGAACTTTTGCTTACAAAAAAAGCAGCCAATTGGCTGCTTTTATATTTTATAGTACCACGATGTGATTTACATTACGAATAAACGTCTCGCGCTCATCATCTCTTCTACTCGGTCTCCAATATCAGATAATGCTTCATCATTGTCATGGTTCTGAATTGCTTCATCAATAAAATCAACTACTTGTTGCATATCATCCGCTTTTAAACCACGGGTTGTAATCGCTGCGGTTCCAATACGAATTCCAGAAGTAACAAACGGACTTTTATCATCAAAAGGAACCATGTTCTTATTTACAGTAATGTCTGCTTTTCCCAATGCTATTTCTGCATCTTTTCCAGAAATATCTTTATTACGCATGTCAATTAACATACAGTGATTGTCTGTTCCACCTGAAATAATATCATATCCTTTTCCTATTAAAGCTGCCGCCATTACCGCTGCATTTTCTTTAACCTGTAATTGATATTCTAAAAACTCATCTGTTAATGCTTCTCCAAAAGCAATTGCTTTAGCAGCAATTACATGTTCTAAAGGCCCTCCTTGATTTCCAGGAAATACAGAAGAATTAAGCAAGGTTGACATTTTCTTTAATTTTCCTGATTTTAATTTCAATCCAAATGGATTTTCAAAATCTTTACCAATCATAATCATTCCACCTCTTGGTCCACGCAATGTTTTGTGGGTAGTTGTGGTAACTATATGACAGTGAGGTAAAGGATCGTTTAAGATTCCTTTTGCAATCAATCCAGCAGGATGTGAAATATCTGCCATTAAAATAGCACCAACGCTATCCGCAATTTTTCTAAAACGTTCAAAATCTATATCTCTAGAATAGGCAGATGCACCCGCTATTATTAATTTTGGTTTGTGGGTATTTGCTTGCTCTTCTACATGATTGTAATCAATAACACCCGTTTCTTTTTCTACGCCGTAAAAAACAGGATTGTATAATTTACCAGAAAAGTTTACTGGAGACCCGTGTGTTAAATGACCTCCGTGAGACAAATCAAAACCAAGTATGGTATCACCCGGTTTTAAACAGGCTGCAAATACAGCTGTATTTGCCTGAGAACCAGAGTGTGGCTGTACATTTACATATTCTGCACCGAACAATTCTTTTGCTCTGTCAATAGCTATTTGCTCTACAACATCAACAATCTCACATCCACCGTAATATCGTTTACCTGGATATCCTTCTGCATATTTGTTGGTTAAAATAGAACCTTGTGCTCTCATTACTTGATCACTTACAAAGTTTTCTGATGCGATTAACTCTAAACCGTTTTGTTGTCTTTCTTTTTCCTCTTCAATAAGATCGAAAATTTGATTATCTAGTTGCATTGTTGTATGTTTATAAAGCTTTAATAAAAGATGGTCAAAAGTACTAAAAATCATTTTGCAACTTGCAACTTTCTAGTATATTTGATAAAAAATTAATAACATTGGTTAAGATCCAATAATAGATAAATATAAATGAAAATAACAGCTAATAATCCGAATCGAAAATCTTGGTTAGATGTTTCAAAAAATTCGGATTTCCCCATTCAAAACATTCCATTTGGAGTGTTCATTACTAAAGATGACATCATTACAATCGGAACAAGAATTGGCGATTTCGCTATAGATTTAGGAGCTTTACATCAATTAGGATATTTTAAAGACATTCCACTAACTGATGATATTTTCTTACAAGATTCGTTAAATGACTTTATCGCTGACGGACGTAAAACTTGGCGTTTGGTACGTAATAAAATTGCAGATCTTTTTGATGTTACTGCAAATGGTTTACGTGACAATGCGAGTCATAAAGAGAAAGTAATCTTTAGAATGGAAGATGTTGAAATGCAATTACCAGTTACTGTTGGTGATTATACAGATTTCTATGCGAGTAAGGAGCACGCAACAAATGTAGGTACATTATTCCGTGATCCAGAAAATGCATTGATGCCAAACTGGTTACACATTCCTATCGGATACCATGGTAGAAGTTCTTCTATCATTCCGTCTGGAACACCAATTAGAAGACCATATGGACAGTCTAGACCTGCAGAAGGAACGAATACACCTACTTTTGGTCCATCGCGTTTGTTAGATTTCGAATTGGAAATGGCTTTTATCACTACAGACTCCAATCATTTAGGAGAACGCATTCCTATTGAAGAAGCTGAAGAGTATATTTTTGGAATGGTATTGTTTAATGACTGGTCTGCTAGAGACATTCAAGGATGGGAATACCAACCTTTAGGCCCATTCTTAGGAAAGAACTTTGCCTCTACCATTTCTCCTTGGATTGTTACTTTAGATGCTTTAGAGCCGTATAGAACAGACAATCCTAAGCAAGTAAACGAGCCATTGCCATATTTAAAAGTGGACGGACAAAAGAGTTACGATATTAAGTTACAAGTAGGAATTCAACCTGAAGGAAAAGAAGAAACTGTGGTTGCAAATTCTAATTTCAAATACATGTATTGGACCATGGCACAACAATTAGCACACCATACGGTGAATGGTTGTAATGTACGTTCTGGGGATATGATGGGGTCTGGAACCATTTCTGGACCAACAAAAGACAGTTATGGATCGATGCTAGAATTGTCTTGGAGAGGGCAAAACCCAATTCCGCTGAATGATGGTTCTGAACGTAAGTTTATCAATGATAACGATACCGTTATTATGCGTGCACATTGTGATAACAATGACGTACGTATCGGTTTTGGAGACTGTACTGGTAAGGTTTTACCAGCAATTGAGTTTAAGAAATAGTGTTTTCAACAACTGCAAACACATACAAAAAAAAAGGATGTTCAATTGAACATCCTTTTTTTTTATATCTGGGTTTTCAATTTTACTTCTTCCCTAACTTTTTAGTCAAGTCTGTTTTGTACTTGATATAGTATTCTTTTTGATCTGCAGAGAGTTTCCCTTTTAAAACTGAATTTACTTTAGCAATCGCTGCAGTAATTTTACCTTGATTTTCTAAGGATCTAATTACATAAAATTTAAATGTTGTATTCTCTGAGTCTCTACCAAAATAGGTAAATGCTTCAAACCCTTCTTTAAACATCTCTGCTCTTCTTAGTTTTCTCCACAATGCATCTAATTGACTAGTACCTTTGTGATACAATACCGAATCTTTTGTGGTGGTAATCTGCTTGTACATAGCTTTCATCTTCGTAATTCCTTCGTTTTTTAAGGCGTGAAATAATGAATCAGACAGCACTAATCTAGGCTCACTTACGTGTGTTATTTTAAATTGATCGTATTCTAAGGTAGCATTTGGAGGAATCACTTTTCCCGAACCTTTTTCTCCATAGGCAATTGAACCTGGTAAAAAAGCCGCAACATCGTCTCCTTCTCTCATCAACATGGCCATTTCATTATATCCTCTAATAACGCCTCCTCTATCTGCGATGTAGGTAAATGAAGAATCTTTCGATGCATAACTTGTCCAAATGACACTGTCGTTTACTTTTAAACTTAGCATGGCAGTTACCTTTGCACCTGGCACTACTTTTCTTCCAGCTCCTTTTGTGATATAGAAGTATTTCAATCCACTAGCTGTAGCGATGGTGTCTTTTACTTTATTCGTAATATCCGAAGATTTTTTATCTGTTTTACAAGAGAAAAAGAATACAGAAAGCACGAGTAATGTAAGAATTGATTTGTTGATTACTTGTTTCATAGATTTTGGGTAAGAATTAATTTTATTAGTTGTTAAATCTGTTTATAAAAGCCTCAAATGTACTAATAAAAAGTTTCCTAGGTGTTTCCAAAAATGCTGCATGATCTCCACCTGAGATTACTACCCAACTTTTATCTGCAGTTTTTAATCGTGTAAATAACTTTGCCTGCACTTCAGTTGGAGCTATGGGATCTAATTCTCCTTGAATAATCAACGTTGGGGTTGTTATTAATGCGGGGTTTAGATTATTATATTCTTGAACATTTTTCCAGTCTACTCTCACAGGATCACTTTCTAATGCCATTTTTACATAGGTATCTATTGCTTTTTGGCTAATACTTCCTGGAACTATAAAATCACTCGCGGCGTTTTTAGCAGTATTCACTGTTTTTCTTAACACCGGGCTCTTTTTATATTCAGGAAATTGAGAATCCATATCTTTCCAAAAACCAAACAGCGTTAAACTAGCAATATTTTTTGAGTTTTTCTGAGTTGCCAAAAGTGACAACGTAGATCCCATTGACCAACCAAACAAATGCACTTTTCTACCAGAATGCTGCTTAGAAATCCAATCCAATACATTTAAGATGTCTTTAGCAGCAACATTTGGTGTTGACCATTCTGTGCTATCCCTAGCAGTTTCTCCATAACCTCTTAAATCAATTGCATAGGTAGCATAGCCTTCTGCAACCATTCCATCCATTAGAGATAACTCCTCGCCTTCAACTTGTAAGTCAAAATCTGGAACTGCGCTCCAAGTTCTACCATGTACAAATAGGATAATCCCTTTAGGGTTCTCTACTGCTTTGTTCCAAACAGCCATCGGATGCCCGTCAGAAGCAACTGTATGTTTAATCAATTCTTTTTGGTGTTTGTTTTCAAGAATACTTGTGGTTTTTTCTGTTTTACAAGATATTGTGATTACAGATAGACTAATTGTGACGATAAGAACTCTTAAAAGGTTTTTCATAATTATGATGTGTTGAAATCAAATTCTCTATAAATATACTAAACTTAAAAAAAACATATTATTAAAGGCAAAAAAGCAGTACCAACTTTATGTTTGATACTGCTCACTATTAGGCTTCCTTACTGTTTTATCTTTTTATAGGGGATTTTAATAAAACTATCAGAAAACCATTTTATAACCAAAGGTTCTTTAGCATCTTTAATTGTTTCTGTACTCACATCTTTTCCCGTTCCATAATTGATTTGTGCATATGGATGTTTTATTCCGTTAATTACAACGACAATTCTACTTCCTTTTTTAATTTTTTTACTTGTCATTCTAACATTAGAAAAAGGGAAACTCGTTTTCTGATTCGGAATTAACAACTGCCTTTTTTCAATATCTTTTGACAAACTTGCTCTACCTACAAATGCCAATGATAAACTATGAAACGTACCATCTGCCGTTTGCTCAAACCATAAAATATTACAATCAAAATCTTTTTTATTTATTTCAACCTTCATTTCTCCATAAAAAGAACCATTTATTTCAATATCCTCTATAAACACCTCAGTAGCAAAAGAAAACCCTTCACCAATAGTGATGGTTTCTGATACAATATTTCCACCTCCACTTGCATTCCATGTATATTTTCCTCGGTCTGAAAAATCAATTTCTTGTTCTAAATAGGTAGTAGGATTTGCTTTATTAGACAATTTAAAATGTTCATTTACACCTAAATTTCCTGTATCATAGGTCGATTTAAATTTAACATTAGAACGCATATTGCTAAAATAATAGCTAAGTGTATCGTTGGACATGTTTTCTAAAGAAGATGCATGACCCCAAGTATTGGCTCCCATTATTTGATAATTAATTTTATCTTTTAATAAAGCCGGTTTTTTAGCTCCTTTAAATATATAATCAAACCATTCAAAAATAATATTGGAAATACTTATTTGAGCAACTGTATCAATTTCATATCCATGTATTACTTTTCCTGGAACACTTTGAGCACCAAAATGTGTGTAGGGTCCAATTAATAAATAATGCTCCGCATTTTTATTATACTTATAATGCTCCTTTAAATAATACATAGAGCCAATTTGTCCACCATCATAATAGCCTGTTGTATTTAAAATCGGAATATTAATATGAGAAAAATCCTCTTTATACGGAATCATATTTTTCCAATAAGAATCAAACGTAGGGTGTAAAAGCTCTTTATTAAATTTTTTATTTGGTACCCCATCTAAACTATCCATCGCTTTATAAGCAACGCCGGTTTCATACCATTTCATGTTTAAGCCGTTCCATCGTTTGTTATTATAATATAATGTGGTGTCTAAATATTTGTTATTGCTTACATAATGAGGCCAAGGGAAATGAAAATTTTGATAGACTCCATTTTCCATAGGTTCTGCTATTCCAGGAGCAGCAGCTACAGAAGGTACAATGGTTTTTAATGCAGGATGTACGTTGTGTTTCATCGATGCCCATTGTGTAAATCCAACATAACTCCCTCCATACATTCCTACTTCTTGACTGTTCCATTGTTGTTTGCTAATCCAATCAATTACCTCATATACATCGGTCGTTTCATGCTGATAGGGAACAATCTTATCTGGACTTATTCCTTTTCCTCTTGTATAAGAAACAACTCCAACATAGCCTTTGTCAGCAGCTTTTTTAGCCCTATTGATATCCGTTTTTCTGGCATAAATAGAATGGAATAAAATGGCAGCGGTAGGTTTTGTTATTTTTAAATTACGCACAACAATAGCATGTATTTTTGCGCCATCTTTTGTATTGATTAAGATGCTATCTTGAACTAAATAGTCTGTATTGTTTTCAGTAATAATTCTAGGGATTTGTTGATTGGCGTCCGAATTACAAGAAGTAAAAACAAGTAGGCATAGCAATGAAAGTACGCTACTAAAAATGATTGAGTTTTTCATTATTCTGATTTTAATTGTTGCATCATTTTCAACGCATGTTTATTCTCAGTATTTAATTCGAAAGACTTTTTATAGCTCTTGAAAGCCTTCTTTTTATCACCAGAGCGCATATAGGCTTCCCCTAAGCTATCAAAAGCATTGGAAGATCTTGGATAGTTTTTTACATTCAGCTTAAAGTAGGATATTGCTTTCTTTGCATCTTTTCTTAAATGCTGATACCCGATGTTATTCATAGCTCTTTCTGGTGGTAAAAACCCACCATTATAATTTGTTTTATAATAGGATACAATGTCTTCAATAGAACTCTGACCCATGTTTTTCATCTTTAGGTCTTTATAGATAAACTGCATTCCATTGTACAAACTCATCAAAGCAACTGTCCAATGATTTTCTTCTTTAAAATATTCCAAGGCCACTTTTGAAGGTGAAAACCCTTTGTTTTTTAAGCTGGTGCTAAAAAGCTCATGACTGTTGCTATTTGCTTTGAATACTTGCGGAATTCTTTTAAAATCCTCAAATTTATCTGCCGTAGACACATATATTCGTTTGTCTTTAATTTGATTCAAATTCGTTTTTTTCAACTGTTTTACTACCTGTTGATTGTCCCACCAAAAACTTGGATCCATAGAAACAAACCCATTAAAAGAAGTTTCTTTTGATAGAAAGGCTGATCCTACTAATAAGCCTCCATGAGAAATGCCAACTACCGTTTTAAACGCATTGGTTCTATACTTTTTTTCTATTTCTAGTAGTAATTCTTGCTCTATAAATTCTAAAAATTTGGTACTACCTCCACTGGTTTTATGGTTGTCTACAGCGCTTGACCCATTTAGGTTGGTCAAGTATTTTGTGGGAGTATAATCTCGTACGCGATCTGTATTGATAATGGCAACAATAATCATTTCAGGAATTTGACCTCCTTGGGTCATGTGATTTAAAATTCCGGAATGTGAGTGGTAACTCACTTCTCCATCTAATAATACCAATAGCGGATAGTTCTTTTTACTGGTTTCATAAGAACTAGGAAGTTCTAAAATATAGCTTCTATCCTCTTTTAAGATTTTAGAATGAATTTTATGGGTTTTTCCAATTGAAAAAGGGGTCGCATTTTGTCCAATTGCATTCCATTGCAAGAACACCAAAAACGCAATAAGCATTGTTGTTATTTTATATTTTTTGATCATTATGTTTGTGTTTACAAGCTATTCCAATTTTTAAATTTTACTGATTGTCGACTTGAAACTTCTAGAGTTTCACCAGTAGTTAATGTAATTTGTAGCTTATTATTAAAATGTGGGTGAATTTCTTTGATGTACTGTGTGTTGATGATTTGACTTCTATTGACTCTAAAAAACACGGTTGAATCTAACTTTTCTTCCAATAGGTTTAACGATCTTTTGATCATTGCTTTTTGATCCCCAAAATACAGCCGTGCATAGTTTTCTATAGATTCTATGAAATGCACTTCAGACAGCGGAATAAAATGACACTTCTCACCGTCTTTGATAAATATTTTTCGATGCATTGGCAGCACCTCTGTTTTAATTCCTTCTTTTTTCGCTAGCTCCGCTTTTACTTTTTCCATGGTTTTAGAAAAACGTTCGTCCCGCAATGGTTTTACCAAATAGTCCAACGCATTCAATTCAAACGCTTTTACAGCATACTGATCATAGGCCGTGGTAAAGACCACTTCAGGAACGGTTGTTAATTCTTCTAACAAATCAAAACCAGATTTCTCCGGCATGTGAATATCCAAGAAAATAATGTCTGGCTTTAAATTTTCAATGATAATTTTAGCTTCATCCACATGACTCGCCTCTCCAATAACCTCAAACTCAGGATGTTTTTTTAATGCGCGCTTTACCTCTTCTCTAGCCAAACGTTCATCGTCAATAATTACTGTTTTAAATGTCTTCATTTACTATAATTGGAAGTGTTATTACTGCGGATACAGATGCATTTTCTGTCTCTGTTAACTTGAAACTTGCTTTTCCTTTGTACTGAATAGCCAATCGTTCTTGTAAATTTTTCAATCCCAATCCAGATGGCTTTGTGTTGGTAGTTAACCTTCCTGGATTCTGAACTGTAATCTGAACCGTGTTGGTATTCTTTTCTATATGAAGGTGAACTATTCCTCCTTCCACTTTTGAGTCAATTCCGTGTTTGATTGCATTTTCTACTAATAACTGAATGCTTAAGGTCGGGATTTTGAAACTATTCAGTGTTTCATCAATCGTTGTTTCCAATTTTAAACGTTCTTCAAAGCGCATTTTTTCTAATTCAATATAATCTTGAACCAAAGACAACTCCTCTTTTATGGTGATTAAATCTTTGTCTTTTTCGTACAATGATGAGCGTAATAAATCTGACAATAAATCAATGGCTCTTCTTGCATTATTAGGGTTCTCTATGACTAAAGACTTAATCGAATTTAAAGAATTGAACAAAAAATGCGGATTTAGCTGCGCTGATAAATTATCCAATTGTGCTTGTTTGGCAACCAATGACAATCGGGCGTTTTCTTTTGCCGTTTTTACTTCTCTTTGGTAATAATGATACAAATGATACGCTAGTACCCAAATAGACATTAATCTCAATCCGGTAATTAAAATGGGATCCCAATATAGTAGACTTGTCAATACATCAAACTCCTTATCAAAAAAAAACAACATAAACCCATGCCATTTCAAGTTGTTTATTTCCATGTATAAAAACGCTAGTAATAGCACTATGGGAACCACTCTTAACAATAGCTGTTTCATTGGCAAACTACTCCAGTTTCCTTTGATAGCTAAACTGCGGTACATATGAGTAAGTACAATACCTATACCAGCATCAGCTACATAATTTAACAAGGTATAAAACACACCATAATTATCTCTTGTATACACCGTATATGCCCAATAAAGGGAAACTAAACCCCAACCAGAAATCTGGCATTTCCAGTATAAAGAGAAATTGAATTTTTTATTTTGCGTGTGTACTTGTGTTTCCATATCTGCAACAAAGCAACAAAATACTTTTCAATACCAAAAGAAAAAGTACAGGAACGCTACAAAATGAGGATAAACGTTTTAAAAACAAAAAGACCATTTGTCAGATGACAAATGGTCTTTTATATAGCGTTAGAACAAAGCTACTATAACGCTATATAGTCTCGCTTTATTATTCACGTATTGTACTCCTACAATTACTCAACGACTCTTTCAAAGACATACCCAAATTCATAATCCCCTATATATCTGGCATTTGAAAAAACCGCTCTATTTTCAGTAAGTTCAACCAAGCGATAGGCATTTTCAGAACATCTAGTAAACGTCCCTTTAACTCCATCGCTGTTTACGATGTCTTCAATACTGCAATTTTTTAAAATTAATGTAGTCTATATCACATCCACGCCGTCTGCTCTAGACGGGACATACAATAATTTAGCTTCAAAACGTTCTGCTTCACTAAAGCTAGAAAAACAACGTGTGTCTCCTAATTCAATTTTAACCCTTCTAAGGCTTTTGTATGATGTTGGAGTTGAAAAAGTATAGATATCATCTGCCACACAAGCATTGTTCATTAAATTTGGATGGTCTCTGAATTCTTCTGGAAGAATCAATTCGGTTAACTTCCATGATTTTTCAGTTACTCCATTTAGCTTAACAAGCTCTGCTTCTGTAAAATCAGTAACTCTTATTTTAGCTGATGCTTCCAATTCGTCATCGTTAGATGAGCAACTTGCAACTATTAGTAGTAAACAAAAGGAAAAAAATAGTTTCGTAATGTTATAATTTTTCATGGTCATTTTTAATTATATAGATTGTTTGTTTCTGCTATTTGCAAATTCAATTTTGCAATTTGCAAATCACATGCCAAAAGTATTTTAGGAGATCAACTAAATGTTTTTTAGTTTATAAAATACACCTAATAACAAAATAACCTACTGACATCTATCGTGTTATCTTTTTTTTATAATTCAATAAATAAATGAACCCAAACACACCTAAAATCGCACAGACATAAAATGTTAACGGAATTTTGGTAATTACATCTTGATAATACCATCCAGAAAACAAGGCTCCTAACCCAATTCCTGCTTCTAATGCGATATACATGGTTGCTATGGATTTCCCTTTGGTTAACGGATTACTCAAATCTATCGTCCAAGCATTTATGGTTGGTGATAGCATTCCCATGGCCAAACCATATACCACTGCTCCAATGAGTAAACCATTTTTCGAAACAAGAAAACCTAATAAGAAGAGCGCAGTTATCAATACCAAGAGTCCAATTTTAAGAACAATAATCCTTCCATAGTTATCCGATATTTTTCCTGCCATAATTCTTACAAAAATGGAAGCTATTGTAAATGCAATAAAAAAGGTTCCTTTATTTATAATTCCTAAATGATCACTCCAATCTGGGATCAAAGTCAAAATAACCCCAAAACCCAAGTAGCTAATAAAAGTTATGAATGCTGCAGGTAAGGCCTCTTTTGCCAAAATATCTGATTTCGATATTTTCAAGGATTGCATGTTGAATTGTTGTCTGTTTTGTACGGTTTCTTTTACTCGAATTACTAAAAGAATAGAAATTACAGCCATGAATGAAGAGCTGTAAAACAAAAGGTTATAGTCTCCATACAGTTTAATATAACTTCCTAAAGCAGGCCCTAAGGCCAAGCCTGTACTAAAACACAAACCTTGAATTCCCATCGCTTCCCCCAATTTGTTTTTAGGGATAATGTCTGAAACATAGGCAGCAATGGCTGTTGGACTAAACCCTGTAGAAAACCCATGTATTAACCGTAAAAACAAAAAACCTGAAACGCTTGTCAATATTGGATAAAACAACCCCGAAACCACACATACAACGGCACCAATAATTAACACTGGTTTTCGCCCAATAGTATCTGTTAATTTTCCACTAAAAGGTCTAGATAGCCCTGCTGTTAATGTAAATAACGCAATGATGAGGCCCTTGTATTCAGCGCCACCTAAATTACTCAAATAACTTGGTAACTCTGGAATTAACATGTTGTAACTCGCAGAAAAAAAAAGTGAACTCAAACAAATAAAAACAAACTGCTTTGTGTATATTTTTTGATTAGCAACCATAAAATTAAAGCGTTTTAAAAAGTGTTTCAATTTCGTTGAATGAATACTCCCAAATAGCTTTAGAGCCTAAAGCAACAGGCTTTGTTTTATCTAGCACTTTTTCTTTAGGTACTTTGTATTCTCTCCAAGTTCCACCATTATTTGAAGTATTTTGTAAAATTGGTTCAAAGCGATCCATGGCCTTTGCGAATTTTGCCTCATTACTTTCTCCATTTTCAAACTCTAGCCACAAAGCGATCAATTCATTTGCTTGTTCTTGCGGTAACATTCCGAAGATTCTTTTAGCGGCCTTTAGCTCTTCTGCGGTATTGTCGTGGTTTTTTTTGGTGTCAAAAATAAAAATATCTCCCGAATCAATTTCTACAATGTCATGAATCAACACCATTTTTAAGACTTTTAGTACATCAATTTCTACATTGCTATGTTCTGCCAATACAATTGTCATCATTGCCAAATGCCAACTATGCTCTGCATCATTCTCGTGTCTATCACTATTAAATAACCGCGTTTTTCGTTGTATGAATTTTAGTTTATCAATCTCTTTGATAAATTGAATTTGTTGTAATAATCTATTCATTGTATGTACACTTCTAATTTATTGTATAATTTTACACTGCAAAGGACAGAGTATCTCCTTTCTTATAAAAGGACAATTGTCCCAACTCAATAAAAATGATTAGAACAGACGTAAACCTCTTAACCTATATTGATATTTTAAGTCAAAAACACCCTGATTACTTTTTACTTGAAAGTTATCAATCTAAAGAAATTATTCTAAAGCAAGACAAGCGATATCAATGCTTGTACATTATCAAAAGTGGAATTACAAAGTGTTACTTATCGGATGAAAATGGCAAAGATTTTATTCAAGAATTTTTAGGTAAAGGAATGGAATTTGGCGAATTGGAAGTATTTAGCGGGAATTTAAGTTTCTGTTCTATTGCAGCCATTTCTACTGTTCAGGTTTATAAAATCTCACACAAACAGTATAATTATTTATTAGAAAACGATGCTATTTTTAATAGACTCATACTAAAATCGATGGCCATAAAAATTGGATACAAAGCGCCAAGGCATTCTTTTCAACAATCGTATTCTATTGAAGAGAATCTTATTAGAATGCACCAAATTTTCCCCGATTTTGATCAAGTGCTGTCTAAAAATGACATCGCCAATTATATGGGCATTACCCTACGTAGTTTAAACAGGGCATTATTACAACTAGAAAAAGGGAAATAACCGAAGCTCCTTCCCTTATTAATTTACACGAAGCATCGTTTATTTTTGTGTCTTCAATTTTGCTATCATTGCTATTGCAGTATCCATCTGTGGATCTAAGCTAAGTGCTTTTTGATAATACTTTAATGCTTTCTTTCTATCTCCCATTTTATAATATACTTCTCCCAAGGTATCCCAAATATTGGCGTTTTCCGGAAATAACTCGACATTTAAACGTCCAAAAACGAGTGCTTTTTCTAATTGATTGTTTCGCATATGCATGCCACACATTCTATTTAAATAATAGGGATGGAACAAGCCTTTTTTGAATTTTTCTTTTATGATCACTCCTAATGCATCCAAGCTCCCTGTATAGTTTTCTGTGTACTGCAATAATTTTGTTAGGATGTCTATTTCTACTTTTCTTGGTGTATAGGTTTTGTCAAATAACATCTTGCCCACTTCCCAAGCAACTTCTTGAATGTTATTTGTCAATGCATTGGTGGCATATAAAACCGTGATTTTTTCTTCTGGAAACCATCTAAAATCGTAAAAGAAAGTTCCGTCACTACCGTCATGTGCTACCATCTTTGTTTTTCTAGAGGTGTTGAAAATGGCCCATCCGTAGGCATAATAACTTGTTTCTCCTTCGTATTCTAAAACATATGGAGTTGTTAATTTAGTGACAGATGCTTTTGATAGTACTGTATTCGCGCTCAATGCTTGGTACCATTTGTACATGTCTTCTTGGGTAGATTGAATGCCTCCATTTCCTTTTAAACACCAAGAAACTCCTCCATAATTTTTGTGTTTGTCTATAGAAGTTCCTTTCGCAATTACATTATAGGTATATCCGTTGGCAATGTTTACATCACTCCAATTCGGAATTAAATACCCTGTATAGTTCATTCCAGAAGGTTTAAATAGGTTTTCCTGTAAATAGGCTTCATAAGATTGTCCTGAAACCAGTTCTATAATTCGTGCTAAGATGCTGTATCCAACGTTGGTGTATTCATGCATTTTTCCAGCCTCAAACAGTAATTTTGAATCCATAACACGTTTAAAATATTCGTCTGTCGGAATTTGATCAAAGTCAGATTCCCCAACATCATGTACAAATCCAGCGGTATGGATTAATAATTGGTGAATGCTAATGTTTTGTTTGTCTTTAGGTACGTCCTTAAAATAGGTGCTAATTAGATCTTCTACTTTTAACTTGCCTTGTTCTTCTAATTTTAGAATGGCAGCAGCCGTAAATTGTTTTGATACAGATCCCACATCAAAAACGGTGGTAGGTGTGTTTTTAATCTTTTTCGATTTGTCTGCATAGCCAAAACCTTCATTTAGCAATACCTTTCCTTCTTTTGCAATCAATAAAGCACCAGACAGGCCTTTTTGTTCACTTTGTGCTAAGTAGTTTTTAATTTTAGTTATTGTTGGATCTTCTGTGTTTTGTGAACAGGCACTTAGTATATTGATACATAAGATGCACAGGGCTGTTTTTACAATGGTAGTTTTCATAAGTTCTTCTATATAAATTGAAAAACAAAGAAAGAACAGCTTTTGCTTCGATTAAAAAAAAAGTTACCAAAGCAGTATTTAAAGTTGCCAACCCAATTATTAAGGTATGTATCTATTTCATCACATAAATTTGGGGTTTTATACCAATCTTTTTAAAGACGCTTTTTTATAGCCTATCTTCGCTTTATGAAAAACAAATGGGTCTTTTATTGCCTACATCTTCTCTTTTGGGTATTTACTTCTTGGCTCATTATTTCCTCTTTTTCTATTACTGGACATGTAGTGAATATAGATGATGGCATTGTTAGTGATTCTATTTCTAGAAGTGACGAATTGATTTGGTTTTTTAGTATTGGCCAACCCTTTTTTGCGTTGTATTTTTATCTGCAAATTTACCTAACTAAAAAACGTGCAAAACAAAAAGACCTAGTCGCTTTGGCTTGGCAATCATTGTTACTAACAGGACTGTTTTATAGTATTTATATGACAGTTGTTTATTTTATCTTTCCTGAACACATTCATATTCTATGGTTTCCATCTTTGTGGTATGGTATCTTTATCTTTTATAGCATTATCGCAGTTGCATATGGATTTATTTATGCTTGGATTCGAACTGAAAAAGACAAAAAGCAATTGGAAATAGTTAACAAACAGGCCGAATTAAATTTGCTTCGCGCACAATTGCATCCCCATTTTTTATTCAACACCATGAATAATCTTTTGGCAATGGTAGATCAAGAACACAACCCCAAATTGGCAAAAAGTATTGATACACTTTCTAGTTTGTTGCGATATGTGGTCTATGAAAATCAACAAGCAAAAGTAACAGTGGCGAAAGAAATTCAGTTTATTCAAGACTTTGCCGCTTTGCATTTATTACGCTTTGAAGAAGGTGAGATTGATTTTAAGCTTAATGTCATCGGACAAAATGATCAACAGTTGATAGAAATGAGTATTCTATTGTGCTTTGTAGAAAACGCCTTTAAACATGGTGTGCAACCAGAAGCTGCTTCGAGAATCCATATTGTGGTGGACATCTCTGCACCCAATCGTTTGTTATTTACCATAGAAAACTCTGTACATCTTAATTTAGAGAATCAACAAATTGGAGGCTATGGTTTGCAAGCCACCAAAGAGCGTTTGCAACTCGCATATCCTTCTGTGCATCAATTAGCTATTGAAAATACCAAAGAACGCTATGCAATAACTTTAAACCTACACACATGAAAGTAATCTTAGTAGATGATGAGCCCAAAGCATTGGGGTTGCTGACTTCTTATTTGAAACATTTTTCAAGTTTCGAATTGGTGGGAACTTTTAGAAATGGATTAAAAGCCTTGGAATTTTTAAATACACATACCGTAGATGTCGTGTATTTAGACATCAACATGCCGCATTTAAGCGGACTCTCTTTGTCTAAAATGCTGCCAAAAGAAACGGCCATTGTGTTTACCACTGCCTATTCTGAACATGCGGTTGATAGTTACGATGTACATACCGTAGATTATTTGCTAAAGCCAATTAGCTTAGAACGTTTTTCAAAATCGATTACCAAACTCTTAGAAGGTACTTCTGCTCTTACTGACCTAGTTACGAATAACAGTCCAACAAGCATTTTTGTAAAGAGTGGTTTGGAAACACATCAATTGCAACTAGCAGCGATAACACATTTGCAAAAAGATGGCAATTATTTGTATTATTATGTTGCAGATGTTAAGATTATGGCCAGACAAAGTATTGGTGAAGCGTTGGCAACGCTACCAGATAATTTTATACAAGTTCAAAAGTCGTATCTTGTGAATATCAATGCAATAGCTTCTTTTCATACAGAATTTATCAGTATTGGAATACATCAAATTCCTATTGGATCACAATACAAAGCAGCAGTACTAGCAAAGTTACACTAGACTCCATTTGTATGTGTTTTAAGAATTTTAAGAAAATAATGCGTTTTCTTTAAGGCTTTTTTAACATCCGTAAAAATTGAAAGCGCTAATTTTACGACACTTATAAATAAATTATTATTAAACAATCAATCATGAAAAAACTACTATTAATTGCCATTGCCTTTACATTAAGTTATTCTGTAAATGCGCAAGTACAGACCCCCGCTCCGAGTCCAGCTGCAAAGCTTGAACAAGTTGTAGGATTGACGACTGTTAAATTAGAATATTCTCGCCCTGCAATGCGCGGACGTACTATTTTTGGAGAATTGGTTCCTTTTGGAAAACTTTGGAGAACTGGAGCGAACATGAGAAACAAAATTACATTTGATAGCGCCGTAACTATCGGAGGATCTTCTGTAAAAGCAGGAACATATACCTTCTTTACCATTCCGAATGCGAATGAGTGGGAAGTGATTTTTTATACTGAATATAACGCAGGTGGAGCTCCAAGAGAATTAGACGAAACTAAAGTGGTTGCTAGATTGAAAGTAAAAACGCAACAATTGCCAATGAGCATTCAATCTTTTACATTCACTTTTGATGATGTAACAAATAGCTCTGCTGTACTTGGTATTCTTTGGGAAAACACCTATGTAGCAATTCCTTTTACTGTTGATACAGAAAAAGCTGTTTTGGCTTCTATTGACAATGCCTTAAAGGGTCCTGGAACTAGAGATTATTATGCTGCTGCTAGTTATTACTATGCTTCTGGTAAAGACATTTCAAAAGCAAAACAATGGATTGATAAAGCGTTGAAAATGGTTAAAACTCCTGCTTTTTGGCAATTAAGACAACAGTCTTTAATTTATTATAAAGCTGGTGATAAAAGAGGAGCTCTTAAAATAGCTAAAAAATCTTTGGCTGCTTCTAAAAAAGCTGGAAATGCTGGATTTGTAAAAATGAATGAAGCGTCTATTGCAGAATGGACTAAGTAAGATTTTACATTTCATAAAATATAAAAAGCACAACCATTTGGTTGTGCTTTTTTTTGTTACTTTTCTATTGGCTATTGCCTTTTGATTCTTATCAACACTGCCACTCCGAACCTTTACTACTTTACAACTTCTATTCATGAGATTTCTCGTCTCACACACTTCGTTCTGTTGAAATGACAATAAACTGTCACATCGAGTGGATTTGTGCATTGTAATGCAACAAATTTGTATCGAGATGTTGGCTATTGCTTTTTGGCTCTCTTTATATGCTTTTCAATATTCTTAACGAAAATTAACTTGTTTCTACCTTTTGGATTCTCTCTCCGTTCTATTTCAAAATTACCTGTCGATTTTATCAAGGGAGTTAGTTTCTCAAAACCATAATTTCTAGAATCAAAATTAGGTTGTTTTTTCTGCAATAAACTTCCAACATCTCCAAGAAATGCCCACCCTTCCTCATCTGATAAATCGTTAATGGTAGCAGAAATAAGCTTTATTTCTTTTTTAGTGATGCTATCTACAACCAATTCAGGGATTTCCTTATTTTCAATTTTTTCCTCTGTTTGCTTCTTTAAGATTTCTATATATATAAACTTGTCGCAAGCAACAATAAAAGGATTCGGAGTCTTTTTTTCACCAATACCAATTACTTGCATTCCTGCTTCTCGTAATCTAGTTGCTAACCGTGTAAAATCACTATCACTTGACACAAGACAAAACCCATTCACTTTACCACTATACAAAATATCCATAGCATCAATAATCATGGCCGAGTCTGTAGCATTTTTACCCGTGGTATAACCATATTGTTGAATTGGAGTTATTGCATTTTCTAATAAAAGGTTTTTCCACTTTGATAAATTTGGCCTTGTCCAATCACCATAAATTCTTTTGATTGTGGGGTTTCCATATTTTGCAATTTCCTCCATCATTTCTTTTACATGAGCAGAGGGTATATTATCACCATCTATTAAGACAGCTATGTTTAAATTTATAGTCATTTTCAATGTTTATTCGACAATTCCAAATATAGGGTTTGTATGTAACTATTGCCTGTTTAAGCACCTAATTTAGTAAATACAAACCAGATAGAACATCCATGACGGTTTTTTAGTTCTTTTGCAGCAGAATGAAATTCATTAATTATCAGCAATGAAAAAAGAACAAATAGTAATACGTATTGTTCCTTCATTTTTTCTTAATAAAAAGTGCAAAAATCAAAACGAACCTTTTCCATTATAATATCCACTGTATCACCAGCTATAGATAGAAAAACTCATGGTAAAATGATACTTTAACTGCTTTTATCTTTATCTTACGCTGCAACATTGATTTTTAAAGAATACTAGAAGTTGGTCGAAATTTAATAATCAGACTGTTACTCTTTTTGATAAAGAGGAACGGTCATGCGAGATTTTTTTGCGTAAAAACAAAGAAATTTTCATTTATATCCATTCAGTTTGATGCTGCAATTCCAATGGCTGGTAGTTTATATATTGAACAATTCTTGGTTTCGTTGATAAATTCGGACTACTTCCATGTGGTAAGCAGTTATTCCAAATAATAAAGTCTCCAGCTTTAGCTGCAATAGGTTTTTTTCTAAACTTACTTAATAGACTGCTATCTCTAGGGTTTTTGTCTGTATCCAATTGGTTTACCCATTCTTCTATATTTTTGTGAAACCCAGGGATTACGGTAAAAGCGCCTTGTTTTTCATCTGTATCAGACAAGTATAACAGACCTTGTAAACCAAATGGTATCGGTGTTTTTAAGCTAACATCCCAATGTAAGTTTGGACCAGGGAATTGATAAAATTCTGTCTCTGGAGGATTAAAACTGACTCTATCCATACTGACTAATAAATCATTTCTATTCCATAATTGTCGATAGGCAAGTTGGATTTTCTTTGAGAGTCTATTCTTATCTAAAATTGACGAATTGAATAGCTGAATCATAATTCCTTGTTTTAAGGCGTGAGAGGTATACCATGATTTATGATCATCGCTATTCGCGTCAATAGTAGCATAAATTAGGTCGATCGTTTTCTCACAATCCTCCTTAGGTATTGCGTTTCTCAAAATTATATATCCATCTTTATGCCATTGCTCAAGTTCTGTTTTAGTAAACACTTTATCTTCAGGTTGTAATTTATGGTCTATTTCACCATTAATAACAGCATTGAATTGATCAATAATTGGCCTTGACACCCTTCCATTAACTTCAATCCAATTTTCGAACTCTTCAAAACTATGATTGAATCCCATTAAATATTTGATTGTAGGTTCGGTACCTATACCTAAAACGTTAAAAACCCCGTTTATATATTTCCATTCTATTTCTTTCGTTTTAACGGGATTAATCTTTAGTTCTTGATAATAACACCATATTTCTTTTAAATAAGATAGCCTTATTCTTCCTTCCCTAGTTATTTTTACTTTATCCAGATACACAGTGTCTTATGTTTTATTTTAAAATTCTTCATATTTATTTGATGTAAAATCAAGTTTCTTAATTTAAGCATTTAAACTACCAAGAAATTTAGTTTTTCTAAACTTAATTTATAAATTAAAACCATCTCTCTTTACACTACGAAAATTTATTCTAAACAATAGGTACCATTGTCTCAGTTTCGAAGCTTCTTGATAAAATTCAGAGGCATTAATATATTTTTTCTGCTTGTAACACAATTTTTCTTAAAAATAGAAAAACTTACCCCATTCTATTAGAGAAACCACAGGTTCTTATCAAAACAGGTATTTACACCTGTTCTGATAATTGGGAATTTTGAGTGTTGGGTTGGGAATTGATTCTTTTTCAGCAATGGAAAAAGAATAAATGTAATTCATGAGATTTCTCGTCACTTCTAGGGCGTTCTGTCGAAATGACGTTATTGAATGGTTATAATTGGTTCTTGCCTCTTGCCTCTTTGCCTCTTTGTTGCTTCAATTCATGAGATTTCCGCAGTCGTACCTTCTTCGCAATGACGACCAAAGAACTTTGCCGCTTTGCATTCAATTTAAAACAACCAAGAATATATAAGGTATGCAACTGCACAAATGGCTACAAAGAAGATTCCTGTAGAAGCCGGGAAGGGCTCTCGGTTTTTATAGTAATCGTAATAATCTTTGTATTTCTTGGGCCATTGCATCTACTCAAGTTACGAAAAATATTCGAAAAGAGCATGGTATTTCATGGATAACTCACTGCACACCATGTTATTAATACTAAATAAAATTCAGCATTTAAATATCATATTCTGTATTTATACAATCCTATCTACCTGACAATTATAACAACCCGGATTCGTATTGTGTACCTGAATATAACTTGCTTTAGGGTTCATAAAAAGAGTTTCTATTTCTTTTCTAATATCATCTGTTCTAGAAGATTTTGCCGCGATCATCATTCCGTTTGTATCATATACTCTCAACGTTTGCTGTCTTTTAAACAACATGGTTGGAATTTCATTCACTGCCAAGTTTGCTTTTACAGCATTCTTTCTAATAAAAACAGGACAGCTTGCTTTGTACGGAGAGGTTGTTTTGTGATATTCAAAAGGAAGCAACAATACCTCCTCGCCTATTAAGGCATCTTCTAAGCTGACTCTACAAGGAAACCCGGGATTTGAATTCACTCGCATTTTAACCATGTTCTTTTTTGCCAGTTCTTCTGTAGTTCGTTTAAATAATGAGTTGTACGTATTGTCTATTGCAGAAATCTTAAAATTGATGTTCATGATTGGGTTGCTTTTAAGTTTAGGCAAATTACTAGATTTTATCAATCCCCATCAATCTGATTCTTGCTACCTCTATAATTTTATCGCTTCGTAACTATTTATGGCAATTTTACGTTCGGAAGTCCATCTATAATTCCCCATATCGCCATCACTTTTTATCACTCTATGACATGGAATTAAATAGGCAATTGGGTTCTTACCTATTGCTGTACCTACTGCTCTAACAGCTTTAGGATTCTGAATAATGTCTGCAATGTTTTGATAGGCCAATACATTTGAAGAAGGTATTTGCAATAAGGCATTCCATACCTGAATTTGAAATGGAGTACCCATGATATCCAAACCAATTGGAGCTGTGGGCACTTTCCAAGTAGTAAAATAGGCCTGCAATGCTTGTCCGTTTTTTAATAATCCATTAGTAAAATTTGCTTGTGTATACTCGGTTTTAAGTCTATTTGTATTTAAGCTATCAAAAGAAAAACTACAAATACCTCTTTTTGTTTCTGCAACCGTTGCTAGGCCAAAAGGTGTTTGAATTTCTGCAATATGAATGTATAGGTTCTCCCCTCTTTTTTTAAATTCACCAGGAGTACAGGCAGCAATTTTAACAAATAAATCGTGTAATCTACTATTTCCAGACAAGCCAAGATCATAAGATGTTTCTAAAGTAGATTGTCCTTTACGTAAAGATTCTTTGGCTTTTTCTAGAGTGATGAATTGCAAATACTCTTTCGGGCTAATTCCTACCCACCTTTTAAATACTCTTTGAAAATGAAACTTGCTTAGATGTACATGCGCGGCAATTTCTTCTAATAAAGGTTGCTTCACATGTTCCTTTTTAATAAAAGAGATTGCTTTTGCAATAACATCAAAATGGTACTTATCTTCCATAAAACAAACATCAAGTTATTTTTTAATTCTTACAATCTGATTGTTGCTGTTTTATAGTACGACTATTCATAGAGACGTTACAGAACTACAGATAATTAATATGCTTTTTATTCAGTTTTTAATTTTAGATATAAATTCTTCTTTAAAGGATTTTCCAATCGGAATAATTTCATCTTTTATAAAAACTTGATTCCCCTGTACTTTAGAAATTTTATCTGTATGGATGATATAGGACCTGTGGATTTGTAAAAAATTAAAAGGGTGTAATTTTATTTTCCAATTACTTAAACTGTCCAATATTAAAATACTTTTATCTTTTGTTACAACTTTAACATAATCTACTTCTGCCTTCAAGTACAGCATGTCATCAACCAACACATTATATAAGGTCTTATTAGCATATAAAAAGAAATTTTTTTCTACATTTTTTTTACCAATAGCAATGGAATTGTGAACCCTGCTCACTGCTTTAAAAAAGCGTTCAAAAGAATATGGTTTTAATAAGTAATCAACCACTGCTTCTTCAAAGGCCTCAAGCGTATATGCATCAAATGCAGAAGTTATAATTACTTGAATAGGATTTGAAATTGTTTTCAGATAACTTATACCATCTAGTTCTGGTAACTGAATATCAAGAAATAGCAATTGCGTTTGCTGTAGTTTTGCTAAAGGAACATCCAACCCACTTTCGTATACTCCAATACACTTTAAAAAAGGTGTTTTATCAATGTAGCTTTTTAAAATTTCTTGCGCCGGTTGCTCATCTTCAATAATTAAACAATCAATCATATATCTATTTTTAAATCAACATGAAATACTTTATCTTCTTTATGGATTTGTAACGAATGTTTGTTCGGATACACATAATCTAGTCTTTTCGTAGTGTTTTGAATCCCAATTCCGTTTGATTCCAAATCCATTTCTATAAGCGGATTCGCCTCTAAATAAGGGTTTTCACAATAGAAGTGAAATCCTTTTTGTTCCAACTCAATCTCAATTTTTATCCCATGATTATTACCTCTTAACATACTGGTATATTTAATAGCATTCTCTATAAATGAAATTAATAATAAGGGCGAAATCATTTCTTCATAATTATCTACAGATACCTTAAAGTCTATGACAACTTTCTGCTTTAAGCGTTCCTTCTGTAAACTTAAATAATCTCTTATGTGGGCAATTTCCTTTTTTAATGTTACTTGTTTATGCTGACCATCTTGTAAGACATATCTAAAATTATCTGATAATTTTAAAATCAAATCAGCAGTATTCTCTTCTTTTTTTAACGCACTTAAATAAATTGAATTTAAGGTATTGAATAAAAAATGTGGATTGATTTGCGATTTTAAACTGGCCAATTCTACTTCTTTTTTTTTTGCATTCATTTCATCAAAAAGTTGTTGACTATTAAAACCTTTTTTAATTAAAAACAATACATATCCAAACAATACAAGAATACTATATGTAGTGATATAATTGATAGAATAGTACCAAAAAGCGTTGGTATGTGTGCCTTGAAATAACCAATTATGAACTTTCAAGTTTAAATAACCAATTCCACAAAAAAGAACCAACAAAAAAAGAATTTTACCAAACTTTTTTTTAGAAGTAAAGAAGACAGCATATGAAATGTAAAATACAATCATACCAAATAGCAAATCAATTAACTCACTTTTAAGATGATACGTAGTATCCCTTCCAATCGATTTTAAATAAGGAAACAAAACATAACTCACCCAAAATAAAATATGAATATATGGTTCTTTCCTCTTTATATTTTTTAGTAACACGGTACTATTTGTTTCTTTATTATTCATTAAAAATAGTTTAATCTATTGGAACTTCATTGTATGATCGTTGTTTTTTATTTCTACTATTCTTCTTGTTTTTAAATATTTGATAGTCTAGACTCAGTAAAAAGTTAAACCTTTGTAATTGCGATTCCCAGACTGTTTTCTGAGTGAATGTATTTGTCTTTGTTGTGCTTTTATACCCGTTACCTCTAAAAACATTTACAAAACGAATTCCAGTTGTTAATTTCCCTTTAAAAAAAGTGCCGCCTAATGCAACATCTATTCTATTTCTTTTTTCTAAATAGCTAAAAGCTCGTTGTGCTTTTGGTCTATGAGTGTAAGTCACATCAATATTTAATTTTGAATTAATTTTGAACTTATTCTTTAGCTGATACCGCGACGAATATGTGCTATTCCAGGTAACTTTCTCTTTTAAGTCAATTTGACTTTGATAATAATTTACTGACATAGTTGTTCCCCAAAATGGAGTCAACTCAACCCTGAAATTACTTTCTACTCCATAAGAATCAAAACCTCCCGAGTTTTCATACCTAAAAACTTGCTGATTATTTTCTGCAGCTGCTATCCAAAGTATCACATCTTTTCTTTGCCTATAAAAAGCCGTAAGTGACATACTATAATTATTTGTGTTTTTATGATAACTAAAGTCAAAGTTAGTACTAGTTTCTGGAAGTATATCAGGATTATACTCCCATCTATAAAACGGACTATAGAGCTGTAATGCATTGACATGATGAAAATTTGGACGAGAAATTCGTTGGCTATATCCAAGGTTCAACGTATTCTTTTGATTTAAAAAATAAGACAGATGTATTGAAGGAAAAAGGTTTTTATAAGATTGTTTACTTTCAAAATCTATCGTGTAATTTTTTGAGTTTGAAGTAAAGTGTTCATATCGCAATCCTCCTTTTAAAATTATTTTTTCAAAAGTGTAATTCAATAAACCATAGATTCCAATTAACTGTTCGTTATAAAAGAAACCATCTGTATGTGTGGTTGTAAAAAATGTTTGAGAACTATTTAGAGCCTGTGTGTTAAGACTTACACCTGTTTCTATGCTTCCTTTATGCGCTAGAGGGACCATATAATCTACTGCTACAGAATGCAAATTATAATCTTCATTCAAGCGTTTATTTACGAGGACTATACCATCTTGAGAGTCCGTTTGAGGGTAGTTATTTTTACTATGGTTCAAATTGTAATCTACTTCAAAAAAATGTGTGTTTTCTGAATTTATATTCAATCTATAGTTCATTTGAAATATCGTGTTATAATGGGCATGTTTTGTTTTTCTTAAAAAGAGATAATCCGGTTTTAACAAATTTTTGGAATAACTAGATTGATTGAAGTAACTATGAACATCATTTGTATAATCAATTTCTAAGGTAAACTCATGTTTGTCTTTGATAAAAAAATCGAACCCGGCTGTTACCTTATAAACTTTACCAACAAATAAGTTTGGTGTAAAAATGCGTTCTGTATTGCCCGATGTAAATTGACGATCTATAAGCTGATCATCTTTAGTTGCGCTTTTATTAAACGAAGTGATCAAACGAAAGTTGATAAGAGATGTATTAAAATTACTTTGAAACCCATACCCCTGTCGTTTCGTTCCAACCGTATTATTTACTTTCATATTCAAACCTTGTCCTATATCTCTTTTCAATATAATATTAATAATTCCAGACAATCCTTCTGCCTTATACTTTACAGAAGGAGAGGTAATTATCTCTACTTGCTTAATGGTTGTTGCTGAAATTTGTTTTAGCAATTCTGTTGCCGATAAAGAAGATGGTTTTCCGTTAATTAGAATGCGTACATTATCATTCCCTCTTAAAGAAATAGTGCCAGTAGCTAAATTTGTTTCTATTTCTCCTATTCGATCAAAAGCCTCTAAAGCAGTGACACCCGATTGTTGAATATCCAATCCAAAGTCTATGATTTTTCTATCAATTTTAATTCGTGTTGTAGTTCGTTTAGCAGTAATTTTAACTTCATCCAATTGAGTAGATGCTGCTTCCAATTCGATATACATTTTTTTTTTGTCATTGATTTGATCAATATCCAACTTTTGTGTTTTATAGCCTATAAAGCTTATTTCCAAATGAGATATTATTTTTTTGATCTTAAAATTGAACACCCCGATATCAGAAGTAGAAGTACCATCTACAATAGTACTTATATTGTAGGCTGTTATACTAACAAAAGGAATGGGTTCTTTGTTATGAGCATCTACAACAATGCCTCTTAGCTGTATAGACTGTGAAAAAATTGAATGTAGGTTGAATACTGAAAATAGTGCAATTAAGTAAAGTGTAGATTTCATAAATTGTGTTTATTATAAATAATTACACAAAGGTGAGCTCAATCAAGAAGTATTAAAATTTTAATCTGTCAACCTCCACTTTCACTCTGTTAACAATTAATTATTGCTTTAGATCACAAAAAAAAGCGCAATCATTTGATTGCGCTTTTTTTTACAAATTCTCTTTACTGGATTTTCGCCAAAAATAAATGGCAAAAAGTGTTGTAATAATCGGAATCATAAATCCATATTCATCAATCCAAAACGTTGTGGTATCATTAGAAATGGTTAAAGGCGTACATATTTTCTGAATGTAAATATTGTGAATAGAATGATATACTGCCGCTGGCCATAAACTGTTCGATTTAAAGGTGAAATAGGCCAATATAACTGAGATCCCGAGAATCATAATTGTAAATGCCCCCATATGTAGAAGCAGGTACTCTCCGCTACCATACATTAGGTTGATGATTGGAAAATGCCAAATAGCCCAAATAACTCCACTTACAAGTGTCAGTGCTTTAAAAGACATTACTTTTCTTAATTCGAAAATTAAAAAACCACGCCAACCTATTTCTTCTCCCAAAGTAGATCCCAAATTTTTAACGACTCCAACGGTTAACAATAAAAATACCATAACCACTATAACAAGGATTTGGTTGCTAGCATCTATTCCTAATTCAGTAGCCCAACGCAAAATTCTGTCTGAATTAATCAGCTCACCAAAACCCAATGCCCATATTAAAACATAAGCGATAGAAATATATAAAACGGGAGTTATATAAGATAGTTTTAAGTACTTCAATTCTTTTAAACGCCAAGGCAAACTTAAAATAGGTCGCTTTCTTATTATTAGGGTTATAAAGGCAGCAATTGCTGGAGAAATCATCAAAGCTCCCACATACATACTCGTTGGATTCAACTTTAAAATGGCATAATAGGAAATTGAGCTCAAGGCAGTCAATAGGATTAAAAAGATTCCTATGGTTTGCCACGCGTTTTTAGTTTCTGTAGTTGTTGACATGTATTGTATCAATTTATTTGTTTTAGAAAGACGATGTGCCCTGCATTATGTTACATCAAGCACAATGGCTTTAAGCTAAAAAAATGAGTGAAGTTCATATGTATGTTGAACACCATAAAACACTAAAAATTTATAAAGTATCCCTGACAATGAATTGTTTTATGCATTCTTTTTATTCCAATTGCTATCAATCTTACAACCACTTGTGCGTAACAAGGCTAAAATGGGACAACGTTCATCTACTTTTTGACCTAAATTTTTCACTTGTTCAGCAGTCACTTCACCTGAAACTAATGCATCAAGTCGCACATTTTTGTAGCTTCCATTAGAAGTATCTGACATGCCCATAAAACCAGAAAGGTCAAGGTCGATTTCAACTTTTATATCAATTTGTGAAATAGTTAATGACAGCTCTTCGGCTACAACTTGAGACTGCTCGTTTTGACAGGAAACTAAAGAGGCAATAAAATATTGCATCGGATTGGGGCCCGTATTTAACCCTCCATCTTCTACAGGCTCATCTACTTTCAACGTCCATTCAGTATCTGAAATACTTACTTCTGTAGGCCATCCTCTTCCTTGGGCAACTGCTCTAAAGGTTTCTATATGTGCATCTTCCATTTTTTTTGATTTTACAGTGATTATGCACCTAATTTAAGAAATACAAACCAAATAGAAAATTGAATCTATTATACACACCTAACAGGGTCTATTTATTGCTGTTATTCAAAATATATAATACCCTGTAGTCCTATTTACAGCAACCATTTGCCCTTATTAAGGGAAATACCAATTGTTGCCTATACTTCTTGTGATTAGGGTACTTAGACCTAGTATTTGTAACAACGCCAACCTTCTCAACAATTCCCTTTCTATTGTAATAGGTGCCAAAGATTAAATCCCAAAACGGAATGGTATTTCCAAAGTTTTTGGCTTCTTCCATTTGTATGCTGTGATGAAAATGATGTATCTGTGGCGTTACAATCAGATAGTCCAACACACTTTTCTTTGTGCTAATGTTAGCATGAGAGATATAGGCGACCACCACATGGGTAACCCCCACCAAAAAAACAATTTCTTTACTAAATCCTAAAAACAAAATTGGTGTCATTTTAAGAATCGTATTTAGAAACATATTAATTGGATGTACCCAATTTGTTTTAAACCAATTTAAGCTTGTTGGTAAATGATGAATCGCATGAATTCGCCATAAAAATAGACTCACATAAGAGTTTTCTTTTCCTTTATGGCTGATTACGTGATATAGATATGGGAGGAATTCACCGATTACATTTGCAATAATATAGACCAAAACTAACGGAAGTTCTTCCCAAATTTTAAACGATTCAAAATAATGTTCTTGCAAGTAGAATACCACAAACAATGCAACTGCTTTTCCTAAAGAGTCAACAATTGCAACAGAAAAAACAAAATGTTTGATGTCTGTCCAAATAGTGTCTTTCTGTGGTTTCCATGCTTGTTTTAATGGAATTATTCTTTCAAAAAATAAGATATAAATACTTACCAATACAAAAATGAAATAGGAGGCTATTTCAAAATTCCAATTGTTTTTTATGGTTAGATAACTAAAGATCCCTGCCAAGATTAATAATAACGGTACAACTACTGATGTGGTAATTTTTTGTTTCATTGGTTTACTTTCTTCTGTAGTCGTTCAAAAGCAGTAAAAAGATGCAAGATTATAGCACTAAATTCATTCTTTCCATTTCATTTTTTAATTCCACAGGAAGCTCACAAGTGTTTTTTAATTGAAAATCAGTTATTTGACCAGCATCATTATATAGCACATCAACACAATTTATAATTAATTCTTTTAGTTTTTTTCTGGCTCTACCAATTCTTGATTTGGTTGCTGTTAAACTCAATGCTAAAATATCGGCAATCTCTTGCTGCGATTTTTGTTCAATATCACTAAGATAAAGCGGCTTTCCATATTTTTCTGGCAAATAATTCTGAATTACAAACCCAGACAAATCACACACACAAGAACCAGTTGCGTCATCCAAAAACTCTAATTCATTTAACGTTGTTTCATTGTGTTTATTTGCTTTTCTATAATAATCAGAAACGGTGTTTCTAGTTACTTGAAAAAGCCAATTTTTATAATTTGTGATTACTGTTTTTCGAAGTAAATTATCATGGAGTTTCATACCAACTTCTTGTAGCATATCGTCCCCAATAGCTGCATCATCAACTTTTGTTTTAATAAAACGTAGCAAGTGATTTTTATGCAGGTTCCAAATTTCGTTAAATTCCATGTTCTTTGTATTACCGTTCCTTGAGCCATCGTTTTCAAAACTACGTGCAATTTTCAGGAAAGGTACATATTTCATTTAAATATTTAAAAAATCGATTTGTCGTAATTTATACTTTTTAACCATTGCTTTGTGGCTATCTTTGCAGCCAAGAACTAAAAGAGGAAAATGATGTTAGATTATGTTGTAATTGGTGGCGCACAAGCAGGTTTGTCTATGGCATACCATTTGAAAATAATGAATAAAAAATTTATTGTTGTTGATGGAGAAAATGAAATAGGTGCTTCTTGGCTTAATAGATGGGATTCTTTAAAGCTGTTTACTCCTACCGAATACAATCATTTACCTGGCTTAAAATTTAATGCTCAGAACGGACATTATCCAACCAAGGTAGAAGTTGCCAACTATTTTAAGTCATATGTAGAGAAGTTTCAGATTCCGGTACAATTAAATACATTAGTTACAGCAGTACGTAAAACAGAAAAAGGTTTTTTTGTTACGCATAAAGATGGTGAAATTAAGGCTAAAAATGTGATTGTTGCTACCGGCCCATTTCACATTCCCTATACTCCACCCTGTCATACGAAGATTTCTGAAAAAGTTTTTCAAATGCATAGTAACTATTACAAAGAAGTGCGTCAATTACAAGAGGGTGATGCATTGGTTGTTGGCGGTGGTGATTCTGGGTATCAAATTCTAGACGAGATCTCTAAAGACACTTCTAGAACCGTGTATTTCTCTGGTGTCACCAAAGTGAATTCAATTCCGCAACAATTTTTAGGAAAAACACTTTGGTGGTGGTTTACACTAATTGGTTTTTTAAGCTATCATAAGTATAGTTGGATTGGTAAAAAAATCAGTTCTTTTCCGCAACCAATTATTGGTACAGATGTTAAAGAAATTCTTTCTAGAAAGAATGTGCATATTTGCGGTAGAACAAAAGATGCGCTACAGGAAAATATCATTTTTGAAAATAATACAATTTCTAGCATTAAAAATATTGTTTGGGCAACAGGATATCGTCCTAATTTTAAATGGATAGAAGGCTTGGAATTGGATGCGAATAGCTATCCAAAAAATTACAGAGGTGTTAGCAATATTAAAGGTTTGTTTTTTATTGGCTTGCCTTGGATGTACACCCGTGGTTCTGCAACTTTGGGAGGTGTTTCAAAAGATGCTAGCTATTTAGCAAACTTCATGCGTACTAATGCGTAGTTTTTATTTTTTATAATTGATTCGTATTGCTGCAAAACCTTTCCTTTTACTAGGATTGTTATTCAATCTTGATAACATCACCTTTTGCCTAATATGTGTTAAAAGATCAAACATGGGAGCGTGTACTTTTTTTTTTGGGGGGTATGCTGCAAAAGTGGAAAACACGAACCGTATCTGACGCTATCCTTATGAATTATGCAAGGTGAATTTCACTTTTTATTTTGTGTATTGCTTTTTATACTTCGCCGCTAATGATTTGTTCAACACTAAAATCTCTGGCTTGTCTTTTCTTAAAAGCACGGTCCAATTATTAAAAACTTCCCATTTGTCGTTGGTAAATAAAGCCTTTCCATATTGGTCAATTAATTTTTTACGTATACGATTTTCTTCTGCTTTAGCAGTTAAAATCCAAACCTTGGTAAGTTTATTATTTTCAAATCTAGCTTCAAACTTTCTTGAAAAACCAGCAAATTCAATACCAAAACAGTTTATTTGAGCTTTGGATATACCTCCTTCTTTACCAAGATTCTCTTCATTCACAAAGTTGCTGTTCTTTTGTAACAAAGGCTTTAGGACTGCTATATTCTCTCCCATTTTTATAAAACCAGGAATTTTAACAGATGGGTTATATGCTACTTCCGATGTATTTTTGAGATCTAAATAAGGATTGTTCCAAGCAAATAAATTTGGATGCACCCCCGTTTTTGTAAGCAACCAGGCAGTATCATTTTTCTCATGTATAAATAGCAATTCATCCATATATACTTGATAATCTAAATAGGCTCTCGCTTCACTTTTTATGTTTGCTACAATGCTTTTAATCACGTTCCCTTTGGCCTGGATTAAGCTAAGTTTATTATCTGAAAAAGTAAAAGCCACTTGGTCTACTATTCCATTTTTAAGCACTACTTTTGAAGCTATTAAGTGCTCTTCTTTATTATTAGACAATGGGAAACTTGGGGTAGAAATCTTGTATATACCTATGTTACTAGAGATTAACCGTATTTTTTTTTCGACAGCAACTAAGGATTCGTTAAATTCAATTCCGTTAAAAATTTTGCTAATCTGAGCAGATATAATCAATGAATTTAAGAAAAAAAAGATTCCTAAAAATTTTAATTTATTTGAAGTTTTCATAATTCAACCATTCTTTATGTTCGTATTATAGACGACTTGAGGTCCATAAAGGTTGTCTTTCCTTTTTAATTTTCTAAAAGCATAATTGTAAAAAATGAAGACCAATTCCTTTCATATTTTCTAGTGGCCATTTTTCAGGCATTATTCTTCCTTTTTTCTTCCGATGAAATTCTATTAATATTGATAAACGGACTTTTAATCAGATAGATAAATGTTTGTTTCTTCGGTTCTTTAAATTCAACCAACCCATATTTCATTTCTGATAATGGCATCATTTTAAAAGTTCCAAAAATTCGATCCCAAATAATAAATATATCTGAGAAATTAGAATCTGTATAAAACTGATCTTGTTGATGATGCACCCTATGGTGGTCAGGCATCACAAAAATCATCCCAAATGTTGAATTTAACCAAGCTGGATATTTTAGATTTGAATGTTCTATAAAAAAGAATAGGTATAATACAAAATAGTACAATGCCATGGTAAAGACATCTGTTCCAAATAGAACCGCTGTTACGATGTTTCCGATACCGAACACAAGAATTAATTCTATCGGATGAAAACGAAAAACAGTAGAAGAATCCATCGAAGTATCACTGTGATGCACTCTATGAAATCTCCAAAGCAACGGAATTCTATGTGTTCCTCTATGAATCCAATAGGCTGTAATGTCGTACAGTGCAACAGAAATTAGTAGTTTTGACCATATTGGCAATTCAACTAAATATAAAAGTCCTATTTGTTGGCTATTAAACCACTCAATAGAAAAAACTTGAAAAGTCACAAAAAAAATGTTTAGCCCAATCAGCATTAATTGAAACAATACATTTTGAAATAAATGACCCATTCTTTTCTTAAAATGGAAAGGCGATTTGAGTAGTTGCTCTAAAGAAAAAAAGAAGGCAATCAATCCAATCAGTATATAATTAGGATCAATTTCAAGTAATTGATTTAGTACATCCATACCGTAAATAGTTTAGTTATTCTTTAATTTTATAGTTCTATTTTTTAGTTTTAAACCCCCAACTTTCTCTTAATATAATCGCTTGTAAGGTGTTTTTCAACATCAAAAGGTTTACAAGTACTTTGGTCAGAACCAATCTGAATTGGGCCAATAGCTTTTGCAAGTTTAAATGCAGCGGCATTTAATTTCACACTGCGTTTTCCAATTCCTAAAAGGGCTCCCCCCATTGCTCCTCTTACCTGTCTATTTTCTTTATCAAATTGCTTAGAGATGTATTCAATTATTTCTAAGAAAAAGGCATCATTGGGTGTGTTTTTCTTTTTAGATTTTGATATTTCGTACAGTAACCCATAACCACAACAGCGGCGAATTGAATCTTTACTATGTATCCAATCATATGCAAGATCTACCACATATGATGTTTTTGCCAACGGCGCACCGCATGAAGAAAACACATGCATAAGGTGTCCTTGGTCTAACTCCTCAATTTGTAGTTCTACTTGTGCTCTTGTTATCTGTTTAGGATCATCTATTAGAAGTGCAATAATCTTTACATCATAGTAAGCACTTTTCCATAATTGAAGTGCTAAAACATGGTCTTTACCAACTTCTTTTGCAAGTTTTCGCAATTTGGTTAACCCAATTCCAAAACTTTTAAGTCTACCCGTACGTGGCTTTTTATTATTCCACTTTTCAATTCCAAGCGAACTCTTATTAATTTTAAGTAATGCAATTACTTCGCTATAATTCATAGGTTACGACTTCTAGTGTGGCTTAAAAAAAACTTTTAATTTATTTGATTATCAATATTTTACACCTCTAATTTAACAAATACAAATTAGATAGAAAAACGAACTGGTTTCTATTATGTATTTATTTGATAGCTCTTTTATTCGCAATAGAAGATATATGCGCCGTTTAGCAATAATTTTAACCCTAATTTGTTTTTTTTCCAAGAAAAAGCACTGCCATAGCAGTGCTTTTTTACATTTAAATTTTCACAAAAAACTAGTCAATTCTCTGGATAGAAGTAATGTGTGCTTCGCCAGTTAACGGTTTATAAATATTGACCATAGCACTACCGTTTGCCGAATATGGACTTACTACTTTTGCATTACAGAAGAATCTGTAGTTTGTTCCTGCTACGATTTGACTTGACACTGCTACAGGCGTATAATCTACTCCTAATAAACCATCTAATGCTTGGTTAAAAGCTTCTTTTGCTTGCGCATCAATGTTGCATGCAAATGTTGAATACGCTCCTACTAATTGTGTTTGTTCTTTTACTAATGACATAATTGTGTGTTTAAAATTAATATTTAGAGGCATAAAGATAATTACTTAACACATTGAAAAACAGCGTCTTTACCCCTATTTTCAAATTCAAGTAAAAATACCTAACCGGTAATTATAAGTTTACCCATGACGCTGTTTCTTAAGCAGAATTCTGTTTTAAAAAATCAATTACAGCTAATTAATACAGGTATTAAATTATAAGACCTTAAACTTAACCTTATAGGAAATAAAAAAGCGAAGGCTTTCACCTTCGCTTTTAATTGTGCTTTGCATGCATGTATTTGCGTAAAATTTTAACTTTTAGAATTCGCATTCAATTTTTTCTCCATAAAAGTACTCAATAAGTCGTCTTTATAAGAACCAAATTTTTCGCAAATTGAATATCCAAGTTTTTCGTATAATCCAATAGCATCTTTAGAATACGGCCCAGTTTCTAATCTTGATAAAAAAATGTTTTTCGAAATTAAAAGGTCTTCAATTTTGTCAATTATTTCTTTTGCCAATCCTTTTCTTCTTTGTGCAGGTGGGACATAAATTCTTTTTAATTCACCATAATCTTGAAAAATTTTCACAGAACCAATAGCAACAATTTCTTCATTTTCGATCACTCCATAAAAATAGGTGTTTTCATTTTGAAGCGTTTCAATACTATCTAAATGACAACTGTCTGGAGGATATAACTTGCTTTGATATGCATCCAATTCTTTTATTAAATTTTCTGCTTGTTTTGGGTCTATTCGTTGTATTTGCATTTTATCTTACAGTTGGTTTTGTACTATTCTTTCTTATATATAGCTTCGTAATCTCCTTGTTTTACCCACAATTCATTTTTGTCTGGCGAAAATACAAAAGTAAAAGATTCTGCATACACTTGTTCGAATATGAATTTATGTCCTCCCTTATAAATCAAAGCACCTAAATGAGCGCCATCTGTCATTTTTAGGGCTAGCCCATTTTTTTCATGCGCAAATAAGAAACTATCCGATTTATTATCAACCTTAGTATAAGCACCTGCATACTTTTTTAAATCTGCTTTTGAAGCCTCTAAAATTGTATCATTAAAATAATACCCTAAAGCTTCCCTTAGTATTTCACCTTTTATGCCTGTGTCACCATTTGACGTTAGTGCAATCCCTAATTTTTCTTTTGGAAAATACATAGCCAAAGACATAAATCCTCCTAAAGAACCACTGTGTCCAAAGCTTTCTCTATCATTTATTAAAAAACGAGAGATTCCCATTCCATACGTTTCTATAATAGTGGTCATTTTTTCAAGACTTTGTGGAGAGATCATTTTACCAGAAAACAGCGCTTCCATAAACGTTGCGACATCACTTGAAGTAGAAACTATTGCACCCGCTCCCATAGGTATAGACATATTTACTTCTGGTCCTTTGGTCCATTCTGTTGCGTGCGTATACGCATTAGATTCATTGTTTTCTATATTTATTTTTGCTCCATAATAGGTGTTTTTAAGATGAAGAGGAACCGCTATTTTTTCTGTAATTAGCTGTTTTAAACTAGCATTATACACTTTTTCGAGTATGATTGAAAGTAGTACATAATTTGAATTGCTATAATCACCTTTCGTATTGGGTTCAAAATTACTTTTGAAACTTGAGATGATTGCAACCATTTCTTCTGGTGATTTGTATTCTGAAAGGTAGGTTCTAAATCCTTTATCATTTGTGAAGTTAAAAATACCACTTCTATGATTTAGTAAATTTTCAATCGTAATTTTGTTGGCATTTTTAACTGTTGGGAAATATGTCTCAATCGTTTGGTCAAATTTTATTTTGTTCTCTTCTATCGCCTTAAGAACTAAAGTTGCGGTAAACATTTTAGAAATAGAACCAATTCTATATTTGGTGTTTTTAGTTGCTTTTTTTTGTGTTTCAATATCCGCAAAACCAACTGCACTGGTATAAATAATTGATCCTTTATGAGATAACGCAATGCTCCCCATAAATTCACCACTCTTATCAAGCTCTATAAATAGGCTATCCAATTTTGAGCTGTTTAATGTATACTCTTTGGGAGTAACTACTTTCTTACTAATTGGCTCTTTCTTTATATTCTCTGAACAAGAAGTTAATAGTGTACTACTTAATGCAAATAATAATAGTTGTTTTTTCATTTTGGTGTTTGATTTTTAGAAGCGCAAACATATAACACAGTACTATGCTATGCAAAGTATTATCGAGAATTAACATTTAATTGTGATTACATCATTGTGTTATTTTACATGTATACCTCAAGATCATTTGTTTCACTTGATAGTCTAAGCATCAGTATACTTGCAAAGTAAGATCCAATCAATAAAAGTAATCTATACAATGATATCGGTGGTAGATTTTTTTCGTCATGTTGTAGATTTCAACTATTTAACCCTTTCATTTCCTATATTTTTATTGAAATTTTCAACAAATAACATATGAAATCAATAACATTATTTATACTATCGATCGGCTTTATCTCTTGTGGTCAAAACAAAATAACAAAACAAGATGTATTAGCAACTGTAGGTATAAAAGAAGAAGGTGCAATCAGTACCTATACACCATCAGACACATGGAACTATTATGAAAATGTAGAAGATGCGGGATGGTCTAAAAAAAAGTTAGCATCCTTAAAGAAAGAATATGATAAAATAGGCTCATCAGCATTAATGGTCATCTATAAAGGAACGGTGCTATTAGACTGGGGAGACACAAAACGCAGCATGGATATAAGATCTATCAGAAAGAGTTTATTATCTGGAATTATTGGTATTTATAATGACCGAGGGGAATTGGACCTTAATAAAACCCTAAAAGAGCTTCAAATTGATGATATTGGAAAATTATCGGATACAGAAAAAAGTGCCCGTTTTATAGATTTAATAAAATATAGATCCGGAATCTATCATCCTACTGGACAAACGACTCCTGGCCAAAGAAAAAAACGTCCAAAAAGAAAAACTCATAAACCTGGAACTCATTATTTTTATAATAATTGGGATGCCCATGTTTCTCGAACTATTTTAGAACAAGAAACAGGAAAAACCTTTAAGTCTTCCTTTGAAGATCTCTTTGTAAATCAATTGCAATTTGAAGATTATACCCCAACTGATTTCACAGAAAAACCGACACCTTCTTTAAGCAAACATGCAGGTTTTAGAATAGATTTATCTGCCCGAGATATGGCCCGTATAGGACAACTTTATATAAACAATGGTAAATGGGATAGACAACAAATTATATCAAAAAATTGGGTTAAAGAAACGGCAACCAGGCATTCAGATGAACGCATGAATTATGGATGGGGCTATATGTGGGCCGTAATGGATACAAAAAGCAAAGCCCTTGATACTTATGAAGCCTATGGTGCATTTGGAAATGGTACGCAAGCAATAATTGTTGTTCCAGAGGCAGATTTAGTTTTTATTCATAGAGTAGATTTTCAACATATGGTTCTTGAAGAGAGAAATGAATTAAGTTTCCATCTCAAAAGAGTGGGAATGCAAGGTGTAATGAAGCTTTTAAAGGGAGTTCTCGCGGCAAAAACAAATAGCGCCAAACAGCTGCCTAAAAAACGACAAGGAGATCTTATAGAAAAGAATCTGAAATTTCCAAGCTCATTGGTAGGTACCTATCCTTTAAATTTGTTTCAGTCTGTAAAAATTGTACGTAAAGAACACAATAAATTTGCACTAATAACTGGGGCAAAAAATAATTGGACTGCTGACTTATTCCTGTCAAATAAAAACACCCTTCAATCAGAAAGTAACGCTGTTTTTATCAACTTTACAGAAAATAATTCTAAGAACATACACTTAGTGGTGAATGCCAAAAGCATCTCCTTAACCAAGGATGATCATTTTAAAACGCCTCAAGAACTGTTTAAAAGTGGGCAGCTTAGGCAAGCATTACGACTTATGCACAACAATGCGGATAAAATAAACCAATGGAGTTTTGAAAAACAAGCAGGTTTTGCTAGTATTATGAATGAGGTAGCCTATTATTATTTGGGTAAACTCAAAAATAAAGAAAATGCGATAAAAATATTTGAAGCCAATACAAGAGTGTTTAATAAGGTAGGAAATATGTTTGATAGCTTGGCGGAAGCATATTTAAATGCAGGTAATACCGATAAAGCAATTACATATTATAAAAAGGCAATAGAAGTAATTCAAAAAAATCCTCATAAATTGCAAGAAGAAATTTTAGTAAACAGCAAAAGTGAGTTGCAAAAATTATTGAATGAATAAACAAACAAAATTAATATTACATTTTTTATTATGGATGATTATAGCATCAGTGGTTTTATTAAAACCACTGATGACCTATTTTTTAACATTACCTGAATATGGTATCTTCGTTAAAAGTGCCAAGTATCTTGTAATGCCACTTTTACCAGTTTTTTTCTATCTCAGTTATTTTGGTCTCCATATTTTCCTAAAAAACAAGAAGTCAATAAGCATTACTGTTCTATTGCTGTTTGTGCTTGTTTATACCCTAATGCCTAGCTATTTTGGCTATGGTATCTACTTTATCCCCTTTATTGTATTTGCTTTAATAGCCGGCGCTTTGTTTCGATATTTTTTTATACAATACGCGCAAAAAAGTAAAATTCAACAATTAGAAAAGCAGCATCTAGAAAGTAGAATCGGACTGCTTCAAAGCAAACTGAATCCACATTTTTTATTCAATACCCTAAACAATATAGATGCTCTTATTTATACAAATCAAGACAAAGCCTCTGAAGCTTTGGTACAATTGTCAGATATTTTAAGCTATGCAATTTATGATTCTAACAATGAATTTGTGTTGCTATCAGATGAAATTATTCAAATAAAGAAATTTATTCAATTGCATAAACTGCGTTTTCAGAATCCGAGTATTATAAAGGAAAATATACTTATTCCTCCATTGGGCACTCTTAAAATTGCACCTATGCTTTTTATTCCTTTTATAGAAAATGCTTTTAAACATTGTGCTTCTGAAGACACGAATGAGATCATTGAAATAGCATTATCAGTAACGGGTACTAAAATTTTGTTTCGTTGTTTAAATACGTATCACAAAAACGATACAAATAAAGACAGTACCTCTGGTATCGGTTTAAAAACAAGTATTGAACGGTTGAACTTGTTATATAAAAATAAATATCAGTTAGATATTTGCCAAGAAAACAACTTGTATGAAGTAAATTTAGAAATCTATGTTTAAATTAATTCCCTGTGTTATTATTGAAGACGAACCTTTGGCTAGAGATAAACTTATACGTTTTATTGAGAAAGTAGGATTTTTAAACCTAATTGCTACTTTTGACAATGGTTTGGAGGCCGTAAATGATTCGGTTATTGATTCGGCACAAATTATTTTTCTTGACATACAAATGAAAAGACTAAATGGCCTAGAATTCCTTGCAGTCACAAACACAAAAGCGAAGGTTATCATTACTTCGGCATATAGAGACTACGCTATAGATGGCTATCAATATGATGTTTCTGGGTACTTATTAAAGCCTTTCTCATTTCAACAATTTTTAAAAACTGTGATGAAAGTTCAATCAGAAATTTCGGGGAAGATCACTGATGAAAAACCATATGTTTTTATAAAGAGTGGGACTCAATATAAAAAAATAACCAAAAGCGATATTTTATATGTGAAAGGCATGGCAGATTATTTGACAATTTATACTGTAACAGAAAAAATACTTACCCTAATGTCGTTTAAAGATATTTTAAGTCTCTTAAATAGCTCCGATTTTATTAGAGTTCATAAATCATATGTTGTGTCAATTCCCCATATTGATACGATATCAAGCGATAGTTTATTGATACATACTGAAGAAATCACCATCAGTAAAACATATAAAAAGACTTTTTTTGATTTGGTGAAGAACTAAAGAGCATCGAGAAACTAAGACCTAGTACTTAATATAGCAATACGTTTATCTATCGGGTACTCTATATACAAATTTATGTCCGCTCCAATTTTCATCAATTGAGGCAACTTTTGTATCGACCAACCCATTTTCAAGTCCATATTTCATAATCATAAACTTATCTAGTTCTGAGGCTATCTTAGATGTTTTTTTAGGCCAACTAATCCATAAAACCCCATTCTTTTTCAGGTTTTCCTTTGCTATATTATACAAACTCTCCAACTCTATAACAGTACGAACAAATATGTGAATAAATACAACTTGTTGACGCTTCGCTTTTTTATTTAGTAGCACTCCAGCCGGAAATTCAGAAAAAAAGTCTGTATAATTTTTCGGTTGATTGAGTACCATAATTTCAGAACCTTCAGTAATGCCAAGTTTTTTATACAATGGCGTTGTCGAGATATTTTTAGTCATTATACACCCAATTGTTGTTTAAAGAGTAGCAATAAAACAACGGTTACAACTGATATAAATGTTCCAACTTTAATGTACCAAAGTGTTAAAGAAGAAATAATAAGTCCAAAAATAAAAGTCCAGTCTTGATTTGTCCACAAGGCGTATCCCCATGTTAACCAACCTAGGCCTAATACGATAAATAATGGTCCTAATTTAAACACATTTATCTTCAATTTGTAAAAAATAGTAGCCCAAGGTCCAGGTTTTTCTGGCCCGATGTATTTTCCTTTCATCAGAACATGAAAACCGTCTATTGTCATAAAAAGGCCATTTGCAATGGCAAGGAATGTCATTATTATTTTTACTGTCATCTTTTATTTTTTGTTGTATTTTTTCAGTTGTTTTATCATTGCTGACAATAGATTCGTAGCTGTATTTTTGCTTTTTTTAAGCATTATAGTTAGCAAACTCAAACCTGATTTCCGGTAGGCGGGTATAAATTTCACTTTACATCAGCACTACATTTTATTAACCGTTATAGTCCGATTTATTTTTTTTATTCTTTCCCCAAGCAATCACTTTTACTCCTTTTGAATATTGAGTTTTGTTTGGTTCATTTTTTAGTAGTTTGTCAAACTTTTGATATTTCAAGTTTAATTTTTTAAAATCAAGTGCATGAATTTCCCATTCTAAATGATGTATTTCAAATTCGTTAATTGACGTATCTGTATCTTGAAAAAGAGCATACCTTTCCGTTAACCACTTGTCTAATTTTGTTTTTTCTTTGAGTTCTTTCCTTACCGTAAACTGTATGTCTAGCCTATCATTAAATTCCGAATTATACGATTCATATTGGTTCTCAGATCGTCTAATTTTTGAATATCGATACGGAAGTTCAGATACTATTTTTGCAATTTGACAAGACAATTTCTTTCCGCCTTCAATGCTTAAAAAATAAACACCTGTTTTATTATTTGAGCGAACATATGTTCGGATATTAATTTCGTCAAAATTCGAAATTGGAGAAAAAGAAGGTAGATTTTTAGGTCTAATTTTTTCCATTGTAAATGCAACAACTGATATCCATGGTTTGCCTTCAAATAAATCAATTTCTAATTCTTTTGGTACTAGCTTTTTTAATTCATCCAATTCAACTTGCCAGTGAAGAAATATTGCATTGTTCCACTCTTGGTAAAATTCCCAACCTTTATTTGGTATTTCCCAAGGCCTATGTGCTGTTGCATTTACTATTTCTCGGATTTTCATATTTTAAATTGGCTTCATTTTTGTTTGTGGTGCACCCAATGTATACAGCGCTATGTAGAAATGAATATCTTCTTCCTGTTACATAAAATTTTCAGTTGACAGGGTTGCTTTTTTGCTTAAAAATATCGCTCTTTTAGAATATTTATATGGTGTTTTTCGTGACCAATTATAGACTTCAATAATTCTTCAAGCGTAATTTCATAGTTCCCAGCCATGCCTTTAATTTTTAATTGTTTTTCAGACAACCCTTCGATAAAACTAACAGATGCCTTTCGTACATTCTCAAAATCAGTTACTAATTGCTGCAGTGTTAGTGCGTCAAAACGACTGTTGTCTATTAAAAAAAGTTGATCGTATCCCCATAGTTCTACGGATTCATTTCTACTCATTAAAAAGGCTCGAAATGCCATTATTCTTTCGTGATCCGTTAGATGTCCAACTAGTTGTTTAATACTCCATTTAGTAGGTTCATAGCGATACATTGATTTTTCTTCACTGATGGAGTTTAAAAATGCAATGGTGGATGACGAAGAGAAAATGGACTGACAGTTCATGTTCTTTACAAAGTCAAAATAATAGGGGAAGCCAGCGTCAGGTGTATATTTCAATGTCCTAGTTTTAGTTTAATTATTAATAAAATAGCAGTCTCTTTTGATTTTTGTTTAAATATAGTAATTAATGATACCGGATGTTAGGTCTATCTTGGTTATTCCTTTACAGAGATAAAAGTTGCCACTTCTGCGGCATCTCCATTATAATATTTTTCTCCGTGTATGGTGAAGTCTACTCTATATGCACGTGCTCGGTTCAATTTATGATTTCCCCATATTTCCATCCACGTTTTCACAACAGCCTCTGGCATTTTTCCTTTTGAAACAAACTTTCGGTATGTTGCTTTTTTAATTGTTATTCCAACAAAATCTTTTGGAATATTTTCTAAAGAACGCACAGGCAACCCAATAATTGTAGTATATGCGCCTTTAAAATCGGTTTCATAATCTGTATACACTGCAAAAATATTCTCATTTAGCTTGTTCGGGATTTGTTCTATAATTTTTTCATCCCAAAACTTTCCCCATATTGTTTCTATGTCTTTGGAAGCCTGTCCATTTTCATTCGTTGTTCTTATAGAAATCCCGATTATGTTAAATTCGTCAATTGATTGATGGTGCATCATTTTGGTTTTAATTGTTTGTCCTTTAGTTTTGCAAGTGAATACAATACGTGCAAAACGAATATAGATCTGAACGTGATTAACGTTCATTTATTAAGTTGCGAATTTAACCTGATATCATGACAGAATACGTCAAGGGTTGTGAAGATCTTTTAACTAATTATGTCTTTTTTAGTCATACAGCTGTTGATTGACAAGAAGTTATTTTTGCATTAACTCTAACTTGTTTGCAACCAATTTTATGCCTGTTTAATTGGCTAATTTAGAAAGAACAAACCAAACAGCTAAATATGGGGCCCAGACCTTGTAAAAAGCAGGAATTCTAGTTGTTGGCTAGAACTACTACTAATAATACATATTGTTACAAACTTGCTTTTATTCGTTCGGTAATTCCTTTAATTGTTCCAAGTCCATCGAAGGTTATAACCGCTGTTTTTGATTTCATATATTCAATAGCAGGTCTTGTCGAATTCTCAAAAACTTCAATTCTTTTTACATGAATTTCAGGGTCTTTATCGTCTTTTCTGTTCGATGTTTCTGCCCTTTTTTTTGCTCTTTTTAAAAGTTCAGGTTTTGGAACATCAATATTCAGGACTTTCCCAATTTCCATTTTCTTAGATCTCACTAACTCAAGTAGATCGTTTACTTGGGGTTTAGTTCTTGGATATCCATCCAATATTATTCCCTCTTTAGATTTATTTTCATCTAGAATTTCACTAAAAAGGTCCTTCATAATAGCATCAGGAACCAAATCTCCTTTTTCTTCATATTCAGACATTATCTTCCCGATTCTCGTTCCGTTTTCTTTTTCTAAGCGGCATCTGTCTCCAGTTGATATATGCTCAAAATCTAATTGTTGATTTAAAATTTCACATTGAGTGCCTTTCCCTGAGTAAGGAGGTCCTGTTATTATTAATATTTCCATTTATTCTTTTTTGTTGCGCTTAATAGTATGTTTTATATATGAATATTTATATTAAATATTCAATGTTCTTTTCGGTGTATTAATAAACTTTATTAAAATGCACCTATTTGTAGTTTGATATATATTCTTATTATTTTTGCTATTATTATAGCCATGATTTCTCCACGATATTGGCCGTTTCTTTGGCAATTCCAATTGTTGCAATTGCCCCACTATTGAAGTTTAAAAAATCTTTTTCAATTCCGTCACTAAATATAATGCCATTATTCGGCATAAATGATTCTATGGTCAAGGTATTATTTCTAATAATTCCTGCAGTCATTTCAGTTTGAGTTTTTAGACTCTTAAATGGTTCTCTAACTGCAAAAAACAAATCATTTTCTTTTAATTTAGGTTGTTTTAAAGTACGGTTTTTCTCAAACAAACTTGTAACTCCATTGGCCATATTAAAAATTGAACTTAACCAACCTGTTGATCCTGCTGAAGTAGATACTATTATTCCACTAGAAGACTGCTGCTCTATTTTATCGTTGAAAGTTATTTTGTAACGTGCCGAAACATGTGTGGAAGCTCCAATAAATAAATCATTAAAAGCGAGCAATCTTTGACCATCATTTAATTTTGCTTCGGCAAAACTCATGATTTTAGAACTATATGTATTAATCAGTACATTTTCAACCCCTTGAATAAAATTTGTTATGTCAAAGGGTAATAATATTCCATCATATCTTTCAGTGTCTGGATTTACAGCAATTATTGGTAGGTTGTCAGAATATTTTGCTGTGTTCGCAACAAGTCCATCTTGCCCAATAACAACAATTATATTCTTTTTAGAAAAAATATAAGAAGAAACATAGTGTCTATCAATCGTTTTATTTTTAATTACTTTAGACAGTTGTGTTTGTAAAGCGTTTAATGCGTTTTTAAAAATCTCATCTTCGATTTCGTATTCTTCAAAATTCCCTCCAAGTCTTTCAATGTAAAACTTAGCTTGTGCCTTTGTATTAAATCTTTCAATAAGCGTTTCAAGACGAGTTTTACTCTTTACAATTATTGCATACTCAAAGCTCATTATTTGACTTTCTCTTTTTCGTTTAATATAGAATCTAATAAATCAGGGCTGATATTTAAGTTACCTATTTTACCTGCATTGTCAGCCAATTCTCTAAATGCAAGTGAAATATTAAATCTTGGATCTGAATTATTATTAAGGGCCGTTAAGGTTTTCCAATCCATACTTCGATATGGCTCTAACGTAGTTTCTAATACATAGCCTTTTGTTTCAGCTTCCTTTTTGTCATTTTCTGTTTTTTGTTCAATAAGTAATTTGCGTTGATTTTCGACCGAAATATCTGCTTCCAAATTCATTTCTCTCAATTTCCTTTCATTATCAGCTTTTTGAACATCTGATTCCATTTTCTTTTCGGCAATTTGTTTTTGCTTTTCTTCAACTGCAATTTCTGTATTCAGTTCTGACTCTTTAATTATTCGTTCTTGTTCAACAGCAAAATTTCTTCTTTCATAGACTGCTAAGTCCGCTTCTTGTTGCAATTTCTCACGAGTTTCCGTTTCCAATGCTCTTGCCATTTCAGGAGTTGCTTGAATTGCAAGTATATTTGCCCCTAGAATTTCAATTCCTAGCATTCCGATAGCAGCAGACGATTTAAGACCTTCTGTTATATTTTCTTCTATTGCTTTTGCTGAACGAATTGCTTCTTTCAGTTTTATTCCGTGAATGTAGGCAGAAGTTGCTGTTTGTGCTTCGTTGATAATCCGTTGATTCAATTTTTCAATATCATTCTTTTTATATTGCCCATTATCTTCTACTGTAAAATCCAATACATCTGCTAAGGTCTTAGGATTGTTTATTTTATAGCTAATCTGTCCTTGAATGGTTACCGTTTGATAGTCATTTGTTGATTCATTAAAAACAAAAGGCAAATCGTTACTTCCCATTGGAATTGCAGCAATAGAACTATTGGGTGCAAAATAGAAAAAAGAGAGCCCTCTTCCTTCACGTTTTATATTCCCATTTTTAAAATGAAGAACATAGGTCATTGAGTCAAATTTTATGTGTTTAATTCCAAACATCGTTTTCCTTTTTTTAGCTTTTTAGTAATTGGTTCTAATGCCATACAACCTTTTTACATAAGATTTTTTTTGCGTTTTCTAAATTTAAAACCTCCAGTTTTGACAAAGGGAGTCTCAACCTAGCTCAGTCAAAATATCTCGAGTATCTTAAAAATGTTTTATCAGAAGGTTCATAGGCTTTTTTGTGAGCTCAATTTAAAACTAAATTTTTAATTCACCCAAAATGCAGCAATTAATTATACACGGCTTAGTTTACAACTTCTTAAGTTTATAGCCATAACCACAAAAGAATAAAAGAGAAAATGAAGATTCCTTTTAACGGTATTCTATGCCTTTTTATTTTTTCCGAATCCAATATTGAGTTCTTCCAAATAGCGAAAATCCTATATATCCTCTTACTTTCAATTTATTTGCACGTATTAACGTTAAAGAACATTTGTATGTTTTTCCATTTTCTGGATCTAAAATAGTTCCTCCATTAAATTCATTTCCATCTTTTTCGATGTTTTCAATAATAACTAAACCAATTATTGGTTTATCTTTTTTTGTTCCTTTACACGTTTCACAAATGGCATTTTTTTCTCCAATAAAAGTTTTAATTATTTTAGCGAAATAGCGGTTATTTGTTTGATAAACTTCAATGACTGCTTTTTTTTCTTTGGTTTCGTCATCATAGGTTTCCCATTGCCCAACAATAGTTTGCCCATTAGTTATTGTACTTAAAATCATTATGAAAAGTAGCTGTAAATATTTCATTATTATATCATGTTTAAAATTGTTTTGTTTACTCGTATTCAATCCTTTTATTCGTTAAAACATTAATGGTTAAGATTAAGAAAATTAGCGTTAAAAATTCAAAAACTACTCTCATCCAATGCAAATATCCCCATATTACTAATGCTTCTTTTAATTGAGTAGCATTTAAATTAGCTTCAAAAAATTGTTGATTAATTCCCTTAAAATACGTGTAAAATAATGCAATGCATAAAAAAGTAAAAAAAGAGGCTATAAGCGAATATGTTCGCGCTTTAGATTTTATATAAAAACAATAGAAACTAATACCAATTGGAATCAATGCAGCAATAACAGTTAAGGTCGTGTAAAATTTTCCTATTTTTAATCCAAACTGGGCATAGTATTCATAAAATTCAGTTGTAGATAACGATTTCCAATATGGAACTAATAAGCAACCTTCAGTAATTTGACTTCCGAAAAAAATTGAGAAAACGGTGCTAAAAAAAAATCCTAAAATACGGTTCATAGAATACATGTTTTGACATCAAATTAGTATATATATTTACAAATAATTCAATTGATATCGCTGTAATTTTGTCAAATTTCAATAATTTATCACATCCCCACATTTACATATGTAAAGGAATTAGGATTCTTTAAATATATTTATTTTGATAATTCAAGAGTTCTTGTTTTCTTAGTAGACAACACTCCTTCCCTATTTATTTTCACAATCTAGCTTAGAGAAAAATTGAACTCCATTGGGATAAGATAAATTTCAATCGTGTTCGCGGTGCTGTTTGGCTCGTATTTTTTCGAACTATTGAACTACCTTTTTTTTGGCGGTACTCTTTTATCAGAAGTTTAAAAATGATTGTAGTTCGATTGGCCCTTACGACTATAGCATTTGGAGCTACCGGCATTGTTGGCATAGGAATTTCGGTAAATTGGGATTAAAGGCCATTTCTTATAATATGGTTACAAGCAACTTTGTTAAATTGACTGGGCTCGCTAATGGTTTATTTTATTAAACAGGCGCATTTACTATTTCGAGCTTGGCTCAAGAAGTTGAAGAATTGATTGGTTCTGCGAATTCTTTTCTTAAGAACATCACCAATAGCATCACAGAGATTATTTTACTGCTTTTGTTAACAAAACACCAACCAATCACAGTTTAACATGTTTCCATAACACATTGATTTTTTGCATATTAGCATCACTTAAAATATATTTCTATGGGAATTCTTTTAAAAAAAATAGGTACTTGGTTTTATGATAATCCATGGTACACTTTAGGTCTTATATTTCTTGGTCTTGTTATTTGTTTTTACATTTTGCGGGTAAACTAAAATTAATTATTGATACTACAAATTGTATCCAGATACAATAACTACCGGGAACCAATGGCTGAATGATTGTGATTTCAGAAATTTTAATCTTTCGGTTTTGTAATTCCTTATGCTCTTTTTTAAATACAGTATTCCTAACTTTTGAATTTATTAACCAAGCAACAGCTACCCATTGTATCATGACTTCCATGGTTAGGAAAAAACAATTAAATTATTGCAAACCTGTATGAAAATGATTTTCATGATTTTTTTCTTAGAATTACCCGTGGTTTTATTCAATTGCAAATTCTCTCAATACAGGTAGCGCTTTATTGTCAAAATCGAAAAGTGCTTGATTTTCCCAAGGAGAAGCATCTATAGATTGGTTTCCCTTCCAAGCGATTAATTCACCTCCCCAATAACAATACCCTATTCCATTGGTTACTTCTTTGGTTAGTTTCTTAATTTGATGCATAAATTTCTGCTGGCCTTCAACGGATGCTGGATACTCAGGTAAGATGAGTTGTTCGTCCAACCCTACAATATTATTTGTCCAATCATTCCATTTAAGTGTAAATGGGTAGGCTGTTTCAGCAATAAGGGTTTTCTTATTATAGATTTCACTTAAGTCTTGCATTTTAGTTTTAAGGATTTCCAACGATTTCCCATGCCATTTTGGATAATATGACATCCCAATAATATCATAATCTAAATCACTCACTTGATTAAAAAACCAATTAGAACCTTCAATACCTGCAAAATGTAAAATTATTTTAGTTGTATTTGATGCTGCTCTTACTGCCGTAATTCCCATAGTCAGCAATTCTTTAAATTGCAAAAAATTAGTTGTAATATGTCCATACGGATGAAGAAATCCCGAATTTATTTCATTACCAATCTGAATATAATCAGGTTGTAATTCATTCATTATTTTTTCAGTGTACTTATACATGCTGTCTTTCAAGTTCGTAAAACTCATCCCTTCCCATTGCACCGGAATGTTTTGATGAGCAGGATCTGCCCAAGTATCAGAATAATGAAGTGTTAACCAAGTTTTAAAGCCATAGGATTTTAAGGTTTTGGAAAACTGTTTTACTTCATTAAATCCAGCGTGTTCATTAACCGGGTTTACCCAAAGTTTCAATCTAACGGTGTTTATACCATTTTCTTTGAGTATGTCTAAAAAAGCCTTTGGAGTTCCATTTAAATCATAGAAAATTGGATTTGAATTGGATATTTCAGGGAATCTTGAAATATCAACGGCAGAAATAAATTTTAAACTTTCATCCGCTGGAATAGTTTCTTTAAGTACTTCCTTATTACAAGATATAAAAACAAGAAAAGTTATAATTAATAGGAGTTTTCTATTCATTTTTTTTAAAGTACAGCCTGTTTATAATTAGATTAATTCGGCATTATAAGCACCTAATTTAGGAAATACAAACCAAATAGAAAATCCAAAAGGATTTACGTAAGAAAGCGTGCATTAGCAATTAATTTAATATATGTTCTTTTATATGTTTTTAAAATTAATTAATGTTGCAAACTTATATATGACAAGCGACAACATATGTCAAGGCCAACAATAATATTTTTACTGTAATAATTTAGGCAAGATTGGTGTCATTTTGTATCCTAATAATATAGTGTTTGCATCAGCAGTAGTTCTCCATCAACATGTGCTTCAACTCCCACTGGTGCTTCACCACGCCACCAATTCCATAAGCATCAATAATTTATGTAATACGGCAAAATGCAAAAACAGATACCTGAAGTACCGTAACTATTGCCTTTAAATGACTGTTTATAAGTATTTAATTCACATTTAAATACCAATCATGTTTTAAAATCTGGAGATGTCATTTTGTTAAGGGCATAAGCTGGACCACATATTACAAAATTTAACGAGTTTAAATTACCATTTAACACCACAAATTAACAACTCATCGATGTCAACTTATGGTTCATCTTTTATGTAGTCTAAACCTGTCCATTAACACGTATTTTGGAGTATGATTATTAATAAAAGAAATACCGATGTGATATATAGTTCTATATTGTTCTTATTAAGTATAGGGGCATTAGTTTCTATGTACATGACTATAAAATTCCTTCAAGACATTCTCTTTAATTATTGGTTACAGAATTCTTTTTTGTAAAATCAATAACAATTGATCATAAATCACAGTAGTAACACCCCATAACAAGCTCTAAACCACTAACTGTCAACACTTTTAAATTGACAGTTTTTTATGTATTTAAAAAAAATCAGTACCTTTAGGTAAAAATAGAACAACTATTATAGTTTAACCCCCAATCCTTAAATAGATATGTTTAGTATAAGAAAAGTAGATCAATCTGATTTACACGAACTTCAAAAAATCGGAAAAGACACCTTCAATGAAACTTTTGCTGCTGATAATTTAGTCTCAGATATGGAAAAATATTTAAAAGAAAGTTTTAGTTTCCACAAATTACAGATAGAATTAAACAATCCCAATTCCGCATTTTATTTTGCTGAAGATGAACATGAAATCGTAGGCTATTTAAAAGTAAATATTGGCGATGCACAGACAGAAAATTTACTACCAAATTCTTTTGAGATTGAACGGATATATGTACGTTCAGCTTATCATGGACAACAAATTGGCAAACTCCTTTTTAATAAAGCAAAGCACTTGGCTGAAGAAAAAGGCATCAACAAAATATGGTTAGGTGTTTGGGAAGAAAATTTCAATGCCATTAAATTTTACGAAAAAAACGGATTTATTGTTTTTGGTTCTCATAACTTTGTTTTGGGCGAAGACGTACAAACGGATGTAATGATGAAATTAGAACTCAACTAAAAAAAAACCTCATACACAACCACTTACGGAAATACATAGTCTATTCATCGACAGAAAAACAGTTCTTATCTAAACCTCCATTTTTACACACTTTATTCTTTTACATTTGAATATGTAAATGAAACATAAAGTAAATCTCAACATATATAAAGAGGTCACTAAAAAGAAACATTTATAATTTTTGAATTAAAAGAATATGAATCACACTTAAAATGTTAGCGCTATGCATAAAAATTAAACAACATTCTATATAGCTACTGATTTAACAAACATTTATTTTATAGAACATACCTACATTCCGCCTACTTCAATTGGTGTCTATGGTACTTTCATTGCAATTAAGTTTTATGAAAAGAATGACATCATACTTTTTGGCAACATCATTCTATTATGGGAACAGACAGACAAACCAATGTAATGATGAAACTAGCATTTATCTAAAAATTCACCAAGTACTTCTTAAAATATCTAATAGCCTTTTCATCGACAGACAAACAACAATCACCAACACTTCAACACAATACACACTTTTAGCTTTTACATTTGATTATGTAAATGAAACATAAAGTAAATATTAAGGTAACTAAAATAGGCATCTATAATTTTTGTCTTAAAAAAATATGAAGCACATTTAAAATGTTAGCTGTATGCATAAAAATTAAACCAAACTCCATATAGCTATTGATTTAGTACATATTTAGATTATAGAACATACCTACTTCAATTAGTTTCTATTGTAAATTCGTTGCAATTAAGTTTTATGGAAAGAATGGTTTTAAAGTAGTTGGCTCTCCTAGCTTTGTTTTGGGTGAAGACGTACAAACAAAGGTATTGATGAAATTAGAATTAAACTAAACTACGCACCCACAACCACTTAAAGAAATATGTAGTTTGTTCGTCGACAGAAAAACAGTTCTTATCTAAACCTCCATTTTATACACACATTATTCTTTTACATTTGAATATATAAATGAAACATAAAGTAAATCTCGTCGTATAAATAAAGAGATCACTAAAAAGAAACATTTATAATTTGTAATTATTTGAAAATATGAATCCCAATAAAAATTTAAACTGTGTGAGTAAAAAAAATAATCTAAATTAGTTTTTAATCTTATTGGGTTTTGTCAGCGTTTATTTTTCTGAAAATTTTTATTTCACAGAATATTAACTACTCAACCTACTTTAATTAGTATTTTTGTACAATGCAGAAAAAAATACTACTTATTTTATTTGTTGGAATTTCTTTTTTAAGTTTCTCACAGACAAATACAAAATTAAAAGGTCAAATTATTAATGCGCAGGATAATAAAGTGTTGAGCGCAGCTCACATCTTAAACTTAACTTCTGTTGTTGGTACCATTACAAATGAAAATGGACATTTTGAAATTCCTACCCAAGCCAATGACACCATACTTATTTCTTATTTAGGATTTGAATCTATCAAATTAAAAGTTACGAATGATTTATTGAAAGGAAATGAGTTGATCATTTCTTTACACGAAAAGGCAAATGAAATTAAGGAAGTAGTTATTAGATCTACAACACTTATTGGTGTATTAGAAATTGATGTAAAACAGGTACCAAAAGATCGATTTACAAGAATTCATATCAACGGGTTACCACAAACCTATGAAGTTGGGAAACCAGTTTCCCAAAACCTAAATTCTCCCGTAGCTGCATTATTTCAACCTATCGATTTTTTATACAATCTTTTTGGTAAAAAACCAAAACAGCTAAAAAAACTGCAAAAACTAAAGAAAGAAGATGGTTTACGTAAAATGTTAAGTGGTAAATTTGATAGAGAGGTAATGATGGAATATTTACAAATGGACAAACAAGAGTTAAGAAAGCTTCTTGTTGATTGTAATTATTCTGATTACTTTATTCAAAAAGCCAGTGATTTACAAATGATTGAAGCCGTTTTAGATTGCTACGAGAACTACAAAGCAATTAAAAAAGGAAAAATAGAACGAGATGTCTTACCCACCAGAAAGAACTAATATCAAAAAGGGTTGCAATTTTAAAATTGCAACCCTTTTATCAACTATTAAAAACTAACTAATTTCTTTGACTAAAATACAGATGTAATGTATTTATAGCCATATTTTCTTTTGCTATTCCAAGAAACTCTCTTAGAATGAAAACTTCCTACTTGGTTATTCTTTTTTTCTTCTTTTAAAGTATTAACTGTTGTCATAATATATTTTTTTACTGTTTTTTTTCAAATTTATTTACACTTATAAGACGACAATAAAACTGATTAGTTACACTTAGTAATGGTATTTAACAGATTATTAAGAAATAAAAAACACCTCTTTTAAAATGCTGATTTTTAACTTTTTACTACTTTTAATTATCCGTTTCTAATTTCATAAAATAACAATCTAATAAGTGTCAATAAAACAATAATTCATTGATTCTCTAAGAGATTTGACAATCCCTATTTTTCCGGTAAAAAATTAAAAAGAATCATCATTTGAAGATACGCATAGAGAAATTGTAGTTTTCTATTTGCTAGCAACTCATTAGAGATGTTTGTTTCTAAAATTTACCAACGTCAAAAAGGGTTGCAATTTTAAAATTGCAACCCTTTTATCAACTATTAAAAACTAACTAATTTTTTTTGAACTAGAAAACAGATGTGATGTATCTATAACTATATTTTCTTTTGCTATTCCAAGAAACTCTCTTAGAGTGAAAACTTCCTACTTGGTTATTTTTTTTTTCTGTTTTTAAATTATTTACTGTGGTCATTATATGTTTTTTTATGTTTTTTTTCAAATGTATTTACACCTATAAGACGACAACAAAACTGATTAGTTACATTTCGACATTCTATTTAACAGATATTTAAGAAACAAAAAAAATCAGCTTTTTAAGGCTGATTTTTAACTTCTTATTTTTACAAACAGTTTCTTTAGAATATTTTAAAAGAACGAAGTAGTTTGTATTAAAAATAGATTGTTTTACTGATTTCCTAAGATAATTGGCAATCCATCTTTTCCAGATCCAATTACTATAACTTTACTGTTTGGAGATTCTGCCAACTTAATAGTCGCTTCAATTCCTTTGTCTTGTAAAATTTTATCTGTTAAAGAAGCGCTTAAAATTTTATTTGCATCCGCTTTACCTTTTGCTTCAATAATTTGCTTTTGTGCTTCTTTTTGAGCAGTTACCAATCTAAATTCATATTCTAAAGATTCTTGCTCTTGTTTTAACTTACGCTCAATTGCTTCTTTAATAGTTGGTGGCAATGTTACATCTCTAACCAAAACAGAATTCAATTGAATGTATTGTGGTCCTAAAATCTTTTTAGTTTCTTCAAAAATTTCTGTTTGGATGGCATCTCTTTTTGTTGAATATAATTGTTCTGGTGTGTACCTACCAACTACACTTCTAGTTGCCGAACGAATGGCAGGAATAATAACGCTTTGTAAATAATTCTCTCCTCTAGTTTGATGCAATAAAGCAACAGTTTTCGTTGTTGCTTGGTATAACACAGAAGCATCCAATCGTATCTCTAGCCCATTAGAAGACAATACAGCCATTTTTTTCTCAAATAACTCTTGCTGTCTTACATTATATTTAAACACTTTATTCCAAGGCATTACCAAGTTAAACCCCTCATCCAATGGCGGCTGATCAGTTACTACTCCTCCAAACATTTTATACAAAACACCTCTTTCTCCAGAACCGATAGTTACTGCAGATTTAGAAACTAATATAATTGCCAATACTGCAATTACAATAAAGAAAATTCCACCTTTTGGGAATTTAATATCTAATTGTTGATTACTCATTTTTATTTTTTTTTTAGTTATTCCAAATTTACAATAAAGACTGTTAATTACAATCTTTATATGTACAATCTTCTATAGATGACTCTAACTCTAACGTAATATGTTCTAATTTGAACTGATCTTGCAATATTTTTCGGATTTTTTGCTTTAACATTTTCGTTTTTTCCCAACTAAAATTTGACTCATGAACTATAATATGAATCGTTGCAATATTAAAGGCGCCATCTAGTGTCCAAAGATGACAATCGTGAATCGCATCAATTTCATCAAATGCCAACAATGCCTTTTCTATAGCATTGGTAGATAATTGATTTGGAACTGCTTGTAAGATTATTTTAAACGATTCTCTTATATTTTTAAAAACATTAAATAAAATATACCCTGCAATTAATAGTGATAAAATGGGATCTAAAATAGGAAGCTCCCAAAATTGCATAATAATACTTGCAATTAATACAGCACCCCAACCTAACACATCTTCTAATAAGTGTAATGAAACTACACGCTCATTTATCGAAGTTCTTTTTTTAATTTTAAAACGGCAGCACCATTAACAATAATTCCCAAAATCGCGAACCACATCATTCCTTTTGCATCAGAATCTTCTGGGGTAAGAACTCTAGGAATTGCCTCCTTTATGATAAAAAGAGCACCTATTATTAATACAAAAGAATTAATAATAGCACCTAATAAAGAGAAACGTCCATAGCCATAAGAAAAATACTTGTTTGCTTTTTTATTGGATAGTTTTTGAAAATACCAAGACATCCCTAAACTTAAACTATCTCCTAAATCATGTACAGCATCAGACATTATTGCCAAGCTATTGGTATAAAAACCTCCTATAAATTCTACTATTGTAAAAAATAAATTTAAAAAGAACGCTACTTTTATATTTCCAGTAGCATGATGCTGTCCATGATTGTGTTGATGTCCCATATCTGTAAATTTCTAAGTAGACATTAAAAATAATGAAAAGATGCAAGAAATATAATAAGAAGAGCGATTAAAAAATAACCGCTCTTCAATAAACATTAATGGGCATGACCTTCCATGCCTCCTACCATTTGCAATAGTTTTCCTTTTAAAAAGTGAGCTCCTTTTGTTACGATGGAGATATTGAACTTATTTCCTTTAATGGTTTTTAACTCTGTAAACCCATTTTCAGTAATTCCTGTTGTCACTTCAATGGGGATAAATTCTACATCACTTTCTGCAAAAAAAACAAACTGAGTTCCTTCTACTTCAATAATAGCATCTTCTGGTACAGCATATTCATCTCTTCCTCCTATCAATATCTGTGCATTGATAAACATTCCTGATTTTAATAGGTTTTGCGCATCTTCAAAATGTCCATGAACATTCACCGTTTTGGTCTTATTATCTACTTTTTGGCTGATCAGTTTTATATATCCCTTATACGTAAGGTCAACTCCTGAAGGCTGAAACAAAAAGTCATCTCCTTTTTTAATCTTCGTGATATCAGTGCCAAAAACATTTAGTTCAGCATGCATATGATCGGTATCTATAATCTCCATCATTTCAGAATTTGTTGCCAAGAATTTCCCTTGATTTAGAGCAGTCTCAACTACATAACCATCAATAGGGGTTTTTACATAGATGTATTGTTGAATTCCTTTATTTAAAATGGTGTCTGCATTTAATCCCATCATTGTTAACTGAGCAATATAACTAGCTACCAAGCTTTGAGCTGACTTGTATTTTCCCTCAGCAACTTGAAACGATTTTTTAGAGGCTATTTCATTTTCAAGCAATACTTGTTTTCTTTCATAATCTGCTTTTGCAACGGTATTAGTATTTACTGCTTTTAAAAAGGCATATTGCAGTTGAATAAAATTTGGATGCTTTAAAACAGCAACAACTTGTCCTTTTTCTACTTTATCACCTGGAAGTAAATCTGTCTTATACACAAATGCTTCCATGGGCGCATAAATAGTTGCTTTACTTTGTGGTGGCACTTCAATTGTACCCGTAACGGCAATACTGTTTCTAATATTCCTTTTTTTAATAGTTTCAACTTTAATATTGGTTGCTTCTAATTGCACTTTGGTTAAATGAATTTCATTTTCTGAATGTGCTTCTTTAACAACTTCTTGTGTAGATACTGTTTTCTCTGGTTTTGAATTACAACTGATGACTACAACAGCTAATAATAAGTATATAATTTTCTTCATTGTATTATTCTTTTGTGTAAAATTCATACGCAATTACTGTCTGATTGTAATTGTTTATGAGTGATAAATAGTTTTGCATTACTTTAAAATAAGCATTAAAACTTTGATTGTATTGATAGGCATCAATTTCTCCCAATTGATAGGCAAGTTTTATTTTCTTTAAAAATTTTGAAGCTTTATTTTTAGTTTTTTCAACGTTTTCGAGTTCATTGTTTAAATAGGCTACTTGTTTTTTTAAACTTGCCAAATTGTTTTGCAATGCAATCGTTTTTGAGGTATTTTCAAAAGCAATGGCCTCTTGTGTAATTTGCTGCTTTTTTACTGTTGCATTTTTTGACCAAAACGAAAGGGGAATATTTAACCCAACATTAAACCCAGTATACCCCAAAGCATTTCCTGTTTTTCTATTGACCAATCCAGCAGTTAATTCTGGGAAATAAACAGATTTTGCTACAGAAACATTCTTTTCTGCTACCCGATTGCTTTTCCTTATAGCTGATAAAAATGAGGTAGACAATGCCTCATTTTTCAAAAACATTTCCTTTTTCTGAGGTAATTTTGTGAATGGTTCTATAGCATTAGTAATCTGCAATAGCTCTTTCAATGCATTTTCAATCTTCAAAAACTGGGTGTAAATTTTACTTTTTTGAGATTGAATACCCAAAGACTGCAAGGCTGCCAAATCACTTTCCAAACCGCCAATTTCTCCAGACTGATGGAGTTTTTTAGCAATGTTTTTAATTTGATTGCTATTTACTTGTTGTTCTTCCAGTAAAGAAATAAGCGCATATAAATAATGCCATTGTTGATACATACTTTTAGCGTTCTGTACAGTTTCTTTCAAAGAGATTTTAGTTGAAGCTTTTGCGAAATCATTTTTTGCAATTGCCAATTTTCGATTTTGAACATGAGATAAAATAGAACCAAAATTCTGATTCACAGACCATTCGATTTCTGTAACACCATTAGAAACACCTACATCTTGAAACCGAATGGACAGTGGGTTTAAATCAATCGCTTCAGAAATCCCAAATTTACTTTTAAGAACATTAACAGTTGATTTCTTTAAAGAAACAGAACTTTTAATTGCCATAGTAACAACCTCGTTTTCTGATAATTTCTGCATTGATTCTTGTGCGTTCACCATCGTTGTACAAAGCAAAAACACCATAACTGCAGCTGATTTAGAAAGGGAAATCTTTATCGTTTTAAACGATTCGAATACGACATACAGCACAGGTAATATCAATAAGGTTAATAAGGTTGCTGATACCAGTCCTCCAATCACAACAGTAGCCAAAGGCTTTTGTACTTCTGCTCCAGCAGAGCCAGAAAGTGCCATTGGTAAAAATCCAAGTGAAGCGACTAAAGCTGTTAAGATTACGGGACGTAACCGTACAGAAGTTCCTTTTTTAACAATCTCTATTACATTGGTAATACCTTCTTTTTTTAATCTGTTGAATTCAGCAATCAATACAATTCCATTTAAAACGGCAACACCAAACAATGCTATAAAACCTATTCCTGCCGAAATAGAAAACGGCATATCACGTACCCATAAAGCAAAGATTCCTCCAATTGCAGACATTGGAATGGCTGTAAAAATTAACACACTTTGTTTTACAGATTTAAAGGTGATATACAATAACAGAAAAATCAATAATAATGCTACTGGAACTGCAATAGACAATCTATTTCTTGCTTCTTCTAAATTTTTAAAAGTTCCTCCATAGGTAATATAGTACCCAGCATCAAAATTAATTTTTACCGCTACTTTTTCTTTCAATTCATTTACAATACTAGCAACATCTCTACCTCTAACATTAAATCCAATAGTAATTCTCCGCTTCGCATCATCTCGTTGAATCTGGTTGGGCCCTGTTTTAAAACTCACCTCTGCCAAATTAGCCAACGGAATTTGTGCGCCATTTGGAGCTGTGATATACAGGTTTTGGATGTCAGTAATACTTCCTCTATTTTCTGATGCCAGTCTAACGACTAAATCAAATCGTTTTTCGCCTTCATAAACCGAACCTGCTACTTGCCCTGCAAAGGCAGTATTCACAATTGTGTTGACATCAGAAACATTTAGTCCATAATAGGCCAATTGGCTGCGATTATAATTGATCACAATTTGCTTCAACCCTGTCATTTTCTCAACATATAAATCTTCTGCACCTTTTATATTTGGTACCAGTCCAGCAATTTGATTCCCATATTTTACAAGCTGCTCTAAATCTTCACCATATACTTTCAAAACAACATCTTGTCTTGCTCCGGTCATTAACTCATTAAATCGCATTTGAATGGGTTGTTGAAAGCCGAAAGTGACACCAACCATTTGTTCATCTAAGGTTTTCTGCATTAACGCTGCCAATTCATTTTTAGAATCCGCGACCTTCCAATCCACTTTATCTTTTAAAATAATCATTAAATCGGCTGCTTCTATTGGCATTGGATCTGTTGGGATTTCTGAAGAACCAATCTTTCCAACAATCTCTTTTACCTCATTCGGAAACTCTCTTAATAAAATTTTAGACGCTCTATTAACAGCATCTACAGTGTGTGTTAAAGAACTGCCTGTAGAAACACGCGTTTCTACGGCAAAATCTCCTTCATCTAAAGACGGAATAAATTCAGATCCCATTGTAGAAAAAGTAACTAAACTTGCCAAAAACATGGCTACAGAACCGGCAATTACTTTTTTCTTATTTGCCAACACAAATTCCAACGCTGGAGTATACACTCGTTGAATTGCACCAATAATTTTATCAGAGAAGGTTCTTCTATGGTTTATGTTTTTATTTAAAAACAATGCACACATCATTGGCACATAGGTTAAAGACAAAATAAAAGCGCCTAAAATTGCAAAGCTTACCGCTATGGCCATAGGCCTAAACATCTTCCCTTCTATACCTACCAAAGCCAAAATAGGTAGGTATACAATTAGAATAATAATTTCTCCAAAGGCCGCACTAACCCTAATCTTTGAAGCAGAAGAATAAACTTCTTCGTCCATTTGCTTTTGAGATAATTTTAATCCCGCTTTTTTCAATCCTAAATAATGAAGTGTTGCTTCTACAATAATCACAGAGCCGTCTACGATAATTCCAAAATCAATGGCTCCTAAACTCATCAAGTTTCCAGAAACCCCAAAAAGATTCATTAAGATGATTGCAAACAACATGGCCAACGGAATTACTGAAGCAACAATTAATCCTGCTCTAAAATTTCCTAAAAATAAAACCAAGATAAAAACCACAATCAACGCACCTTCAATTAAATTTGTTGATACGGTGCTAATCGCTTTATCTACCAATTTCGTTCTGTCTAAAAAAGGTCGTATTTCAACACCTTTAGGCAGACTTTCTTTAATTTGAGAAATACGTTCTTTTACATTTTTAATCACCTTAGAAGAGTTTGCTCCTTTTAGCATCATCACAATACCACCAACAACTTCTCCTTCTCCATTACGTGTCATTGCACCATAACGAACAGCATTACCAAATTGTACAATCCCAATATCTTTGATCAATATTGGAGTTCCCTTACTCGTGTTTTTTACGACAATGTTTTTTATATCAGCTATATTTTCAATCAATCCTTGACTACGAATAAAATATGCTTTTGGGTTTTTATCAATATATGCACCTCCTGTATTTTGATTGTTTTTAGCCAAGGCTTCAAAAACGTCGTTAATATTCACATGTAAAGACAGTAATTTTTCTGGTTGAATGGCAACCTCATACTGTTTTAAAAAACCGCCAAAACTACTGACATCTGCAATTCCTTCAATTCCCAATAACTGACGACGTACAATCCAATCTTGAATTGAACGCAGTTCCATAGCTGGAAATTCTTTCTCATAGCCTTTTTCGGCGTAAACAGTGTATTGATAAATTTCTCCTAAACCAGAAGTGAGTGGCGCCATTGTAGGCGTTCCTACGCCATCTGGAATTTGATTTTTTGCTTCTGATAAGCGTTCGTTTATTTGCTGTCGCGCCCAATAAACATCAACATTATCTTTAAAAACAACGGTAACAACACTTAAACCAAATCGAGAAAAAGATCGGACTTCTTCAATATTTGGAATACTTGCCATGGTTATTTCTATCGGAAATGTAACCAATCGTTCTATGTCTTGTGCAGATTGTGAGGGTGCAGAAGTAATAATTTGCACCTGATTATTGGTAATGTCTGGCACTGCGTCAATTGGTAATTGCTGAACCGAATAGATTCCCCAACCAATTAAACCAAACATGAATACACCAATAATCAATTTACTTTTAATTGAAAATTTTATAATGTTATCTAACATTTTAATTTGTTTATATGTGATACAATAAATTAGGCAGCCAAAAAGCACCCCAATTTCGTTCCAATTCTTTTAAGAATTAGACTTAACCTATGTATGGTATGAACAAATTAAACTTGTGGAGGTTCGATAAGAGTATCTAAATAATTAGATACAAAAGATTTTTGATAAAAATGAATGGCTTTTTTCTCATGAATACTTCCTAGGACACTTAAATAAGTAACAAATGGAGAAATCAACGCACTCGAAAAACCTAAAGAAGTACAATGATGGTGGTGTTCTGTGTTTTTATGCTCTTCAGAATCATTTTGATGGTGTTCATCTTGATGCTTATTGTCTACTACTTCTGTATGACTCTCAAGTGTATCCCCGAAAATTACAGCATCTGCATGTGCTTGAACCGGAGGAACAAGCATTAATAAGACAAATATGAAAATACTGAAATGTTTCAAAGCTTCTTTTTATAACTACAAAAGTATAACGTTTAAATGAATAATTTAATTGTTTAGTCTATTTTTAACATATTCAACTTTTGTTTTGCCATGTTTTAACGGAACGCCGTTTTCATCTAGAGATACCATTACTATTTTATCAATCTCTATAATGATTTTGTGAGTCAATTTATTTCGAACAGTACATTTTAAGGTTATTGAAGAATTTCCAAAAGCCACTGCTTCCATTCCTATTTCAATAATATCTCCTTGTTTGGCTGAACTTACAAAATCTATTTCTGACATAAATTTGGTCACAGTTCTAGAAATTTCTAATTGTATGATGGCATAAATCCCCAATTCTTCGTCAATCCATTGTAGTAAACGTCCTCCAAATAAAGTTCCGTTTGGGTTTAAATCTTCTGGTTTTACCCATTTTCTTGTATGGAATTTCATAATCTATATTTTTAAAGTTTAATACAAACTTCGTGTAATTAACCAGTTATTGCTAGTGTTTTCAATTGCTATTATACATTTCACAATAAGAAAATACAATCCTATTGTTCTATACTTACAATTTCAAACCCTAATAATAGTTCAGCCTCGAAACTTGGAGTTACTTGAATAGGGTTACAACATACTTCACAATCTTCTACATAGGTTTGTTGCGATACGCTGCTATCTAATAGCATTGAAATCTCCTCCCAACAATACGGACATTGAAAAAAATGTTCTAACATACCAATTATAATTTACCAATATATTTTCTAATAAACCATTCAACCGAAAAAAAGAAGACTGCTAAAAATAAGAGCAACTTCCATTCTATTAAATACTGTTGAATGTTGTTACTTTTTTGAATGGTAACATAGCGATTATCAGAAATCAAATCAGAAATCAATGTCGTAGAGTTTGATTCAAAGTACAACTTGCCATTGGTATTTCTTGCCACCAAATCTAACGCTTCTCGATTGGCTTTGGTAAACTGTTCTTCTATTTGATAGTTGGTGATTTTAAACTGTCCAGACCTTTTAATAGTTTGATTGGCTACAGTTACTTCAAATTGATAATTACCTGATGGCAACTCTTCTAAAATTGCTTCAAACGAATTGTTTTGCAGAGAAAAAGGAACATTCTGACGCACATTTGTATCTGTGTTTCTTAAGCTCACATTTAAAACTGCTCTTCCATCAAATTGATAATTTTTATCAACATAATATGCCGTAATTGAAATGGCTGTATTTGCGGTGTATAATTTTTCATAGGTTAAACGCAAACGATCTCGCTTTTTGGTTGATGCCAAATACTGAACAAGGTTTCCTAAAAAAGCATCAAAATCTTGAAATGAATTGGTATTTATAAAAGAGCTTGCTCTCCACGACCAAATTCCTTCTCCAAAAAGTACAGCACTTTTTTGATTTCCGTTTTCAAAGGTTGCCAATAACGGAGTTTGTGTTTCAATACCCGATATGTTTTGATACAATAAGCCATCAAACTTAGTTTTTATGTGAATGCTACCAAATGCATCTTTTAGCGGAGAAAATGTATCGAAACGAATATCTTTTTGACCAAAAGTTAAAAATCCATTGTTAAAAACAGCCCCGTACTCTTCGGGTTGATTGATGCTTTGCTTATAATAATTTGATTGTATCTCATTTAAAAAGTTCCAATTTGTATGTACTCCTGTAATTACAAAGTAATTGTTTTTTTCTTTTTGTATCTTTTCAAATACCGATTGAAAAGCAATGCTTGGCTGATACAAGAATACTAATTGATAATCCGTAATCTTGCCCGTAAATTCTTTTATATGTTGTATAGTAATTGATCGTTGTTTATTGGTTTCAATTGCTTTTTTAAACGCCCCCAAATCGGGATGTAAAACAGAAGTAAGTAGTAAAATTTTTGTTTGCTCATTCAAAACTTCTACAGAAAATATTTTTGCATTGTTTTCTATATTCGTTTCTCCTTCAATTAGATTCACAGATGCATTGAAATACTGAATCCCTTCTTTGGCTGCAGGTATTGTTGTTTTAATTATTTGTACCTTCTTATCCGCATTGAAAGCAAGGTTCCTTCTATATATTGGTTTTCCTTTATATGCAATAACCAATTGGCTAACAATTGATTTATTACCTTCATACAATACAGTAATCTCTACAGGGAAATTGTTCTTTAAATAACTGTATTTATTGACATTGAGTTGTGAAATACTGATATCTGTTTGCGCTAAAGTATCACCAATAACAATAGGAAACACATTCTTTTTTGTTGGTGTATATGGATATAGATTTCCGTTCGTTTGATTTCCATCAGAAATTAATACCACGGGAGCAATTATATTTTTTTGTTGTGCTTCTACGCCATTCAACCCCTTGTATATATTCGTTTGATTTTCTAAAAAACGAAGTGAATCTAATATATTTAGTGAATTCCCAAATTGATAGAACTGAATATTAAATTTCTCTGACAATGAAGTGTTAGACTTAAAATCATCAACAATTGCAGTAACTACTTGCTCTTTGTTAAAGTGTTTTATGGACAACGAATTGTCTACTAAAACAGAAAGGATTGGTTTTTCATTGGTAATTTCTTTTCTTTCAATGGTTGGATTTATCAATAATAACAACAATAAGAAAATACTTATTGCTCTTAACCCACAAAGCAAATAATCAATAGCTCCCTGTTCTTTCTGCTTATAAAAATATAAAAACCACGAAATTGAAGTACTAGAAAGTAATGCGATAAATATATATATGACGGTTGTTGTTTCCAATGCTAATTTTATAATCGTAAATCTAACAATTATCCCTTTATAATACTTGTTAAAAAAAAGAAAACCTGGACCTATTGGTTACAGGCAGATCTATTTCTTTATAAGTGCCCTACCAATATTCAAAAATTTTAGATATTTTTCCTTTCTTAAATTCAAATAAGGTCATTTTAGAATCGCCTTCTCCTTCTTTTTTTGTGACATATTTCCGTGCAACAACAACACTATTCAAACCAACAATTCTGTTGACGATCTTAATATCAGTTACATCACCATCATACCCTCCATTTTTCTGGTTCCTTAAATACCCTTTGTATAAAACTTCTCTTGTATACAGGCCACCATATTTTGGATGCACATAGGTAAAATCAGCTGTAAATAGTTTGAAAATATTAGCAACATCTACGGGCTTTGAATCCGCTTGAAATACTTTTATATTTAAATCGTAATAGGTTTTAATAATCGCATTTAACGAGTCTTTATGTGCCTTGCTTTGGGCATTTACATTTGCTGTTAAAAATACAAAAGCTCCTATTAATAATAATCTAATTTTCATCCTGGTTGAGTTTATGAATTGCTAAACTAACACAAAACTAGAAGTTTACTTGTTATAATTTTGTTAATCAATATAAAAAAAGCCCATGAGTTTCATGGGCTTTAATTAATTTAAATAGTAGTATTTAATTTCTATTACTTCTGTTTGCTCTTCTATTTTTATCAGATGGTTTTTGGTTGAATTTATAAACAAAACTCAATGAAAAACGCTGTGCATTCCTACTTCTTTCTTGATTAATTTTATACGTAGCTCCAACAATTTCTTGTATATCCGTTCTTGTATTTAAAATATTTGAAGCGTTAAAAATAATGCTTCCTTTGTTCTTTAAAATACTCTTACTAATTCCAAAATTTAAGTTTGTAATTGGCTCTGTTGTAATTTGTGCATTGCTACGCTCTCCTTGATAATAAAAACTTGTTTGCATTCTTGCAGTCTTAGAAATCTTTATGTTTGTTGTAAAATTCACAAACCAAGTATTGTCCGAAAACGCGGCATCTTTACCATCAATGGTTCCATTTTGTTTGTAAGAGTACAAATTAAAATCACTGTTTAATCGCAACCATTTTAAGGGACTTAAGGATGCAGATAACTCAACGCCATATCTTTTTTCTTCATCCAAATTAATTGGAGACTGAATAAATACGCCATTTCCATCCTTTTTTGTTTCAAACTGAAGTACATCTTTCGAGTTTTGGTAATATACAGAAGGACTCAATCTTAATTTATTGATGTTGTAAATAAACGAAAGTTCGAAAGCATCAGTATAGGTTGGTTTTAAATTGGGGTTTCCTGTAAAGCGAGCCGTAAAATCTTTTAGTTCATAAAATGGATTTAAGAACCATAATGAGGGTCTATTAATTCGTTTACTATAACTCAATTGTCCACTTAAGTTTTCTTTAAGTTCGTATCCAACAGTGGCAGAAGGAAATACGTTTGTATATGTATTATCTGTATCCAGTGTGTTATTTGATGCATTAATAGTAACATCCGTGTTTTCTAAACGCAGTCCAACCTGATAACTAACTTTATCTTTTTTTCCGTTTAATTGAACATATCCAGAAGCTATTTTCTCTTTGTATTTTAAGGTATTATCAATATTGTCAATCGTTTCAAAATTTCCGTTTACCAATTCTTCTGCTAAGAAGTAATTTGAGATATCTCTACTTTCAAACTTTGCTCCTGTTTCAAAATTTGTAGATGCACTTATTGGAGTTTTATAATCCATTTGAAAAGCGACATCATTGGTTTCTCCAGTTCCTCTTGTTTTAATGGTAGCAATTGATGTTGCTGTAGGAAATGTTTCATCCGTTTGCAACTTCCATTTCTTCTCGCTATTCCAAAAATCATATTGAAAGTCCATTGTAAAACGTCTCCCTTTGGTTTCAAAAAGCTTTGTGTAATTTGCTTCTATTTGATTGTAGTCTCTTTTCTCTTTAGAATTTCCAGTGGTAAATAATGATTGTGTTTTTGTGCCAGAATTTGAAAAATCATAGTTTAAATAGGTAACATCAGTATCTTTGGTTTCATTTCTATAATACGCAACTGTAATGGTATTTTTATCATTAAATGAATAATCTGTACCTGCATAATACATGGTACCATCATCATGCCTATTTTCATCTTCATCTTGATTTAAATTCGTTGTAATTCCATTGTTAGTACTTACTTGTTGTTTCGTATACGTACCTTCATAATCTGTATAACGCACTCCAAAATTTGTAAAGAAATTGAATTTATTGGTTTTATAGTTGATGTTTCCATAGGCTCTATAATCATCAGGAATACCAGAAACTAAACGTACCTGTCCATTCATTCCCGATTTTCTATTTTTCTTTAATACGATATTAATAATTCCTGCGGCACCAGAAGCACCATATTTTGCTGATGGATTTGTAATTACTTCAACGCTTTTAATGATATCTGCTGATATTTGCTCTAGTGCCTGAGACTGCGTTAATGCAGATCTACGACCGTTAATTAGTATTTGTACATTCCCGTTTCCTCTTAGGCTAACAACTCCTGTTGGACTTACATTTACTGAAGGTACATTTCCTAAAACATCTGTAGCAGATCCATTTTGAGAACTTAAATCTTTACCCACGTTAAATACTTTTTTCCCCAATTTTAAAGTTACTTCAGAAGTTTCTCCTTGCACAACAACTTCATCTAATGCAGTCGCATCTTCTTTTAATTGTATGGCGTTTAAATTTACTTTTCTTGTTGATTTACTAATTGAAACGCTTCTTGTATTTGAAATAAAACCAATGTATTGCACTTCTAAATTATAGGTCCCAACAGCAACTTTGGTAAACCGAAACCCTCCATTTTCATCCGTTACCGTACCTTCTACTAATTTTTGATTGCTGTCTTTTAAGATTACAGATGCAAAAGGAAGTGTTTCGTTCGTTGTACTCACAATTTTTCCTTGTATAGTTCCAATTTTTTGTGAGTTTTGAGAAAAAGCAGCGGTGCTTACTAACAAACATCCCAGAAAAATAAGTATTGACTTCATATTATATATTTTAATTTGAAGCAAAGCTCTATCATTTCCCTACTTTTCTTATCGTTTTATATGTGAACGACTCTATGATTTTATGAACTGCTCTAATCTATATTAATATATAATCTTAGGTTTAATTGCTTTCCAGTTCTACTGCGGGTAAAATATATTTGTCAATTATTTCAAAAGGTTTTTCTTCCATTAAAGGGTAGAGGTTGTAATTTCCTCCAGTAAATGTAATGGTCATGTCAATTTCAGGAATAATAACCAAAAACTGTCCGCCATTACCCCAAGCCTCTATGGTTTTTATTTGTTTGCCTCCAACATTTCTTTCAAATAGTTTCCATAAATATCCGTGATGTGGTTGTATCTTTGGTTGGGTTGATTCCTCAATCCAAGATTCTGTAATTATCTGTTTCTCATTCCACTTTCCTTTGTTTAACATTAATAATCCAAATCTGGTAAAATCTATGGGTCTTAAATAGAATTGGCCAGCTAAATAGCCTCTACCAACTGGTGATGTAAGCATTTGGAATTTGTCTATTCCTAGATCGGTTAGCAACTCTTTTTGTATAAAAAGAGGCAAATACTGCTTTGTAGATTTTTGCAGAACACCTGATAACAAATTAATACCTCCGTCAGAGTATACATACTTTTCCCCAGGTTTATCAATCATGGGGTGGTCTAATTTATACTTTACCCAGTCATCATTTTCCCATTGCATCTTATCCTCATCCTCATTCTTTAAACCACTACTCATTTCCAATGCATGATGAACGGTTATGTTTTTTTTCTGGGTATCGGTTATTTTATATTCCGGATAATATTCTAATATCGTATTGTTTAATTTCAGCTTACTGTTTTTCATCATCGCTTTACCTACCATTAATGATGTAATCGATTTAAATGCAGACCTAATATCATGAAGATAGTCCCTGTGATACCCGTGAAAATATTCTTCAAACACCAGTTTTTTATTTTTTGTAATTATAATGCTATGAATATGCTCATAAGCACCATTGTTTATTGAATCCATAAACCCAAGAAGTGACCTATTAAGACCTACATCTTCTAAAGTGGCCGTTTCAATTAATGCATCTACTGGTTGTGGTATTATGTATTCATATTTTTTGTTTACAGGTCTTGGTGTATAGCCTTTCCATTCATTCTTTCTATGTTTTGTTAATTGTCTTTTTCGTTTGCTATTTGTGTTTCCATAATGAATTGATAGCTTTTTTGTTACAGATTGGTAGGTCGCAGAAAGAGCAAAACGCTCGGCTGTTATTTTGAATTCAATATCATTTCCATCAACTAGTACCTTTTCGATAGTGAAATGTAATTTTCTATTTTCTTTATTACTCTGAATTTTAGCTTGTAAGTTTCCGATTGAATCTTTATAAAACTCTAGATAAACCATATAATCAGTATCAATAATTTCAGGTTTTACTATTTCGGCAACCCATTTATTTTCAGACTTAATAAACTGTAAACTTTGAGACCATAAATTCTCTGTAATTACACCATTCAGAGATGGGGTATTATTAGAAAATGAAGCATCAAATCGCAAACCCGAAATCCCTTTGAAGGTTAAATTATTCCGCTTTTGTTCTAGTTTAAAACTCTTCGGTTTTCCCTTTTTATACAAAAAGGCAATTTGGGGTGATTTTATAGGTTTTAGAACTATGGAATCGTATTTTGTTTTTGTTTGGAACAATAGCCCTGACCAAACACCTATTAATTCTTCAGTATCAAATGTCGCTGGTTTATTTTTACAAGAAGTAAAAAATATAAGTACTATAATTATTTGTTGAATTTTTGATTTCATTGATAACATCTTTTTAAAAATAAATTAAGCCTTACTCATTTTAGATTTACTTGCACTAAAACACTAGTTACAGTGTTATTTTGTGAGTTTTAAGGAAATCGAAGCCACAAAAAAACAAATATCACATAAAAAATGATAAAAAATCTCATACGGTATATTCCAATTTAAATAAATCTATACTATTTATCTCAGCTCTTATTTATTAAATATGTGAACAACTCTATGCTTTTATGAACTGCTCTTAAATGTCCGCTATTTAACTTAATTTAGCCAACAGAAATTATTGAATCATGAAATTCAACTACCTATATCGTGTTGCTTTTATTTTTATAGTGTTGCTAAGCACTTCCTGTCATCATAGGTCCTTTTCATGGAAAGGGGAAATTGTTTATAGTTTAAACAATCAAAACTGGGAAAATAAAATTGACCTCAAAGGAGGTGAAGTTTTTTTTACCAAAACTGAAATCAATATCGTACAAAACCCGGTAGAATTTCAAACTTTTGGACTTGACCTTGGGAACACCTTTGGGGAATTTGAAATCTTTTGGGACGGTGTCCTTATAGGAAAAAACGGAAATCCAGGTAAAGAATCTAAGTCAAATTTAACTGGAGAAATGTGGAAGACCTATAGAATTCCTCGTCATTTATCTCAAAAGGGAAGGCATCATTTAGTCTTAAAAAGAAGCCTATTCCATGCTCCAGAATACAAAGGACTCAATGCTTTTGTACATGATTATGATTATTTATTAGAACACCCTTTGATTTACACGGCATTCATGCACATTTTTGCTGGTGGATTTCTATTAGCAGCTTTGTATTTCTTTTTCCATTTTTTAGGAAACAAAAGCGAAAAAACCATTTTGATATTTAGTATTAGTTGTTTTCTTTTTTTTGGGTTGATTTTGATGGAATTTATACGAACATACATTTCGATTCATTACAGTCAACATCAGATACGAATGGAAATCATTAGCTATTTAACCTTTTTTATTGCCATACTCGTTCCATTATATTTTTCACTACAATTTTCATTTCCCAAACGGAAAGCCATTTTATTGCTATATACGGGGTTCTTAATATATATATTCTATAGAGATCACCTGCATTACGATGATACATCCTACACTATGGCATTAACAATGTGGTTCTTTTCTTTTGCAATAGCGCTTTACGGTGTATACAAAAAATATAAAGGGGCACTCATTGTATTACTCGCCCTACTTATTTGTGCTCTCATTAACAACATTGCATATTTTGATACCAGTTTATTTGCTAACTTTGGAGTAATCGTTCTTGGTATGCTCTATATTCTTTCTATCAAAGCTAAAGAGCAGCGATTGGCGTACGAAAACTCCTTATTACAGTCTACCCGACTCCGTATGGAATTACTAAAAAAAAGCATTCAACCACATTTTTTAATGAATACCTTAACTTCTTTAATTGATTGGGTAGAAGAAGCACCAGATAAAGGCGTGTTATTTATTGAAGCCTTGGCAGAAGAATTTGATGTGTTGAATCAAGTTGAAAACGAAACATTAATTCCGATTACTCAAGAAATAAAATTGTGTAAAAGTCATATCAGTATCATGAGGTTTCGAAAAGAGATCGATTATATTTGGGAAGATGAAGGCATCAACGAAAACATAGAGCAATTAATTCCACCAGCAGTACTCCATACCTTATTAGAAAATAGTATTACACATTGTTTGCCTTCTAATGAAAATAAGATGCATTTTAAACTCATTGCATTTACAACTGCCAACACACAAGAATACACATTTTTGACTTTTGGAAAAATAAGAAACCAACAAAAAAGTACTTCCGATGGCACGGGTTTTAAATACATCAAAGCGCGATTGACTGAAAGTTATGGCGAAGATTGGGCGTTTACTTCAGAAGCAACAAATGAAGGCTGGAAAAATACCATTACAATTCGAAAATAAGAATGAACATATTAATTATAGAAGACGAAATTAGAATTGCCAAGCGTGTAGAAAGAATGACCAAAGAGTTTTTCTTAAACACCTTGCAAAAAATCACTTCAGTTCAATCTTTAGCTGAAGGATTAGAGCATATTAAAAACAATGATTTAGATGTTGTGTTGTTGGATTTAAACTTGAATGGTGAAAACGGGTTTGATATATTAAAAGAAACGGTTTCTGGGGCATTTCATACTATCATCATCTCTGCCAACAAACATGAAGCTTTAAAAGCATTTGAATTTGGGGTATTAGATTTTGTTCCAAAACCTTTTAATAAAGAACGTATAGAATTGGCTTTCAACAGAATTCTGAAAAAAGAAGAAGTTGGTACAGAAAACTTACAGTTTTTAGCAGTTAAAAAGCGTGGTGGAATTCACCTTGTCAATATCGATGAGGTAAACTACATCAAAGGAGCAGGTGTATATACAGAGATATTTCTAACAAATGGAGAAAAAGAATTACATGATAAATCTTTAGAAAAGCTCTCTCAGTTGTTGCCAAAATCATTTCAACGCATTCATAAATCGTATTTGGTAAAAACGACACAAATAAAAGAAATCATTGTAAAAACAGGCAGTCAATATGCTATTGAATTACAAAATGGAGAAATTCTTCCAGTAGGAAGAACAAAATACAAAGCATTAAAAGCAACCTTATTTCAATAAAAAATCCTGTACATTTATGTACAGGATTTTTAATATATTTTAAGAGTGTATTAGCTCATTCCACCATCAACAGATAAGGTTTGGCCTGTAATATACCCACTCATATCAGAAGCTAAAAACACACAAGCATTTGCGATGTCATCTGTAGAACCGCCACGTTTTAACGGAATAGAATCTCTCCACCCTTGTACGGTTGCTTCGTCTAACTTTGCGGTCATTTCAGTTTCAATAAACCCAGGAGCAATCACATTTGATCTAATGTTTCTAGAACCTAATTCTAAGGCTACCGATTTAGAAAAACCAACAATTCCTGCTTTTGACGCAGCATAATTAGCCTGACCAGCATTTCCTTTAATACCAACAACAGAACTCATATTAATGATAGAACCTTTACGTTGCTTCATCATTGGACGTATGACAGCTTTTGTTAAGTTAAAAACCGATTTTAAGTTTACTTCAATCACTTTATCAAAATCAGCCTCAGACATACGCATTAACAAATTGTCTTTCGTAATTCCAGCATTATTTACTAAAATATCTATAGATCCAAATTCTTTTAAAACGTCTGCTGCTAATTCTTGTGCTCCATCAAAAATAGCTGCGTTTGATTGATACCCTTTTGCATTTACGCCTAAAGTTTTCAATTCTTTTTCTAAAGCAACCGCTGCATCTACAGAAGAACTGTAGGTAAATGCCACGTTTGCTCCTTGTTGCGCAAACATTACAGCAATACCTCTACCAATTCCTCTTGTGGCCCCTGTAATAATTGCTGTTTTATTTTCTAATAATTTCATGTGTCTATTTTAGTTGTTTATGTAGGGTCAAATATAATTAAAACATTTGAGAATAAATTGCAATAAAAAACTTGCAAAACAAAAGCTGTACAAGTTTTAATATTTACGTTAAAAATAAAATTATTGTTTTACCTTCTTCTTACCTACATAATTAAATAGGTAATCTATTTCTAACTCTTTAATTTTCCCTAATTTTTGTAAAGATTTTACATTTAAATCTGTCTTGTTTCCAATAACCATTACGTTATAATTACTTCCTTTTACATTCCTATCAAAAAATGATTTCAAATCTTGAATGGTCATGTTTTTAATAGTATTATATATTTCTTCTCTATTATCATTATAAATTCCTCTTTCCTTTAAGACTTCATAAGTACCTAAAATGTTTGCATTGGAAATACGTTGTGCAGCTAACTTCTTTAAAGTAGCTTCTTTTGCTGCTCTAAATTGTTTTTCTGCCTCTGGCATATTATTCATTAAGTTTAACATCGCCTCTACAGCTTGTTCTAATTTATTTGCTTGTGTACCAATATAAGCCACCACATAGTTTGGAGCATTTTTTTTAGAGGCATTACTATACGATGCAAATGCAGAATAGGCTAATGATTTTGACTCTCTAATTTCCTGAAATACAATGGACGATAATCCACTACCAAAGTACGTATTAAACAAGGTTGAAGCTGCCAAGTGCTTAGGATTGAATGTATCTCCTTTTGCTAAGAATAACAACTCTGTTTGAACCATGTCGTAATCTGTAAAGAATACATTTCCTCCAGTTTCTGTTTCTTTGTACTCGTTTGCTGTTGGATACTCTTTTAAATCACCGTAAATTTTATGCTCTTTATTAAGTGCTGTAACTGCAGCATCTATCTCTTTTCCGTAGTAATAAAAACGCTGTTTGTAGTTTTTCAATCCTTTTATAATATGTACTAACTCTTCAGGGTTAATTGCTTTTAACTCATCAATTTGCATGATATTTCGCAAACGAGAATTCTCTCCATATTGTCCATAACTCATCAACCCATTCCAAAGAATATTCCTTTTTTGAGTTTTCCCATCCAAACGGCCCTTATAAATTTTATTTACATATTTAATATACGCATCTTTATCTGCTATTGCATGGTCCCAAAAATGTTCTAACAATGCCAATCCTTTTGGTAAGTTTTCTTTTAACCCATGTAAACCAACATATGTTTTGTCATCTTGGACAGCAACATAATAACTGATTCCTAATTTATAAAACTCTTTTTTGATTTCTTCTGCAGTATATTTATCAGTTCCTAAATATTCTAAATACCCAGCTGCAAGGCTTAACTTATTATCGTTGTCCTTACCCATATCAAAAACGATATTCATATTAAACAAATCGTTTTTTTCATTTAACACATAAGAAACCTTATTCCCATTCTCAATTTTTACTTCTTTAATAGCTGTTTTATAGTCTATATATTTTGGCTGTAAAGGTTTAGATTGTATTTTATTAAATGTTGTTAAATATGGAGAACTCTTATCTCTGTTTAAATTAATTGGCGTAATTCCAGGGTTTTGAACTTTCACTATATTTTTATCAATTCCTTTTCTTTTATAGGTTACTACATAGTTCTTTTTATAAAATGAATTTGCAAAACCAACTAGTTCTTGTTTTGTAATCTTCTTTAAATCATCTATAAATTTTACTTTATCAGCCCAATTTTCTCCATAGATAAATGCATTTACATAGGCATCAGCTAAGGCCGAATTATTTTCATATTTCCGGGTCCGACTTAATTTTAAATCATTCACTACTGCTTCAATCATCCACTCAGCAAATTCTCCTTTTTTCAATTTTTCAATTTGCGCTAACAACAATGTCTTTACTTCGTCTAAGGTTTGACCAGATTTAGGAGTTCCTGTAAACGTATGAAATCCATATGTTTTCAAGAACGTCGGAGAACTACTAGCTCCTTGTACTAACTGATTTTGGTTCAAATTTAAATCAATTAAACCGGCATTACCATTCGCCATAATCATATCTACCAAAGTTACAAACTTCTCATCTTCAGTACTTACACCATTTGATCGGAAAGAGATAGAAATACTTTCTGCTGTTGGCCCAAAGACTTCCTTAATAATTGGTTTGGTAATCACTTCTTCTTTTGGTAAAACAGGATGTGTCAATTCTTTTCGCTTATAAGTACCAAAAGTTTCATTAATTTTTTTGATGGTTTTATCAAAGTCTAAATCTCCTACTAATATTACTGCCATATTATTTGGCACATAATAGGTGTCAAAATAATTATGAATATCTACCATTGATGGATTTTTTAGATGCTCTGCTGTCCCAATAGTTGTTTGTTGCCCATAAGGATGATTTGGAAACAATCCATCTAACATCGCTGCATAACTTTTTCTAAAATCGTTGTCTTGCCCTCTATTAAATTCTTCAAAAACAGCTTCTAACTCTGTGTGAAACAAACGTAAAACCAAGGTACTAAAGCGTTCAGCTTCTAGGTCTATCCATTTATCTAATTCATTTGCAGGAATCTTATTTGTATATACCGTTTGCTCAAATGATGTATAAGCATTTGTCCCTGTAGCACCTAAGGAGGTTGTCATTTTATCATATTCATTGGCAATCGAATAGTTAGATGCCTCTAAAGAGACTTTATCTATTTCTTTATAAATAGATGCTTTCTTTTTTTCATCTTCTTCTCTACGATGTTGCGCATACAAATTAGAAATTTTATCCAAATAGACTTTTTCTTTTTTCCAATCTACAGTTCCAATTTTATGGGTTCCTTTAAACACCATATGCTCTAAGTAATGCGCTAGCCCTGTAGATTCTTTTGGGTCATAATTAGAACCAGCACGAACACCTATATATGTTTGAATTTTTGGTTCATCGGTGTTTTTACTTAGGTATACTTTTAAACCATTGTCTAATGTATACACCCTTAAACCTGTTGGGTCATTTTCTACAATTTCATAACTTAGTCCACTAGCATCTTTATGCTGAGTAGTTTTGTAGCTTTTTTCATTTTTTGTTTTGCAGCTGATAGCAACTATAAACAAAGCGCTGTATAACAGCAATTTATTATTTTTCATGCTTTTTTGAATTTTTTTGAATAAAAAAATCCGTTGAATTTACAAATTCAACGGATTATAAAATAAATATTATGATAGTTTAACAAAGTATTAAACCAATTTTAAGTCTTATGCTAAAACCTTCGCAATCATTTCACCAATTTTTGCAGGAGAACTCACTACGTGAATTCCGTTTTCTGCTAAAATCTTCATTTTTGCTTGTGCTGTATCATCTTCTCCTCCAACAATTGCTCCAGCATGCCCCATTGTACGTCCTGCAGGTGCAGTTTGTCCAGCGATAAAACCAACAACTGGTTTTCTGTTTCCATCAGCTTTAATCCATTTAGCTGCATCTGCTTCTAATTGACCACCAATTTCACCAATCATAACTATAGCTTCTGTTTCATCATCGTTCATTAACAACTCAACCGCTTCTTTAGTAGTAGTTCCAATAATTGGATCTCCACCAATACCAATTGCTGTAGTAATTCCAAACCCTTGTTTTACAACTTGATCTGCAGCTTCATAGGTTAATGTTCCAGATTTAGATACAATACCTACTTTTCCTT
>Ga0209395_1000278_pt1 | contig 77647 bp, 61 predicted proteins | sample GOMGulsemesocosm_3_FD_184635 | JGI IMG/M metagenome (GOLD analysis project Ga0209395, IMG submission 184635) | Methane-oxidizing microbial communities from mesocosms in the Gulf of Mexico - GOM9D Gulf of Mexico (SPAdes) (version 2) | ecosystem: Environmental > Aquatic > Marine > Cold seeps...
AAAAAATTGTTGAAACCGCACTCGAGCGCGGTAGTAACGACAATGTTACGTGTTTACTCGTCTATATCGACGCGGTACCGAATAGGAAACTGGCAGAAATTCAGCGCGATTTGAGTGCGAAAGCGATCCCACCAGCATTAAAAGTTGGACAGAAGCTTGACGATTACCTCGTTAAAAAAGTAATACACGCCAGCATTCGTTCACATTTGTATTTAGTCATCAATGTTAAAACAAATGAACCTTTTGTTTTAAAAGCACCGTCTGCAAATTTTTCTGACGACGCCCTTTATTTGCAAGGTTTTATGCGTGAAGCTTGGGTTGGTGAACGCATTAAGCACGTTAACGTAATGCGTGTATTACCAGGAAAAAAAGACAGTCAGTTTTTATACCATGTATGTGAATACATTAAAGGACAAACCTTAGGTGAATGGTTACATGACAACCCTAAACCTAACATTGCACAAGTCCGCGATATAATGAAACAAGTGATCGGCGCCTTACGATCATTTCAACGCTTAGATTTAGTCCATCGCGACTTAAAGCCCGACAACATTATGATCGATGAATTTGGTCAAATTAAATTGATTGATTATGGCACCGTATTTGTCGCTTCACTTGATGAAAACCAAGAAACGATAAAAGAAGATGTACCGCAAGGTTCTTTAAATTATATTGCCCCTGAAACCTTATTGAACATGCAAGCAGATTATCAAAGTGACCTATTTTCATTAGGGGTCATTTGTTATGAAATGTTATCCGGTGAGTTACCTTACAAACCTATGCAACGTGCTGAAGTCACCATTAAAAATTATAACGATTTGCAATATCGTAGTATTAAACAGTTTCGACCAGAGTTACCATTGTGGTTAGATCTCAGTCTTCAAAAAGCAACAGCCGCAGATCCAAAACAGCGCTATCGAGCCTTTTCTGAATTCTTTGCTGATTTGAGTAAACCGAGCTCATCTGCCGTTGAAGAATACAAAAATCAACCTTTGTTGCAGCGTGATCCGGTATTGTTTTGGCAATCTGTGTCGGCCTTGTTGTTTATTGGGCTCGTGGTATCTTTAGTTAATTAGCGCGTTACACGCTAACATCTCGTGATCACCAACTTACTATTCATCATTATGACGCACACCTGTGGTGCGTTAACTTCTTCACCGTAGTGCAAACTTGCTAACTTGACTTACACCACTAACCCTATCCACTTGAATTCATTACAAAAAGTAATTGGTTCGTTTTTTGCTAATAACAAACTATTACCTAGTTCCGCTAATTCAGCGGTAATTTAAAAAGTAGGATTGCAAAAAATGAGCACACAACCTAAAAAAATCGTCGTCGTTGGCAATGGCATGGTTGGCCATCACTTTGTTGATGAAATGGCGAAACATAAAGGCTATGAAATTACCGTATTATCAGCTGAAGATCGTTTAGCTTATGACCGTGTTCACTTATCAGAGTACTTTTCAGGAAAAACTGCTGATGACTTAGCAATGACTACACCAGCATACTACAACGAAATTGGTGTTAAGTTTTTCACTAATGCAAAAGTAACTAACATTGATAAAGCGGCAAAAATAGTTACCACTGAAGCCGGCGACTCTTACGCTTACGACAAATTAGTGATGGCAACAGGTTCATACCCCTTTGTTCCTCCTATTCCAGGTAAAGAGCGTGACCATTGTTTGGTTTACCGTACAATTCAAGATTTAGAAGACATTCAAGCATCAGCTAAAGCAGGTAAAGTTGGTGTTGTTGTTGGTGGTGGTTTATTAGGGCTAGAAGCAGCTAACGCACTTAAAGAGTTAGGCTTACAAACACACGTGGTAGAATTTGCCCCACAATTGATGGGTGTTCAATTAGACAAAGACGGCGGCGCTTTACTTCGTTCGATGATCGAAGGTATTGGCGTGCAAGTGCATACGCAAAAAGCCACCAATGAAATTGTCGACGGCGAAGAATGTGTTCACCGCATGAATTTTGCTGATGGGTCACATTTAGAAACCGACGTTATTTTATTCTCCGCGGGTATTCGTCCCTACGATAACCTAGCACGTGAATTTGATTTAGCGGTTGGCGAACGTGGCGGCATTGTTGTTGATAATAACTGTAAAACCTCTGACGAAAACATTTACGCCATTGGTGAATGTGCTTTATGGAATAACTTCATCTTCGGTTTAGTGGCTCCGGGTTATACCATGGCTAAGGTTACTGCTGATAACATTATTGGCGGTGAGCAACAATTCACCGGTGCTGATATGAGCACTAAATTGAAGTTAATGGGCATGGACGTAGGTTCAATCGGTGATGCACATGCGCGTACAGAAGGTTGTAAAAGCTACGTTTATTCAAATCAACCTGACCAAATTTATAAAAAAATAGTGGTCAGTGCAGACGGTAAAGAATTATTAGGTGCTGTTTTAGTCGGTGATACCAGCGAATACGATTCATTATTGCAATACGCATTAAATGGCATTGAATTACCTGAGAACCCTGACGGATTAATTTTACCCAGCGCAGGCGAAAAACCAACATTAGGCGTTGACGCTTTACCCGACACCGCAACTATTTGTTCATGTTTGAATGTAACCAAAGGTGACATTATTGCTGCAATTGATTGTGGCGCTGTTGATGTTGGTACCGTTAAATCTTCAACGAAAGCCGGAAGTGGTTGTGGTGGTTGTGCCGCGTTATTGAAGAAAGTAACCGACCACGAACTAGAAAAACGCGGTGTTGAAATCAGCACTGATCTTTGTGAACATTTTGCTTATAGCCGTGTTGAATTATTTCACATTGTTAAAGCAGAACAAATTAAAACCTTTGACGTATTAATAGAGAAACACGGTTCAGGAATAGGCTGTGAAATTTGTAAACCTGCAGCGGGCTCTATTCTTGCTTCGGTTTGGAACGATTACATATTAAAACCAGACCATCTCTCACTTCAAGACACCAACGATGTCTTTCTAGGTAACATGCAAAAAGATGGCACTTATTCAGTGGTTCCCCGTATGCCCGGCGGCGAAGTCACCCCTGATAAGCTAATTGTTATTGGTGAAGTCGCTAAAGAATATAACCTCTATACCAAAGTCACTGGCGGCCAACGTATCGATTTATTTGGCGCACGTGTTGACCAATTACCCGCTATTTGGAAACGACTAATTGATGCAGGTATGGAAACAGGTCACGCATACGGTAAATCGTTACGTACGGTGAAATCTTGTGTGGGAAGCACTTGGTGTAGATACGGGCAACAAGACAGTATGGCAATGGCTATCTTCTTAGAAGATCGCTACAAGGGATTACGTTCTCCACACAAAATAAAATTTGCTGTGTCGGGTTGTACTCGTGAATGTGCAGAAGCGCAAAGTAAAGATATTGGTGTTATCGCCACTGAAAATGGATGGAATCTGTACGTAAGTGGTAACGGCGGAATGAAACCACGCCATGGTGACTTATTCGCGACTGATTTAGATGATGAAACCCTGATCAAATACATTGATCGTTATTTAATGTTCTACGTACGAACGGCAGATCGTTTAACGCGTACTTCAGTTTGGTTAGAAAACCTAGAAGGCGGCTTAGCCTACATGGAAAAAATTGTTAAGGATGATCACTTAGGCATTAATGCTGAATTAGAAAAACAAATGGAGAATGTGATTGATACTTATCAATGTGAATGGAAAACAACCATTGAAAGTACTGAGCAATTGAAACGTTTCCGTCAGTTTGTTAACTCTGACACCGTCGATGGCAACATTGAATTCGTGACTGAACGTGATCAAATTCGTCCAGCAAAAGGTGAAGAGAAAAAATACGGTGTTCAAATTCAAGCGGTTGATGTAACGCCGGCATAACAAGAATAAGAAAGGAAAATAAAATGACAACAGAAAACACATGGCAAACTATCTGCCCAACAAGTGATTTAATAAGAAATTCAGGCGTTTGTGCCTTACTCGCGAATCAAGAACAAGTTGCTCTATTTCAAGTTGGCAACGATACCGTTTATGCCGTTTCTAACTTCGATCCTTTTGGCAAAGCGAACGTTTTATATCGCGGCCTAATTGGCGAAACTAAAGGTGACATTTACGTTGCTTCACCTTTATTGAAACAACGTTTTGTTTTAAATTCTGGTGCATGTTTAGATGATCATACTTTTGCCATTAAAACATACGAAACACGCGTTACCGACGGAAAATTAGAGATATTCGGTTAGACAGAGCATTGAATGTTTTCTTGAAACCCTCCAACTTAGGAAACTAAGTTGGAGATAAATTTGAACAAATAAAATTTTCTATAAGAATAAGTGCAAAGGGCTGAGCGAAATCGATAATAAGTTAATGACCGAAATTGCTTCAAGATTTTAATATGACTTTTTATCTTTTATTCGATAACATGTAGGCAGACTTAAATAGACTGACCTTTGTCAGTTTTTCCTTAATATGAAATATAATGTCAACTCAAACACCTGCTAAACGCCCTAATACATTTTTAGAACTTATTTTTAATATTGTTATTCCCTCTGTTATTTTAATGAAATTATCGGGGGATGAATATTTAGGCTCAGTGAATGCCTTAATTATCGCGTTATTATTTCCACTGGGTTTTGGCTTGTATGATTTTATTAAAAACAAGTCGATGAATTTCATTTCATTACTCGGGTTTATAAGTACCTTATTAACGGGTGGTATTGGTTTATTTGAGTTAGATGTAGAATGGTTGGCAATCAAAGAAGCTGCTATTCCCTCCGCGATTGGCTTAGTTGTGCTAATTTCTGGATTTTGGGGGAAACCATTAATTGCCAAAATAATGTTGAACCCTATTTTATTCAATTTGGATTTAATCTATCAAACTCTATCGAATAACAATAAAACAGATGAATTTAAATCAAAAATTCAGTGGGCAAATCACCTTTTATCAACAACCTTCGTTTTTTCTGCTGTCATGAATTATCTATTAGCAAAATGGATTGTCGTGAGCCCTGCAGGGACCACAGAATTTAATGAACAGTTAGGTGAAATGACTTTGTTAAGTTACCCGGTAATTGCCATACCTTCACTGATAATGCTCATTACAATTATGTTTTATGTGGTAAAAAGTTTAACTAAACTAACAGGTTTAAAGTTAGATCAAATATTTAATGGTGAATAACCTGTAAGCCTAACTGAATATGACCAAAGCAATTTGGTCATATTGCTAATTTACTGACGTTTCCTACTTCACTCAAATTACTGATACCAAGGTTTCCCCCCAATACTTTGTTTAAGTAACGCTAAAAATTTTGTTGTTCTTCCAGAACGTGAACGTTGATCCGTCCCTAATAAGGCCACTATATTGGCTGTTGGTAATTCGTAGTCACTTAATAAACGCACTAATGAACCACTTTCTAATTCAGGTGCAACATCCCATTCTGACCTTGAAATGATCCCATAGCCATCTAACGCCCATTGCTTAATAACACGCCCATCATTACAAGCCAGTTTTGGGTTTATGCGAATTGATTCACCTTTATTAATATTTGATGCATTAAACTTCCACATTGTTACATCCTCAGCATTCTCTCTCAAAGCAATACAATGATGTTGACGTAAATCAGCAGGTTCATTGACAGAGCCATATTTTGCTATATAAGCTGGAGATGCACATAGAAAACGCTTGTTTTGTGCTAACGTAGAAAGTTTCAACGATGAATCGCGTAATTCACCAATATATATAATAATGTCCCACGAATGTTTAGTTGCCCAATTAGGGTTGTCCGATAGCTCAAGCTCAACCGATAAATTGTCATATTGTTGCTGAAATTTGGTGACCAAAGGAGCTATGTACTCTCGGCCAAAACCCAATGGCGCTAGAATTTTTAAACATCCGGCAACTTCATTACGCTGACTATAAATAGACTCATGCAGATCATCAATTTCATCGAGTATGATAATAGCCCTTTCTGCCAGCAGTATGCCTTCCTCTGTCAATGTAATCGAACGGGCATGTCTATTCACCAACTTTAACTGCAACTTATGTTCAATAATCTGTAACCGCTGCGTAATTGTCGGCGGTGTTACATTCAGCGCACGGGCTGTTGCGGCTAAAGAGGTGTGAGTGGCTATCATTTGAAAAAAACGTAAATCATCGCTATTTATCATTAAGGCTCAACCTAATCATAGAGTTAGTTTTCATTAATATTAATCTACATGATGATTCAGTACAATTATTTCATTCACAGAAAGTAACTCAATAAAGATAAAAATAACAGGGACAAGAAATGCTAAAGAACTTAATCATCATATTGTTAGTAGCACTAACATCGTGCAATTTATTTGCTACAACACTAGAGCACTATAATTCAATGTTACAACCTGATGAGGCTAAAGAAGATATTGCTCAATGGTTAGCGTTTATCGAAAAGACCCATCCTGATTTAGCTTACACTGTCAAAGATGTTTCTTCCTTTTATACAAGAGTAAATCAATTCAAAAATAGTATTAACAAACCAATTTCAGTGCGTAACTTTTGGTTAGAAATGATGGTGTTTAACAGTGTTATATCTGACGGTCATGTATCGCTTACGCCTTCTAAAAAAAAGGTTCTAATTAAAGATTACTTGCACAATGGCGGTACACTTTTTCCCTTTGAAGTGATTTTTGATGGCGACAATCTTGTCATTAAAGAAAAGCTTAACGGCGAACCTTCAAATTTGTCAGGTAATACAATTAGAAAAATTAATGGTATTTCAATCAACACTATACTTGAACCTTTACTTAAGCGTACTCATGGCGATAGTGATAATCAAAGAAAAGCGGTATTAGCCACCCGCTTTGCTCATTATTATTGGATGTATTTTGGTGAGCAAAAACAGTTCAAATTAGATATAAAAAGAGGCGTACATAAAATTAGCGACATAGTCGTAAAAGCCAGTAAAGAAATTACTTATGCTGATGACAGTTTTGACGCTAACTTTCTGTTTAGCATGTTAAATGAAAAGACAGGACTGTTAACGATTAACACCTTCACTTGGCGTGAAGACGAAAACCGTGTATTTGATTTTTTTAAGTCCGCATTCACTGAAATTAAAAAACAAAACTTAAGCCACTTAATGATTGATATTAGAAACAATGGTGGTGGCGATGACAATATATGGAAAAAAGGGATTTTACCTTACATCGCCGACAAAGCATGGAAAACAGGCTCTGATTATAAAGTTAAAATTCTTGCTGGTAGAGAAGATGAAGGTGAAATAGCAGGAGATGTGGTTATAGGTGAAATTAGTTCTATCCAAGAAGCTGAGCTTGATAAACCATTAAAATTTACCGGAGATGTATCGGTATTAGTTGGGCCTTATACCTATTCATCGTCAATCTTATTTATGAATACTATCCAAGATTATGAATTTGGCAAATTAGTTGGCGACCGTACTGGCGGAAAAAGTGGCCAAACAGGTGGCACACAACACTTAACCTTAACTCACTCTAACTTACACAGTGTTGTACCTCGCTTCTTGTTAGCAAGACCTAAAGGAGGTCATAACCTTGAACTCGTTACTCTAGATACAGTAATTGATTATGACCCTTTGGAGCCTACACAATTAATTGAAAAGTTACTGAGTAATCATAAAGCAGGTCTGTAATAAAAAGGCTTTTCGGTTATCAGCCAAAATGTTGGCTGATAACAAAATATTATATTTTATAAAGGAATGTTGATGGACTTTTCACAAATCACCATTGAATTACTATCAATTTTATTTATTGTTGCCGTGGTTGCCGGTTTACTAGATACCTTAGCTGGTGGCGGTGGATTGATTTCTGTACCCGCATTAATATTAAGCGGCGTCGGCCCACTCGCAGCACTAGGTACCAATAAACTACAAGGTAGTATGGGAACAGCTACCGCAACTTTTATGATGCTAAAAGGGAAAAGAGTTAAATGGCATGAAGTAAAAGCATTAATGTTATTCGCATTTATCGGCGCAATAATAGGGTCAATTGCCATACAATTTGTAGATGCAAAAGTACTCAACTATGTTATTCCCATCGTTATTTCATTTATTGGCATTTACTTTTTGATCTCTCCAACACCGAATAATCAACAAACAACGCCTAAAATTTCAGAGCATAATTACAAAAAAATAATAATTCCTTCCATAGGTTGTTATGACGGATTTTTCGGTCCAGGTACGGGGTCGTTTTTTGCGTTAGCGGGTATTTCATTACGCGGATATGGCATTATAAATTCAACAGCTATCGCCAAAACACTTAACTTTTCGACGAATATTGCTTCTTTGATCATTTTTTTAATCGCAGGAAAAATAGTATGGTCAATCGGACTCGTCATGATGTTAGGACAAGCGATAGGTGCTTGGTTAGGTTCTCATTGTTTATTTTCTATTAACCCTAAGCTTCTAAGAATCTTAGTGGTAATCATGTGTTTTAGCATGCTCATAAAATATAGTTATGATATGGGTTGGTTAGCATTTATTTAAGAAAACAGTTGAGCGTTTCTAACTTGATCTAAGCTCATGATTATAAAAGCCGAGTATCATATGATACTCGGCTTTTTATATTCAGGTTAGATAATCAATAATAGACGTTAAATAAACGGCTAATCTTCTTCCACTAAGGTCATCAGTGACGTATTACCGCCCGATGCTGTGGTATCAATACTGATTGTTTTTTCCGTTAATAAGCGCTGAATTAAATTATCCATATATTCAGAGCTGATCACCGGTAGTATCGCACCTTCGCGTTGCGCTAATTCTTCACTAATATAATATTTACGGTCACACTGACTATCAACAACAACACCTGATAATGCAGGATGTGCCAACATTGTTGATAAGTGACGTAATCTCGCCACTTGGAAAACATTTTTATCTTCGCCTGTCGCAATAAACTTATCCCTAAAGGCCATCGCTTCGTCATAGAACAAATCAGAGACAACCGTAACAACCGTATTGCCCGTTGCTAATGCCGTTACAATGGAAAGTACCCAAAAGTGAAAGGTTGAGTTTTTATCCACAAAACAGATAATGTTACCGCGATTTTCCAAGTAAATCACATTAGATTCACCCGTTGGACCAGGCAATATTTTTGGCTTTTTCAAACGCTTTTCAATATCAATTAATTGCGAACGCGCCGCCGTTAAGGTCAGGCTTAAATCGTCGGCTAAATCTTCAACAATATCAACGTGGGCAATCTTTGCAAGCAACTGACGCACACATGAAATACGTGTATTCAGATCCGTTAAACGCCAGTTTTTTTCTGCATTATTAGCATTGTTCATCACGGTTAAAGCATCAGCTTGTGACTTGCTATCACTGACTAAGGCTTTAAGATGTGACGGTTGCAAATTAAATTGCTCTGCATCAGGCGTCGCTTTTTCTTTCACGAGTCTTGTTAAGTAGTTTGGACCACCTGCTTTAGGACCAGTGCCTGAAAGGCCGCGACCACCAAAAGGTTGTACGCCGACAATCGCGCCAATCATATTTCGATTGATATACACATTACCTGCACGAGAAAGTTTGGCTAAATCAAAGGCTCTGTGCTCAATACGGGTATGAATCCCCATGGTTAAACCAAAACCTGTACCGTTGATATTATCAATGACCTTTTCTATTTCAGTGCCTTTAAAGCGTACGATGTGAACACAAGGCCCAAAAACTTCTTGCTTTAAGACGCTAATATCACTAATTTCATAAAGTCGAGGCGCAAAGAAATAATGTTCATTGTCTGATACTTCATCTGAAATCTTACATTGATATAATAGTTCACCGTTAGTTTTCATGTACTCACTATGAGCATTGAGTGCATCGAGTGCTTTTTGGTCAATAACAGGGCCGACGTCAGTACTTAAAAATTCTGGGTTACCGACATGTAATTCTGCTAATGCCCCTTTGAGCATAGTAATAACATTATCAGCAATGTCTTCTTGCAAAAATAATACGCGTAATGCTGAACAGCGTTGTCCTGCCGATTGAAACCCTGAAGAGATAACGTCGTCAACGACTTGCTCTGGTAGAGCAGTAGAGTCAACGATCATGCAATTTTGGCCGCCAGTTTCCGCAATAAGTGGCACTTGATCGCCACCACGGTCTGCCAAGGTTTGAGATATTACCGTGCCCGTTTCAGTAGAGCCGGTAAACATAACCGTTTGAATACGCTCGTCAGGTATAATGACACGCCCAACTTGACTACCTCGAGCAACTACCGCTTGAACAACACCTTCAGGTAAACCCACAGATTTCATTAATTCAATTGTACGTAAGGCAATGAGGCTGGTTTGCTCCGCTGGTTTAGCTAATACCGTATTACCCGTGGCAATAGCGGCAGCCACTTGACCTAAAAATATCGCTAATGGAAAGTTCCAAGGACTGATACATAACATCACACCACGAGCTTCAAGACGTTCATCATCTTCAAGTTCAATCGCGCGCTGTGCATAATAACGACAGAAATCAACTGCTTCTCGTACTTCATCAATACCATCTTGCGCAATTTTACCGGCTTCTTTCATACACAGCGCAATAAGCTCGTCGGTATGACGCTCAAGAATGTCTGCAACACGACATAATAAATCGGCACGTTCGATGACCGGTGTTTTTGACCATGAAGCAAAGGCGGTTTCCGCCGTATCTATCATCGCCAACATTTTTTCTTTATCGTGATGCTGGTGAAAGCCAATAATTTCGCTATGGTTCGCAGGATTCTTAACGTGGCTAGCGCCTTCTGGAATGTCACTTACATTAAGCAAGTTGCTTTCAAACCAGTTCTCTAGCGATGCTTTTAACGGCGTAATAACATTAATATCCGTTAAGTCGATCCCCTTAGAATTATCACGATCTGTACCATTTTCGCTGTAATAAAGCGCAATGGGTTTGAGTATTTGTTTGTTGTATTTATCTTTTAAGCGCTGCGTTTTTTCAACAGGGTCTTCAAGTAAAGATTCCACTGGTTGAGATTCATCGACAATGGCATTAACAAAAGACGAATTAGCACCATTTTCTAACAAACGGCGTACTAAGTAAGCCAGTAAGTCTTCATGCTGTCCAACGGGTGCGTAGATACGACATTGAATATTTTCGTTGGTTACAATTTGGTCGTATAACGAATCACCCATGCCATGTAAGCACTGAAATTCAAAGCCTTCTTTGTCTGAGCCAGCCAATTCAACAATCGTTGCTGCAGTGTAAGCATTATGTGTAGCAAACTGCGGGTAGATAGTATCTCTGTAATCTAATAATTTATTCGCACAAGCGTGGTAAGACACATCGGTGGAAGACTTACGTGTGAAAACAGGAAAGTGCTGATGACCATCTTTTTGGGCATTTTTAATTTCGCTGTCCCAATAAGCACCTTTAACAAGACGCACCATCATTTTTCGATTTACTTTCAGGGTTAATTCACGTAACCAATCCACTACAAAAATCGCACGTTTTTGGTACGCTTGTAGCGCGATACCAAAACCATTCCAACCCGCTAATTCATCATCACTAAAGACGGCCTCAATCACATCAAGCGATATATCTAAGCGCTCAGATTCTTCAGCATCAACCGTTAAGCCGATATTGTAGTGTTTTGCTTGTAAACATAGTGCCTTAAGTTTTGGCACTATTTCAGCCATCACACGTGCTTTGTGCGTAAATTCATAACGTGGGTGAATAGCAGAAAGCTTCACGGAAATACCTGGAACTCTACGTGGATCGTTTTTTCCTGAAGCAACGGCTGCATTACCAATGGTGACGATTGCATCTTGATACGCTTTCAAATAACGCTCTGCATCCACCATAGTGCGTGCACCTTCGCCGAGCATGTCGTAAGAATAGACATAACCTTGTTGCTCTTTAGTCGCCGCTCTTTCAGTAGCCGCAACAATAGTTTCGCCCATAACAAACTGCTTACCCATAATTTTCATGGCGTAGTTCATTGATTTTCGAATAACAGGCTCGCCTAAACGCCCTATTGTTCTTTTCAATAAACCAAAGCTATCTTGTTTACGGTTATCAGCATAATTTACCATAGAGCCAGTGATTAAAAGTCCCCACGAAGAAGCATTAACGAATAATGAATCACTGCCGCCTAAATGGGAACTCCACTGGCCTTGAGAAATTTTGTCACGAATTAACGCGTCTTGCGTATGCTTGTCTGGAACACGTAGTAATGCTTCAGCCAAACACATCAACACCACACCTTCTTCACTTGAAAGGGAATATTCTTTTAGTAAGGCATCAATTGCGCCGTTACCCGCTTGGTCTTGACGAATTTGCAGCACCATTTTGCGCGCTCTTTCCCAAGCCCTACTTCGGGCACTCACATTCACTTCTGCTAAAGGTAGAATATGATCGACCGCTATATTTTCATCAATACGATAAAATTCACGAATTTTCTGACGAATTGGACAGTCAGTAATAAAAGAACCATTAAAAAGCATGTGCTTGCCCTAAATAGAGTAAATAGTATTTTTTGAAACTATTTAACGTTAATTACAATAAGATTTATTTGCGCATATTAATCTACAATTAACAGAATGTGCTACTGAAATATTCAACTAAAGCAGAATTAAATACGGGATATCAACACCAACAAAGAGATAATTCACCAGCCTACCTTTGAATCGGTTTAATTAGTTCTTAAATATGAATTAATTACAGTTTAATTGAGTTTACAACAAAATTTAAAAACAGCTTTTATTTACCCACCATGATTGTATAAAAATGGACATTTCCAATATAGTTTGGCCCGTACTTGTTTTATCGAAATACTTACGTTCAATGACATATACTCGCAATAAAGTGAAGATTTAATCATTTGTTAGACTGCTTAATTTAATAATGTTATTTAGCTATATTTGCAGCGATATAAACGTTTATACTTTGTTGTTCTTATTGCTTTATATGGATTTAATAATGATTGATTTTCGCTCTGACACAGTCACTAGACCTTCTTTAAAAATGCGTAACGCTATTGCTCAGGCTGAGGTTGGTGATGATGTGTACGGTGACGACCCTACAGTAAATGAATTAGAGCAATGGTCAGCTGAGCGCCATGGTTTTGAAGCTGCCATTTTTTGTAGCTCAGGCACGCAAGCTAACCTTTTAGCGCTGATGGCGCATTGTGAACGTGGTGATGAATATTTATGTGGCCAACAAGCCCATAACTACAAATTTGAAGGTGGCGGTGCTGCGGTGCTAGGTTCAATCCAGCCACAGCCGATAGAAAATGAAAAAGACGGCACTATTTGCTTAACTAAACTAGCACAAGCAATTAAGCCCGATGACTCTCATTTTGCCTGCACCAAACTCGTCAGTATTGAAAATACCATTAATGGCAAAGTACTCCCATTGCAGTATTTAGCAGATCTTCGAGCGTTTGTTAACAAACATCAACTAAGTTTACATTTAGACGGTGCCAGAGTTTATAACGCAGCGACGGCATTAAATGTAGATATTACTGAAATAGCACAACACTTCGATACCATGTCTGTGTGTTTATCCAAAGGTTTAGGAGCCCCCATTGGCTCTTTATTATTTGGCCCTACGGATTTAATAATCAAAGCGAGACGTTGGAGAAAAGTACTCGGTGGAGGAATGCGCCAAGCAGGTATTCTTTGTGCCGCAGCAAAAATAGCGTTAACCGAAAACGTTGAAAAACTTAAAGTAGACCACGAAAATGCACAATATTTAGCACAGCAGCTGAATAACATAAATGGTATTAACGTTAATATTTCGCAAGTTACGACTAACATGGTGTTTGCTAAAATAGATAAATCAATTGATATTTATGCAGTCGCTTCAGCGCTAAAAACACAGAACATTATAATATCCCCGAGTGAAAACATGCGTTTAGTCACGCATCTAGATATTAGCAAAGAAGATATAGACAGTTTTATTTCCGCATTAAGATCAGTACTTGCTTAACTTATCGTGTCTATTGACTGATATTATTACCTAGACGGATAACCCTAGTATGAATGCAGGAAGTGTATAAGCATGATTACAAAGGGAGCATTGTTCAAGTAAAGCTATTCACAAATAAGGTCTACAGACTTAGTTAAAGTAGACCTTGCTTGGGATAAATTAGCTACTGTAATAGCCCTCACAGTATATTGGCTCCAATGCATATGCTTCGGTTAACCATTCTTGCACATGTGGTCGCGCTAATAACCGCTGCATCCATGCCCTAGTCAAAGGAAATTCTTTTGAAACACAGCAATGCGCTTTTAATCGAATAACTGAAGGCACTAACGCGATATCAGCTAAAGAAAACTCACCTATTAGATAGGGTCCATTATTTTTCGTTAAGTGAGTTTCCCAAATTGAATATACCCATTCAGCACTCGCTATTTCATTTGCAGTAAGTTGTTTTTTTTCTTTATAAAAAGCGCTTTCAAATGATAAACAAGCACACACTTTACCAAAAGTAGAATGTTGCCAAGCTACTAATGAACGAGCTTGTGCTCTTAATTTAATATCTTTGGGTAGAAGTGAGCCATCTCCGAGTTCATTCGCATATTCCATGATTGCAGATGAATCGTAAATTACAGATTCATCATCAACTAAAACCGGGACTGCCGCGGGTGAGGAAAACGCCCCTATTTCAGCTAAGTTTTTCCAGCGTTGTGGTCTTCTAATATCAATAATGATTTCGTCAAAAGCGATATTTTGCTCGCGAAGTGCCAGCCATGCACGAAATGCCCAACTTGAAGCATTGCGATTACCTGAATATAAAGTTCGAGCCATGTTAATTCCTTTAGTAAAACATCGGCAATTCAATTTGTGAAACCGACTTAATTATATTTAGCTATCTTATATGATATCAACAAATGACTCGCTGCATAACGCACACAATAAAGTATGTTAAACTGCGTTTATGTTGAATAAATGCAGAATTTATTAATATGGATATGTTAGATAAAAAGATATTAAAGGAGTTGCAGAAGAACAATCGTATATCGTCTGAGGATTTAGGCATGATAGTTGGTTTATCAGCGACCGCTTGTCAGCGCAGATTGAAAAAGTTACGCCAGTCAAACGTTATAAGCAAAGAAATAGCGGTTCTAAATGGTATTGAACTTGATAATTATGTGACTGTTATTGTTGAAGTAACCATAAAGCAAGGTGCAACAAATAACATCGACAAATTCAAAAAGAGAATGTTAGATTGTGAACAAGTTCAACAGTGCTTTTATGTAACCGGTCAAGCTGATTTTATTCTAATTATTACCGCTAAAAATATGCTGGAATATGAACGGCTCACTCAAAAGCTATTCTTTACCGATAAGAATATTCAAAAATTCCATTCAACTGTATCAATGGAAAATGTAAAAATTGGCTTGAGCATACCGATCTAAAGCCCATCTAAGGTTAATTAGGAAATATTACTTTCTATTCACTTGATGGTAATAACCATGATTCAATTTCAAGCAGTGAAGCACCCCATGTTTGCAAGGCATCTTCATTGTAGCGTGGATGCCACACGACAATAACACAAAGGATGTCTGGAGATTGCTCGAGTGGAATTTCAATTAAATTTAAGCCTTTAAAGCTATGACGTGATGGCGATGTAATAATAGAGGGGTAATTTGCGATGTCTTTTAGCGCCGGCTTTGATTGGAGTAACATGGAATTAAGCGGTGCCACATAGATAGTGTTATTCAAACAATTTAAATCACTAAAAACGAGCCCCCTCCCCACTTTTAGTGACAGAAAAGGCTTATTAAGTGACGCCGACTGTGCAGAGAACTTTACTTCATCTTTAAGGTTTAAAGCTAAAGTTTGAGCATGATAATATCAGATTCTATATTTTCCCATTTTGAAAAAATTAGTTTTTGACAATCATCAATCAGGTCAAATTTGAATTTTGAATTTAGCGCCAAGTTCATTATTTGTTGAGCTTCAGCTGTTTTCAAATTCATTTGCCAAAGCGCAATATCATCTGTTTCTACTAAATAATATAATGAATTAAGACAAACCTTAAAGTTTGCATTTCGACTAATATTTGCAACTACGCGTGTTTCAAGTTGTGTATTAATATCTAACTGCCAAATACCTTGTTGCCGGTATTTTGTAAAATATAAATTTCCATCCGCGTGATCAGTTTCTACTTGATAGCCGCCTTTTTGGGTTATTTGCCTAATACTTTTGTCGAGAAAGTTAAAACTCCATATTTGCCAATCGCCACTTTTATCCGATGCAAAGTACAACATAGTGCCGTCAAGCGAGAAATGTGGAAAAGCAGCACTCTGTTCGCCCAGTTCAATAAGTGAGGTTGTATTGGTTTGCGTATTTAATAAATACAGCTGTTTGTCACTTGTAGCAATCACTGCTTTTACACCATCTGGATGCCAAGCGTATGTATCAATTTTGATGCTACTAGGTAATGATTCTATTGAAGAAATACCATCTTCCTTTTGCAGCCACAATTGCATTGCACCATTTCGGTTTGACAAAAACAATAACGAACTGCCATCTTTAGAATACACTGGCTGACTATCAATACGACTGGAGCTTACCGCCAATTTCTCGCTTGAATTATCAGCGAGAGGCTGGGCGCCATTTTTCGATAAAGAACGCTGCCATATATCAACATCAGCAGTTTGAGTTGAATAGACAATAGACTTTCCTGATGCACTTAGTTGAGGAGAGTTGATTGATTGAGGAGATTGATATAACGTTTTGATATCGCCAGATGTTATGTCTAATAACTTTAACTTACCTCCCGAGCGATTATCACTAAAAACAATACTCTGTTCATCAGGGGTCCAACTTGGTGTCCAACTTAAAAATCCTAACTCAGCAATTTTTCGCTGCTCCTTAGTGTGTAAATTCATCACATAAACTTGATTATTTCCCCAATATTTATTCCGAAAAAACAATAACTGTTCGCCACTGGGAGACAAGGCTATTTCATTGTCTCCATAAAAATTATCTTCACGTCCTGTAATTTCATCAACTTTTAGCGTACTGAGGTGTAATTGATAAATTTGATAAGGCATTGAGCTATTCATTCTATCGGTAAAATACACCGATAGATCATCAGGAGCCCACACAACATTACTATAATGTTCTATTGCGCCACACTCAAAAAGTTCATCAATCTGAATAGCTTGGCCGCTTTTGTTTAGCGTTAATAAATTGAGGTGACAGGTGTTTTTTCCCTTACGGAAAAAAATAATTTTACTTTTATCATGAGAGAACCTTGGGGAACGATCATCATATTCAGAATCGGTTAATTGTATGCTTTGCTGTTGATCACGTGCTTTTAAATATAAACGATAAGGTTGAGTGATATCTTTACGATGTCGATAAACTAACCATAGTTCATCAGTCGATAAAGAAGCGTCGTATTCAAACCCTTGCTTACTGGTTAATTGTTCAAATTTAGGATTAGTAATATTAAAAGTATGCAGAGTTGATGAGGTTAAACTCTGCCAATTTATCACTAATAATATCAAGAATACGAACACGCTCAACAAACCAATATTTTTGGCACTTAGGTTTTTCACTGATGAGGTGGATATTGAATTTACTTGAGCAGAAGTAATTTCATCTTCATTTACCTCTGGAATATTATTCACTAGGGCAATTAACCGATAGCCTTTTTTAGCAATCGTCTGAATATAATCAGGAGATTCTGCATTGTCAGAGAGTCCTTTTCTCAGCAAGCCAACAACGCGATTAATGGCTCCTTCGCTGACTTGCGAACGCCAGACATCTTCCATTAATTTATCGCGAGATATAACTTCGTTAGCGTGACAGGAAAGATAATATAGCAACGCCATGACTTTCGGTTCGATAACCTGTCGCTTGCCATTACGTGAAAGGGTATTTAATTCTCTCTCGACGGTATATTCACCCACCGTAAATACATTTGATAATGGAAATGTCACTAAAGCACCCTTATTTTTTTTGCCTATTCTACCTTATTTACCACGACGCCTTCACTAGCTAATCTATTGAAATAAAATAAAATCATCAAAAAATCATCAGAAAATAGAGAAGACATCACAGCTTACATATTGTCATCCACTCATCTTCACGTTAACAATGCGTTTCACTTAATTTATCAGGAATACCAATGAAAAGAACCACATTACTACTATCTTGTTTATTCATCATAACGGCACCTTTACTATCCTATGCAAAGATGACTCATGCAAACAGTATTAGCCATGCGATCAACTCAGCAGAACGTTCACCACAAGATAAATTGAGAGACGCAGCTAGAAAACCATCTGATATACTGGCGTTGGTTGATATAAAACCTAATATGACTATTGTCGACTTTATCGCAGGTAGGGGTTATTACACTGATTTATTTGCACGAATACTTAACAACTCAGGGAAAGTGTACAGTGTAAAAGGGAAATTAGACAAAAGAGATTTATCAAAGTTCACCAATATATCGGTATTACCGACACTTGATTTATCCGAAATCAAAGCCCCCGTTGACCGTATTTTCACCGCACTTAATTATCATGACATTATTAATAAAAAAAGTATTGATCGCCAAAAGTTATTAAAAACCATCTATAGTAAATTAAAAAATAACGGTTATTTCATCGTAATCGACCACAATGCAACTTCCGGTTCAGGAATATCACAAACGAAAAAACTTCACCGAGTAGAAAATACCTTTGTACTCAACGAAATAATAAATGCCGGTTTTACATTAGAGCGTTCGTCAACTGCGTTAGCTAACCCTAATGACCATTTTGAATTAGATGTTTGGCAAGAAAACACCAAAGGTAAAACAGATAGATTTGTTTATCGCTTTAAGAAAATAAATTAGGCCGTTCATTTCTCCTAGCACTTTCAAATATATTAGCTTTTTAAGTAAACGTGATGGATTCGTTAAATAACTAATAATCTATTTCGTATTAGATTATTTGACTTACTTATCTATACTTGATTCATCACGTTAGCTATATGCGAAGAATCAAATGGATAAGTCTCGTAGAAGTGCTATTAAAAAAATAGCTCTCGGCGGTGCAGCTGGAATAGCAATTGCTAAAGCACCCTATGTATTTGCTCGAAATAAAATCACCTTAAGAATATTAGGTACCCATGTAACCCTGCAAGAAGAGCTCAGACAAAAAGCCATGGAAGATCTTGGTATTCATTTGGTCTTTGAGCCCAAAGGCAGTGCTGCCGTTTTACAAAAAGCTTCAATGTTTCCTGAGTCGTTTGATTTGTACGAACAATGGTCAAATAGTATTAACGTACTTTGGCGCTCTGGCTCGATTCAAGCCATAGACAAAAGAAGAATTACGCATTGGGATGAAATTAATAACTTAACCAAAACGGGACAAATTACTCCATCAGCTAAATTCGGTGCCGGTGACGCCCCTTATAAGATATTGCACATTCAAAAAAACAACCAATTAGGCGAAAAGCACACCAACAATATAAGTTTCTTGCCGTATGTTCATAACGTTGATTCATTTGGTTATAACACTGACATTATTAAAAAGGGTATCCCTTATGAAACAGAAAGCTGGGGTTGGCTATTAGACGAGAAATACCATGGTCGTGTTGGGACAATAAATGCCCCTACTATAGGACTATTTGATCTAGCATTAGCTGCACAAGCTAGAAATTTAATGACCTTTGGAAACATTGGCGCCATGACAAAGCCAGAATTAGATAAACTATTCGGCATTATAATTGGCTTGAAACAATCAGGACATTTTAGTGGTTTATGGTCATCAGTACCTGAATCGGTTCAATTTATGAAATCTGGCAGAGTTGCTATAGAAAGTATGTTTTCTCCTGCCGTATCATCACTTAATGGTATGAATGTCCCTGTCACTTATGCAGCGCCTAAAGAAGGTTACAGAGGTTGGCATGGAGTAATGTGCTTATCAAAAGCGACCACGGGTAAAGTCAAAGATGCTGCTTACGATTATATGAATTGGTGGTTGTCCGGTTGGCCAGGCGCTTTTATTGCCAGGCAAGGATACTATATTTCAAATCCTCAACGTTCTTCTCGCTATTTATCACCGCAAGAGTGGGACTATTGGTATGACGGAAAGCCAGCAGCAGCAAACTTAAAAGGTACTGACAATAAGGTATCTGTCTATAAAGGTAATATTCGTTCAGGCGGAAGTTATGAAAAACGCTTTAGCAATGTTGCCGTTTGGAATACCGTAATGCCGACCTATGATTATAGTCTTCAAAAGTGGTATGAATTCATCAATGCTTAAAAAAATAATTGTTCATTCTATTGGTCTAAGCAATGATAACCCATGGTGTTCTATATGTTTAGAAGCTTAAAAGCACAATTAATTCTTTCATTAACACTTATTGTTTTCCTTTTCATTGGACAACAATATGTTTCATATCAAAGTCAAAGCCTGTTAGTTATTGGCTTAGCCTCTAATCAGAAAATAGCCGAAGGCGTTATTCAGGTAAAAGTGTTAGAGACGGATGTTTTAAATTTACAAAGAAACGTGCTTATTTATAAAGAAACACAGTCTTCTTCGGTGTTAAAACGATTAAATGACATTATGGTTTCTGTAAACAATAAATTAGACATGACCACGACGCTTATTAAAAAGAATCAAATTGGGTCAAATCAAGAAATCACCATAGACAGCATGCGAAATCACTTGAAAGATTACCGAGAAAATTTTGATTCAGTTGTACTACTGATAAATAAAAAGAGAGATTTATTTAATGAAAAAATAACAATTCGATTAAGTCATATGAAGAAAATTTCTTCTGAAGTATCTGGTGATGTAACACTCAAACAATTCGACAGCCCAACGAATAAAAGCAACAGGAAACTTGACGCTTTAACGTCAGAGCTGCAACTCGCTGCTTATCAATATTTTTTGTTACCTACTGCTGAAAACATGACCCATTTCCAAGAAACGTCAGAAAATTTAGAAAGTGTCGCAATTTCACTTAATCTCGCAGAATTAAACTCAAACTTGTCGGAACTTACTGCCGACTTTAGATTATTAACACAAGTAATTCGTAATTATAATTATCTTGTTAACGTTGTTATGTCGGGTACTGCAAATGAATTTTTGTATTTAGCAAAAAGTTTGAGCGAAGTCGTACTTAAACATCTGAATTCAAGTAACTCAGATCTTAATACCATTGTCGACGAAGCTATTTTTCGTGGCAGTATAATGTTTATTTTAGGCATTTTTTTGACGAGCGTTATCACACTGTATGTGCTTAAGAGGCTTATATTTCCCATCCAAAAAGTAACCCGAGTATTCGATATACTCGCATCAAATAAAGAACTGCATGAACAGCTTGATGTTAATAGGTCTGATGAAATAGGCCAATTAATGAAATCCGCCACTATATTTCAACAAAAGAATCAGCAAACTAATACTTTATTAATAGAATCTCAACAATTAAACCAGCAACTTGCTTTATCACAGCAAAAAGCTGAGAAGGCAACCCAGACAAAAAGCATGTTTTTAGCGAACATGAGTCATGAAATTAGAACGCCAATGAATGGCGTGGTCGGTATGCTGAGTTTATTATCAAATACTTCATTAACAGATGAACAAAGAGAATATATTAGTCTGGTAAACTCCAGTTCTGAATCTTTATTAACCTTAATCAATAGTATTTTAGACTACTCTAAAATTGAATCAGGAAAATTAGAAATAGAAAACATTCATTTTAATCTTACTGATGTCATCAACGAAGTCATCATAATGATGGGTGCCCTCGCTGAAAATAAATCTTTAATGCTAAAGATTAAGTCAATTCATTTATCTCAAAAAACAGTTATCGGCGACCCTACTCGGCTCAAACAAATACTGATCAACCTTATTAGTAATGCGATTAAATTTACCGAAAAAGGCTGTATTGAACTTGAAGTGAGGCTTGGAGAAATAAGCAAAGAAAAGCTTAATTTTTCATGTAAAGTCAGTGATAGCGGCATAGGTCTTTCTGACGAACAACAGGAAAATATTTTTAGTCCATTCTCTCAGGCTGACAATTCAACAACTCGAAAATACGGTGGCACAGGTTTAGGTTTAACTATTGTTAAACAGTTATGCGAACTTATGGGTGGCGATATAAAAATAAGCAGCACAATAAATAAAGGCAGCTGTTTTTCTTTCAATTTAATTTATCGTAAGCCAGAACATGATTTTGCTGAAACATCGGATAAAAACGAAGCGATTCAAGAGATTAATTTATCATTCAAAAAAATACTTTTGGTTGAAGACAACAGAATAAACCAAATAGTAGCGACTAAAATTCTAACAAAATTAAACTTGAAAGCAGATGTAGCTGTTAATGGCATTAAAGCTATAGAGAAATTAAATTTAGCTTCCTATGATTTAATTCTGATGGATTGTCAGATGCCTGAAATGGATGGTTATGAAACAACTAAAGAAATCAGAAAAGGAAATGCAGGGATGGAGCACCAAAATATAACCATTATTGCGATGACAGCTAATGCGATGAAAGGAGATAAAGAAAAATGCTTGAGCGCTGGTATGGACGATTATTTAACTAAACCAATAGCAATTAATACCCTACATCAAAAACTGACGACTTGGATGTAAAAAAGGATATAACAGTTATTTGAGTGTTATTCCTAAATCTACTTGAAGCTAAACCTATTAAACCTAATGAGAAAATAGCCAGGGTTGATGGTTCAGGTACGGAGTTTGTTCGAGCACTGATATCTTCTATTGGTGAAAAATTATTAAACGCAAGGCCGATCCCTTTACTTTTACTGCCAATAAAAGAAATCTCAATTCGAGTAATATCGCTAAGGCCACTAAAACCAAATGTCCAAGGCTTTCCGTCTAGAGACTTCTTACCCGATTTTTTTCCTAATGGCGATAAAATTGCTGCCAATATTTCTTCTCCATTAAATGCTTCAACGAAGAATTGCTCTGTATTGCCATTGTGTCCATCTATATCCCAAATTTCACCTGACGCTGACGTTACAGGGTTTAGCGCATCATAAATAATGTGAAAAGTACCGAATGGCTGGTATGCATTCTTTTGCCTTAGAAAAAACACCCCTAATAATGACTCAGAGCCTGTGGCTGCTATGTCATATTTATTATCATACTTACTCATAAAACCAGATTTCCCTCCTTCTTCCCCTCCACCTACTTGCTCAAATACGCCCTGACTATTTACTTGACCATTTCCATTAGTATCAAAACCGAATTTTACTGAAACACCGTCAGTCATAAACTCATCATCTAAGCTAATGATACCGTTATCTGTGGGGATCAAGCCAGTCGCTGTGGTTTCAAAATCAATTAGACCTGCCAGAGATCGATATGAAAAGCTAAGCGCTAACACTAAGAAAATTATATTTATCATTCTTATTGAGTTCGATGATTTCATAATACGCACCTTAATAAATTTAGATTAATAATGAATGTACCTACCAATAGTTATTTCAATAAATAAGCCAAAATTAACCAGACAACAATAAAAATAAAAATACACTACAAAACAAAGAGTTAACTCAAACTCTTTTGTAAGGGGCATCTTTAAATATATATATATCCTTAATAATATTTGTTGCATTATGAAATATTTTGCAAATTGCAAACGGTGAATAGTTGTTAGTGAACACATTAACCATCTAAATTTATGGAAGAAAATATCAAGGATAGATGGAGTGTGATTTGTTGATATTACCGTTAAATTGTTTCGTGTTTATATTTAAGCCCAATATGCAAATTAGTCACTTTTAAAGCTATATCTCAAATTTATTTTGTGCATAATGGACAGATCTACTCTACTAACAACCGTACGTTTATATGAATAAAAATATTGCTGATTTACAAGATAAGCTTCAGGCATTACTGCTTTCTCGGCGTGATAAATTTGTACAAGGTAACGTAGCCGATTATATTCCTGCGCTCGCCTGTGTTAAACCTGACTTTGCCGGAATATCTGTCGCGACTATTGATGGAAATACTGTCGGTGCGGGTGATTATCAACAAGAGTTTTCCATTCAAAGTATTTCAAAAGTCTTCGGTTTAGTCATGGCAATGAATCGTCTTGGCGATTCATTATGGCAACGCGTAAGAATGGAGCCTTCTGGGCAACCCTTCAATTCAATTATTCAGCTAGAGTGGGAAAAAGGCATTCCCCGTAACCCAGTCATAAATGCTGGCGCGTTATTAGTCGCTGACGTATTAACAAGTCATTATTCAGCCAGTAAACTCGCCTTTTTAAGCTTTGTCAGAAAGCTGGCAAACAATGAAAACATTCGTATTGATCGAGAGGTTTATCAATCTGAATTAACTCATGGTAACCGCAATGCGGCCCTCGCCTATTTAATGAAGAGCTTTGGAAATATTGAAGCAGAAGTGCCTGACGTACTTAGTCATTATTTTACGCAATGTTCAATTGCGATGAGCTGCCAACAACTCGCACAGAGTTTGCTTTTTTTGGCAAATAAAGGTGTAGATCCAATAACGAAAAACGTCATTTGTAGTCCAAAGGATACACATCGTGTTAATGCGATATTATCGACAAGCGGCATGTATGACCAATCAGGCGAGTTTGCATTTTCTGTCGGTTTACCGGCTAAAAGTGGTGTTGGAGGTGGTTTGATTGCAATTGTGCCAAATTATGGCGTGATATGTACATGGAGCCCGCCATTGAACAGTTTTGGTAATTCAGTTGTAGGTATGAAGTTGGTTGAAGGTATCGCTGAGGAATTAGGATTATCTATTTATCATTAACTTTAATGATATCTATCATAAGCTTCTATAAAGATTTGATTACAGAGTTATATAGATGAACCAAACTAACCTATCAGATGAATTTAACTCGTTTGCTGCGTGTAACAAATAAATTTAAGATGTATTTCTATTTTGAATCTCCCCCGATTCTTAAATAACATTTGTTTATATTGTTTCATTTCAAGGACATCATTTGATGTCCTTTTTTTCTATTATTTTTTCCTTTATCTAATCGTTATTTTAGTACAAACGAAGCAAAAAAGTGCAACTGTATTTTTGACGTATATCATTGAACGTTTTTTGATGAATAATAAACAAAACCTTCAAACATCAGAAAAAAATCAGCTATTCATAAGCTTTTTCTCATTCTTTTTAATATCAGACTTGTAAAAATATCCTTTCATTTATATTAAGGATTAAAAAGTATGTTCCTAAGGTTTTCGCATTATTTATTTATCGTATGGGCATTAGCTGCATTTCAATTACAAGCCGAAGTGGTTACCAAAGAAATAACAATCACTTCATCTATTGCCAAGCAAGACTTAACATTTCACATTACATTGCCCCAAAGTTATCAAAATGAAGGAACAGAACGTTACCCTGCTTTATACACAACTTCAGGAAAAAGTAGGCTTGAAGTACTAAAGACACAAGTTAGTTGGCTAAGCCATGTGGGCTTTGCCCCATTACCCCAAGTGTTTTTTATTTCATTACCCTCAATTAAAGCCGATAAGTTTACTCATGCTTCAGGAAGTCTTTATTCATTAACCACTCAAGTTTATGAAAAGGAGATAATACCTTACATAGAGAAGCATTATCGCACTCAGCCATATCGAATCATTGAAGGTTTTTCTAGCAACGCAAATCAGTTGCTGTCGATATTTATTGATAAACCTCAGTTATTTAATGCTTATTTAATTTTTAGCCCTGCACTCATTTTAGATAAGTCAGGACTTGTTGAAAAACTAATAAGCCAAAAAGCAGATAGTCGATATCAGTACCGCTCACTTTATCTTAGCTTGGGCTCATTTGAAGAAAACAAGTCAATATTTGAGAGAATAAAAAGTCACTTAGCCACTTGGTCTGCCGCTAGTATCATTGGTCTAGAGCTAATAACTGAAGATTTAAGCAAGAGGAACTATTTATCCGCGCCTGTTGTCGGTCTTACAAATGCAGCTGAAAAGATTTTTTCAGATCGTCAACCTGCTGCAGATTTTTTTGTAAAAACAGGTGTCGAAGGCGTTGAACAGCATTTTAATAAACTTCATCAAAAGTATGGTTATCAGTTAGACCCCAGCAATACCGTTGTCGATTTAGGTTTTTACTACGCAAAAATAAAACAGTTTGCAAAAGCTGAAGAAGCCTTGAATACCGTGATAAAAAGATCTCCTGAGAATCTTATTTATTTGATACGCTTATCTGAAATTCAGCAACAAGGAAATAAACTCGAGAGTGCTAAAAAAACGCTAAAAATCGCGTTACAGCAGGCCAAAAGTCAAAAAGATGTTGAAGCTATAAACTACATTCAGTCTAGATTAACGGCTTTGCATTAACTCAAGTAAAATAGAACAAAAATAGTATGGTTATTTTACTCTTCTAATAACCATACTAAATCTCTTTGTTCAGCAACAAAGTTATCGGTAATCATCGTTGATGTGCTCGGTTTAAAATCAGTCATGAACAGCGAGTTTATATCATATTTACCAATAACCTCTGCAGTTTCATTCATTGGATCGTAACGCCAAATGTTCAGCTTCTTATCCTGTAAATACAAATTATTTTCCCGCCAAACATAACCCGACTGAATAGTAAGCGGCGGTAGAGCTGTAACCTGACTACGTTTACCTTCACGATATATTTCTAGCTGCCCTTTTCCTCCCGAGCTGATAAAAAGACTATCGTTCATTCTTTGAGCCCAATAAACCTCGTCATTTAGTAAGGTATTAAATTGCTTGGTTTGAATATTAAACCACACGAGTTTAGCTTTATTATTAATGCTTACTGACAAGAGTAAATGCTGACCTTGAGCTTGATATAGCCGTACAGGCAAGAAACTTCCTGTTAATAATACCGGCTCTTCGCCAATAGTTAGTAACCATAACTGTTGCTTACTTAAATAAATAATTACCTGTTTATTCAGCCAGACGAATTGTTCAATCCCGGATGTGTCTTCAGTCAGCTTATTATCTTCTTTATCTGATGTTAACCATAGTTGACGGCTACCTGATTTATTTGACAATACAGCAATTTCATTTGTTTCTGGTCGGTATTTTCCACCCGATTCACTATGAACACTCGGAGATATATCGATATCAATGCTACCCGCTTTTATTACCTGTCGCGTTCTGACACTGGTATCTTTTTGACTGAACAGTGCGATAACTTTTCGTGATTGAGAAGCAGATTGAAAATCATCTTTAGCATTGGACAAAGGGATGTTAACTAAGTCTATAACATAACTATTAGTCATAATACTTTGTTGGCTTACTAACTCATGCCCTTCAAACCAATAAATGTCTTTTTTATAGGGGATTAACAGTATTTCCTCGTTATACCAGTGCAACTTTTTTGCGGATTCTAGACCTGAGGGCAAGATAGACTGCGTAAGCTCATTGAGCTTTTGATGCTCTACATCAACCGTACTAATAGTGAGTTTTCCGTCAGTAGTTATCCAGGCAAGTTTATGCGAAGCCGTTTGATAAGAAAGGTACGTCGTATTTCTATGACCTTGGGTTAATAGATTATTTGTCTGCTTTTTGATGTCATATAAATATAGCTCACTGGTGCGATTAGTATTAGATGATAAATAGACAATATTTTGGTTATCAATCCATTGAGGTGAGTGATTAAAATTTTCCTGACAAGACGTTAAAGGCTTAATTTTCTGCTTAATCAAATCAAAGGTGACTAAACTCACACACTTTTTATTGCCATTTTGGGTCTGTAAACCAAACGCGAGTGTTTGATCATCAAGTGATAAAGCAACATTACCCTTTATTTGTAATGAAGCTATTAATATTGTTTCTCTTTGACTTGTTAACTCTTTATAAATTAGTTGTTGAAAACCTTGTGCTTGTCGCACGAGTACAGAAAATGTGCCTGAATGCGATACAACGAATTCATGTACGGAGTGGCCATTAGTGGTTAACGGTTTTATTTGACTTAGATGCGGGAGATTATTCGGCTTATTCAGCTCTGTATAAAAAACAATCGGCATCATAACCAACATGACGATCATACCTATCAAAAGGTTTTTTCTCTGATAAAAAAAATTTAAGGATTTCGTTTGTTTATTTTCTAAAAGACTATTTAGATTAAGACTATAACCTAATTTAGGGTGTGTTTTGATCACGACTTGCTGTTTAGCATCATCACCCAATAATTTCCGTAATAGAGTGATACAACGTTGCAATGTATTCGGCGAAACAACAACATCAGCCCAAACATTGGCCATTAATGACGGTTGAGAGACTATTTCACCTTTAGCATTATAAAGCTGAATTAATACCGCAAGTACTTTTGGCTCCAGAGTAACTATGTTCGAATTAACTTTAATTTCCGCTCTTTTAAAGTCAACAAGATAACCATTTATCCATATATCAGTTGCACTCAAAACTCAAAACCTCTGGTTTACAGTGCCTACATACCGTGCCACACCATTAAATTATCATTCACCGTAATATATCCTATTGATGCCATGCAGGAAACAAGGAACCATTGCGGATCAGTTTTGAATGTAATTAATCAGACTAATAAACTATATTTCGGAAGTTAACGAAATATAGTACTTGCTTTTAATTCGCAAATTCGCTAAATTACGAATTAAGGTTTTATTTACGATGATATATACAATGTCTGATGCATACCAAGCGCTTTCTAGCCCCGTGAGACGGCAAATATTAGCTTTACTAAAAGAAAAAGATTTGTCTGCTGGAGAAATTTCCGAACAAATTGATGTTGCAAAATCAACACTGTCTGGACATTTCAATGTTTTAAAATCAGCCGATTTAGTGGTTACCATTAAAGAAGGTACAACTATTACTTATTCATTAAACACCAGTGTTATAGAAGATTTAATGAATGGATTATTTAACCTTTTCGATAAGAAATACGAAAAACCTGAAGGTAAGGAATAACGATGAATATATTAAAACTATGTTGGGGGATCGCAATAATCTCTCTTTTTACTTCGCTATACATGATCAATTCTTTGCCAGATGGATTGCAACTTCCTATTCATTGGAGTATAGATGGAAAAGTAGACAGGTACGCTGATGCATCTCTAGCATTTCTATTTCCACCTGCAGTAATGATCCTTATTTTAAGTATTTTTTCAGTGTTAAGTAAACTTGATCCTCGAAAGAAAAACATACAGTTGTCACATAAATCAATTGCCGCATTTAGTTTATGTATCATCATGTTAATGGTAACTATTGAAGTGAGTTACATTGCAATGGCTAACGGTATTAAAGTGCCTATGATGATGGTAGTCGGTTTAACTGTTGGCATTTTATTAATGATTACGGGGAACTATTTAGGTAAAACTAGGAGTAATTTCTTTATTGGTATTAGAACGCCATGGACATTATCCAGTGACGCTGTTTGGCAGAAAACTCATCGACTTGCCGGTAAATTATTTATGATTGCTGGCTTGGTAATAGTTATTTATTTTTTGTTCATACCTCTCAGTAATTTAGGAATTTTAGTTATATTCACAGTATTGCCATCCGTTTTAATTCCATGCATTTATAGCTGGTGGTTATGGAAAGAAGAACAAAATGATGTTCAAAGTAACAATGAATAGTTCAAGTAGCTACAATTGGATATTTTCATAAATATTTGCACGAATAAAGGTGTAATTATTCATGATTTGCACACGACAAGACTAGTCAAACTTAATCTCAGCGGGTAGAATCTAGCCTATCAACTATTTAAGAACAACGAGATGCATTCAGATGGGCAGAGCATACCAAAATCGCAAATTATCAATGGCGAAAACAGCCGGCGCAAAAACTAAAGTTTATTCTAAGTACGGTAAAGCAATTTATGTAAGTGCCAAAGAAGGCGGTGTTGACCCTGATGGTAACCTTACACTTCGAGGTTTAATTGAACGAGCCAAAAAAGATCAAGTTCCTACTCATGTGATTGAAAATGCGATAAAGAAAGCATCTGGTTCTGGTGGTGAAGACTTTGTAGCAGCACGATATGAAGGCTTTGGTCCTGGTAACTGTATGGTAATCATTGATTGTTTAACTGATAACGGTAACCGTACGATAAAAGACGTACGCCAATGCTTTACTAAAACTTATTCTAAAATTGGTTCATCTGGCACTGTTTCCCACATGTTTAATCATCAAGCCGTATTTGCTTTTAAAGGTGAAGATGACGAAGCCGTTTTAGAAACCTTAATGATGGCTGATATTGATGTTACGGATGTTGAAATAGAAGACGGTATCATTACTGTTTATGCACCCCACACTGAATTCTTCAAAGTAAAAACTGAATTCGCTAACTCAATGCCAGAATACGATTTAGAAGTTGAAGAAATCACCTGGGTACCACAAAATTACACTGAAATTTCAGGTGAAGAAGATACCGCTAATTTTGAAAAATTCATCGCAATGTTAGATGATTGTGATGACGTACAAAACGTTTATCATAATGCAGATATTGCTGAGTCATAAAAAACGACTAGCCCATAAAGATTAAATCTAAAGCACCTTTAAGGTGCTTTTTATTTAGCTAATTTTTCCAACATCACATTCACTGCATCTAAATGTTCAGGGTTGTTATGACACATACCTTGGAATACAGCACAAATATCAAGAAAATCAGGTAAATCTGTTCGTTGGGCCATTTTCATTAAACGTTTAGTTAAGCGCATAGAAGCAGTAGGTTTGGCTGCTATTTCTTTTGCCAAAGTCATCACTTTATCCATTAATAATTCAGCTTCAACAACTTTCAGTACAACACCTAATTTTTTTGCTTCATCTGCATCGATAATCCTACCGGTAAAAGTAAGCTCAGCAGCCTTTTGATAACCAATAACGCGTTGCATAAACCATGCTCCGCCATCACCGGGGATCAGGCCTAAATTAGCAAATGTTTCACCAAATTTTGCTTTGCTTGATGCAATACGAATATCACACATGTTTGCCACATCGAACCCTGCACCAATTGCTGCGCCATTAATAGCGGCAATAACGGGGACTTCACATTTATGTATCGCTAAAGGAATTCTTTGAATGCCTTGACGATAACGCACTTCAAGTTCTTGCATGTCGCCTGCAAAGTCACCACCGCGTTCAGCCATATCTTTAATATTACCGCCAGATGAGAATGCAGAACCTGCACCGGTAATAATCAGCACAGCGATAGATTGTGTTTTATTAACCCACTCTATGGTATTGACAATATCATCTGCAATCGCGGTGCTCGTTAACGCATTACGTACATCATGACGATTAAAGGTTAACGTAACAACATTATTGTCTAGCGTTAATAAACAATCTTCTAATTGGGGAAGGTTTTCACTCATTTTTGTTTCTCTTTAATTTTCACCTGTTGCCAATATGCTTCAAGCGTATCTAGTGAATGCTGCTCAAATTCCACACCTGAAGTTTCTACATGTTTTTCGACACCATGAAATCTTCGTGTGAACTTTTGATTCGCTTGACGCAATAATTGTTCAGGGTCTTTTTTTGCATGACGACAAAGGTTAACAACGGCAAACATCAAGTCGCCTAACTCTTCCGCCAATGCTTCAGGATTGTTTTGTTCTATTTCAACTTTTACTTCTTCAACTTCTTCAACAACCTTTGCAAAGACATCTTCAATGTTATGCCAGTCAAAACCAACATGTGCACAACGTTTTTGGATTTTGGCCGCTTGAGTTAATGCCGGTAAATTTTTAGGTATATCCGCTAAAATGCTGACTTGATCGTTCGCACTTTTTTGTTGTCTTTCTTTTGCTTTTTCATTTTCCCAATTTGCTTTTATTTCAGCGTCGGAGCTTAAATTTTTATCACCAAACACATGAGGATGACGGCGAATCAGTTTTTCACAAATTGCGCTAACCACACTGTCAAAATCAAACTGTTTTTGCTCATAACCTAATTGGCTGTAGAAAATCACCTGGAACAATAAATCGCCCAATTCTTTCTCTAATTCAGAAAAATCTTGTTGTTCAACGGCATCCATCACAGCATCTGCAACTTCATAAGCTTCTTCAATGGTGTGAGGTACGATTGAAGAAAAGTCTTGTTTGATATCCCACGGACAGCCCGTATCAGGATCACGAAGCTCGGTCATGATCCAGCGTAATTTATTCATTGAAGCTTGTTCAGTTAACATTTTTATACTTTCCAAAAGGCAGATAAATAAAACTAGAGTCGTTTAACTTCTAAGACATCGTCGAGCTGTAATAACTTTCCAATCAAACGCCCCAATATTTCATTATTCGCAATTTCAATCGTTAATAACATCGCGACTGTCTGTTTAGTATGATCAGAGCGACTTTCCATTCCAACAATACTGACGCGTTCATTTGAAACAATCGTCGAAATATCACGGACTAAGCCTTGGCGATCAATCGAAATAACTTTTACGCTAACAAGGTAACTTTGTTGATCCTGCTCACCCCATTGCACTTCAACTTCACGTTCGGGTTGTTGACTCAACGCATTGGCTAATTGGTCACAATCATTGCGATGTACTGATATGCCTCGCCCTTGTGTAATGAAACCCGAAATTTCGTCACCGGGCACAGGATGACAACATTTCGCCATATGCGTTAATAAATTACCAACACCAGATACGGTTATACCATTCGCATCAGCTTTAGATTTTTGCTGAGTCTGTTGCGGCTTTACCAAGCTTTGCGGGTCAAGCTCTACAGGTGGTTTGCTTTTCTCATCATGATATTGCAGATGATTAATGACTTGCTGCAAACGAGCATTACCCGAACCGATAGCGGCATATAAATCATCAATAGTTTTAATATTAAAGCGTCTACCCGCTGACATTAAATCTGTGTCAGTTAAGTCGAGTTTAGATAATTCTGCATCTAACTGCTCTTTACCCAAGGCAATGTGTTTGTCACGATCGAGAAGTTTAAAGAAGTGTTGAATTTTTGATCGTGTTCTTGATGCATGAGTATAATGCAGATTAGGGTTCAACCAGTCGCGACTCGGGTTCGGTGTTTTACTTGTTAATACTTCGACTTGATCGCCAGTTTTCAAGCGATAAGTAAAAGGTACTATTCGACCAAAAACTTTAGCCCCAATACAACAGTGGCCGACATTTGAATGAATATAATAAGCAAAATCTAAAGGTGTAGCGCCTGCAGGTAAGTCAATAACATCACCATTTGGGGTAAACACATAAATACGATCTTCAAATACTTGGCTACGTAATTCATCAAGTAAATCGGCACTCTCACTGATGTCATCTTGCCATTGTAAGATTTTTCTTAACCAGCTAACTTTTTCATCAAAGCCTGTTTTTTTATCGCTACTTTTACTGCCAGCACTCCCCTCTTTATAACGCCAATGAGCAGCAACTCCCATTTCGGCATCTTCATGCATTTGTTGGGTTCTAATTTGCACTTCTACTGACTTGCCCTCAGGGCCTAAAACGACTGTATGAATAGACTGATATCCGTTAGGCTTTGGCGTAGCAACATAATCGTCAAACTCATTAGATAAATGCTTCCAACTGGTGTGAACGATGCCGAGTGCGCCATAACAATCATGCAGCTCTTCGACAACGACTCTGACAGCTCTTACATCAAAAAGTTGTTCAAAATCGAGTGATTTTTGCTGCATTTTTTTCCAAATGCTAAATATATGCTTAGGTCGACCATAAACTTGACCAGCAATACTTAATTCTTTCAATTGCCCATTTAAATGACTGACAAAATCAGTCATATATTTTTCACGAGCAAGGCGTTTTTCGTCTAATTGCTTGGCAATATCTTTATATACAGCTGGATGAAGATAACGAAAAGAAATATCTTCAAGTTCCCACTTTAATTGCCCTATCCCTAACCGATTAGCGAGCGGGGCATAAATGTTAGCCGTTTCTTTTGCCGCTAAAACGCGTGTCTCTTCATCGGCATTTTTTACGATTCGTAAATAACACACACGCTCAGCAAGTTTAATGACCACCGCACGAACATCATCAACCATTGCCACTAACATTTTACGAATGTTATCAACTTGATTCGCCGAAACTCGATTTGATTGGCCTTGCTGAAGTGCTTTTATTGCTTGCATTTGGCTAACACCCTGACACAAACTGAGTATTTGCGTAGAAAAATGTTCTTCAATATATTCCATAGAAATACATTGGTATTCATATAAGGGAAGTAAAAATGCAGCACAAAGTGAATCGCGATCTAAATTTAAACTGGCAAGGATTTCTACCATTTCTAATGACTTAGTTTGACACTCTTGCTGTTCAACATAGAAATCACTGACTTTATGCCAAAGCTGTTCAAGTGCTTGATGTTTATGTTCACTAAGTTCTAATGAGCTTAACCATTGCTCAAAATTTGTTTCCGACATTTGATGAGATTTACGTACCGAAACCATGAAAACAACCTACTAAATTTTAGGAAAATAAAATGAATGCTACTTAACAAACAATACCATAGTCTCAATATGCTTTGTTTGTGAAAACATATCCATTAAGGATATTTTTTCAATGCGATAACCTTGAGATATTAATAATTCACTATCGTTGGCTAAGGTTGCCGGATCACAACTTACATATAAAACTGTTTTAATATTCAAGTTAACCAATTGTTGTAAAGCTTGATATGCACCTGCTCGTGCGGGATCTAGAAGAAGTTTTGTGTACTTTTTATTTGCCCAATCCTCACTCTGCCAACGGCTATTCAAATCGGCCTGATAAAATTCACAATTACTTAAACCATTACTCAAAGCGTTTTCATGTGCATTTTTAACCATAAGATCAACACCTTCAATACCAACAACCTGTGCTACCTTTTTTGCTATGGGTAAGCTAAAATTCCCTAGGCCGCAAAAAAGATCTAAAACAATATCTTGTTCATTCAACTTCAGCCATTGAAGTGCTTGAGTTATCATTTTTTTATTGACGTGGTGATTAACTTGAATAAAGTTGTTGGTACTGAAATATATATTAATGTTGTCATCTAAAGCATAGTTAAGCACTATTGCAGTAGTCTCATCTAGAGGCGTTATTTCTTTGCCAGAATCGAATAAAACGTCACAAGAAAAGTTTTCGCTAAAGGTTTGCCAATGAAGCTTGTCTTGCTTGGTTAATATCTCAAGTTGCCTAACCACAACCGTTATTTTATTTGTAAAAATAACTTCTATATGACCAATAGCATTTTTTCCTGTTAATTTCGAAAGCAATTTTTTAAGCAATGAAAATATAGGGCTTAACGGTTCCACTAAAACAGGACAATTTTTAATATTAATTAAATGATTACTGCCACGTTGTCTAAAGCCAATAGTTGCTTGCCCTACTTTATCATATTGCACACCAATACGTGCCTTTCGACGATAATGCCAAGGTTCACTCACGATAGGACCATGCCAAGGTAATTCCTCGATATGATTGCTACGAGCGAATAAGTCACTGACTTTTTGCTTCTTAAAATCAAGTTGAGCCACGGGTGACATATGCTGTACATCACAACCTCCGCATTTAAGAAAGTGCTGGCATTGTGCTTCAATACGTTGCTTATTCTGACTTATGACTTCAATTAATTTTCCACGGCTGTACTTATTCTTCTGTTCAATAACTTTTACCTGAACCACTTCATCAGGTAAAACGCCATCAATAAATATCGGCTTTTTATTATATTGACCAACGCCACAGCCATTAGTATCAAGGCGAGTGATTTTAATTTTTGCTTCTTGCCCTAATTGTTGTTTTTTAGCCGTTGCTTTAAAAAAATTAGCCATGACGAAATATACCTGTTAAGTGCTATAATTTTATATGACGATATGCCATGATAAGATTATTCAATGCCATGATTTTACACTAAAGTTAAGCAAATAATGCATAAAATAAGTCTGAAAGATTGGGTAATTTTACTTACCATCGTTCCAACCACGCTGATCGCATTCACTATAGCCAGCTATTTTTCTTATAGCCGTTATGATGAGTTAAATAATTTTTTAATCCAGCGCTCTCAAAGTATTATTGAACCCTTAGCAATTGCTAGCTCGCTACCCATGTTAAATAAAGATAGGGTGCAATTACGTAATTTGATGAATTTCACCCATCGTAGCCAATCCTCTATTATTAAAAGTATTGCTGTTTTCACAAAAGATAACCAAGTTTTTGTCACAAGTTCATACCTTGGTGATACTAATTTATTACGCCTTAAGGCAGGCCAAGTTATCCCTAATAACACTCTTTCTTCTAAAAGTGATGATGACTATATTTTTATTAGTCCTATAATTGATGAAGCCGTGTTAAATGATGCAACCCGATCACTTTCTCAAAATAATATCGGTTACATTGCGATGCAAATTGATAGCAGTAAAATACGCTTAAAGCTGCAAAATCAAATGCTTTTTTCCTTTCTTATTGTACTTTTGGGTAGTGCTTTTAGTGCGTTTTTTTCTTATCGATTAATTAAAAACTTCACTCGCCCAATAGGCGCTATGGTTAAAGCGGTTGACAGAATTAGAGAAGGAAAGCTTGAAAGTCGAGTGACTGGTCAATTGATCGGAGAATTGAACTTTTTGAAAAATGGTGTCAATGCAATGGCACAATCACTGGGTGATTACCAAGAAGAAATGCAAGGCAGTATTGATCAAACCACTACCGATTTACGTGAAAGTTTAGAGCAATTTGAAATACAAAACGTTGAACTTGATATTGCTAAGCGTAAAGCGCAAGAAGCCAATAAAGTTAAATCAGAATTTTTAGCAAATATGAGTCATGAACTTCGTACACCACTCAATGGTGTTATTGGTTTTACTCGCCAAGTTTTAAAGACACCTCTTACCGTTACCCAGCGTGACTATTTGCAAACTATTGAACGCTCTTCAGCTAATTTATTGGCAATTATTAATGATATTTTAGACTTCTCAAAATTAGATGCGGGTAAAATGGTCATTGAAAACATTCCATTTTCAATGAAAGAAGCCGTTGAGGAAACCTTAACACTACTTGCTCCGACATCTCACAAAAAGAACATTGAATTATCATTACGTGTTAATCCGCAATTACCTGATGCCCTCATTGGTGATGCAATGCGAATTAAACAGGTGTTAATTAATCTAACCAGTAATGCGATGAAGTTCACTCATAAAGGCGCTGTTGATATTGATGTAGACAGTGAACGTATTGAAAATAATATCGCCGTTATTAAAATAACGATAAAAGATACCGGTATTGGCATGAACAAAGAACAACAGAAAACTATTTTTGATGCTTTTGGTCAAGCTGATAAAAGTGTTACCCGACTTTATGGTGGTACAGGGCTAGGGTTAGTTATTTCACAGCGATTAGTTAATGAAATGAACGGCAACATGGGTTTTTCTACTGAGGAAGGTCAAGGGTCAACTTTTTGGTTTACTTTCAGCTGTGAAGTTAACCCTATCTCTATTGATAATGTTTTTGATAATCATGGACTATCAGGACAAAGTGTCCTTTATTTGGAGCCACATACTCATAGCCGCATTGCTACCAGTGAAATTTTGGCGGATTGGGACTTGGACGTTCACGCGGTTCAAAATATAGATCAAATATATGAGCTGCTGAATAAAAAATCGCATTTTGATTTTGCACTAATTAGCCATGATATAGCTCCAACGGCATTGGTGGAATTAAAAGAATTAATTACGACACTTTCTTCGAAGGTTACTCAAATTCATCTCGCAATAAACAGTAACTCTCCTAATTTACAAGAAGCGTTAATTGCCAGTGGCGCAAGCAGCTGTTTAAGTAAACCGATAACACCAGAAAGATTAAATAAGGTTTTATTACCTCGTCACCATTTATTGGACACTATAAGAACCACCACTCAAGAAAATAAAATACCTGTAAAATTTTTGGCTGTTGACGACAACGAGGCTAATCTTAAGCTCATTAACGAACTTTTACTTGAGCAAGTGAATGAAGTTTCTACCGTAACTAACGGTCAAGAAGCTGTAGATATTTGTAAACATGAAAAATTTTCGATGATATTTATGGATATCCAAATGCCTGTAATGGATGGAATATCTGCTCTTAAAAGTATCAAAGCCATGACTTTCAATGAGAACACTCCGATAATTGCTGTTACAGCTCATGCGCTTAAAGAGGAAAAAGATAAGCTGTTAAAATTAGGTTTTGATTCTTATATGACTAAACCGATTGACGAAGCGATGCTTCGCCATTGTATTTACGAATATTGTGATTTAACCCAACCACTACATATAAAAACAATAAATGATAAAAGTAATGGCAGTACTCATATCAATGAGATATCACTTAGGTCAGAAAAACAAGCGAATGTAGATATTGAGCCGCATAACAATAAAGTTATAGATTGGCCATTAGCCTTAAAGCGTGCAGGTAATAAAGAAGATCTCGCTAAAGAAATGCTTAAGGGGCTTGTACAAAGTCTGCCTGAAACTAAGATCAATATTTCTGAAGCCCTGACTTCACAAGATGCTGAGCAATTAAAAGTACTCATTCACAAGCTTAATGGTGCGTGTTGTTACTCAGGAGTACCCAGCCTAGGACGAGTAACTCACCAGATAGAAACTGAGCTTAAGAGTAATGTTACTATTGATGATTTAGAGCCTGAATTTTTTGAATTTTTTGAACATATTGATAATGTGGTAAAACAATCGTCAGAGATATTTAACAATTAAACGGGTATTCAGTAGTTATTCTCTATTTACAATGATTGCTACTTAACCAATGATGCACGCTGGTTTTTATCAACTTCGGAATTTGTTAGAGCAACAATTGATTTATATCTTCAATTAAACTGTTATTAGGTCGCTCAATAATTCGACCTAACTCATCTCTTTTATTTTTATCGCGATAAACAATAATGGTTGGGGTATATTTTACTTTACTTCCCTTCGCTAATGCTTGTGGATCTTCTTTTTGATAATCAAGCGCAATAAGTGTCGGAGTAATATGTTTATTTGCTTTCAACAGTTTCAGTAATTTTGGGATCTCGCGCTCACTGTCGTGACACCAAGTCCCAAAATACACATCTATTTGTAGCGTTTCAGGCCATTGAGCAATAATGTCCTGTTCTTGTTCACTGATAGAAAACGCCTGAAATTTTTCATTAAAACCACTAAAATCACTTAATAATTGTGATTCGCTGATCACACCAAGTGCAAAGTCATCATCACTATTAGCATAAACTGTTACCGATAATAGGTAAAAAAAGGTTAGCGTGAATACGTTTAATAAAAATGTTTTCATAGATACTCTGTTTAATAACAAAAGTTAACGCTAATTAAAGCTCGTTAATGTTTTTTTAATTCATTTGCTTTTAATAACATGGCTTTGCTCTCTTGTAAAAAGATATCTGCATAATCCCCAAACCAATCGGCAACTTGTGAAAACATCGTAATAAAAGCATCTTTATCACCCATTTCAACATCTTCTAACAGCTCTAGAAACCGATAAGCAAAACGTTTCATCATGGCAACATTATCGTGGTTTGAAAAAATTATATCAGTATAAAGTACAGGATCTTGTGCAAACAAACGCCCTACCATAATCAATTCTAAACGATAAATAGGTGAGCTCATCTCAACGAGTTGCGAAATATCGGCTCCTTCAGTCATCAGATGATATCCGTAAGCGATGGTTGAAAAATGTCGCATGACTTGCACCATAGACATGGCTTGATCATGTGCTAAAGCATCAACAGGGTATATTTTTGCTCCCCATACCTGAAACTGTTTCAACAACCAATTATATTGCTCAGGCGAACGCCCTTCACAAGCAATAATGGTTTGTTTAATTAAGCCTGATACATCAGGACCAAACATCGGGTGCAAGCCAACAACAGGTCCTTTATGAACTTTCATCATTTCATAAATAGGCATTTCTTTTATACTAGTAACATCAGCTAAAATACACTCTGGAGGTAAACAAGACAATTTTTGAATGATCATTGATGTTAAACGAATAGGTACAGCAACAATAACTACACCTGCTCCAGCAAGGATAACATCGCTATTTGGCCAATCATTCTGTTCAAGTACTTCAACTTGATAGTTTGAACGTTCAAATAAATCGACGAATACTTTGCCCAATTGACCGCTACCACCAATAACCACTATTTTTTTACATTCAGTATTTACACATTGGTAACCACTGGCATCTTGACTAATATATGAGTCGCTCATCAGGCGACGAAGAATATCTTCGATTAACTCAGGAGATATACCCGCGTCTATGGCTTGTTGACGACGCAAGGTAAGCAATTCAGCCTCTCGATCAGGCGCATATATTGGCATACCCACTTGGCTTTTCAACTCGCCAACTTTAGTGGTAACCTTTCTGCGTTTCGCTAATAGCTCGACTAATTGACTGTCTATCTCATCAATATCATTTCTCAGTGCTTTCAACTGAGGAGCTATACTTTCTTTATTCATTAATTTACTCATTTACTTTTAGCAATAATCAACTTAACACACATTAAGTTAAACGCAGCTTTAAGGCATCATCAAGTTTATTCGCAGCATTTTCTAATAAAAGCTCAGTATCATTAAAATCAATACAGGCATCAGTCACTGAAACCCCGTATTTCAATTCACTTCTAGGCACATTAGTGCTCTGATTTCCTTCATGAATATTGCTTTCTAACATGATACCAATAATAGATTTATTCCCTTCTACAATTTGATTAAATACATTTTCCGCGACCAATGGCTGACGACGGTAATCTTTATTTGAGTTACCGTGCGAACAATCAATCACAATACCTGGCTCTAAACCTTGTCCATTCAAATCTTGCTCACATATGGCTACATTAACTGAATCATAATTAGGCTGTTTACCACCTCGTAAAATAACATGTCCATCAGGATTGCCTGAGGTTTTAATCAATGCGACTTGTCCTTGACGATTTATCCCCATAAAACGATGTGAAGACGCTGCTGACTGTAAAGCGTTAATTGCCACATCTAAACTACCATTTGTACCGTTTTTGAAGCCAATAGGCATTGAAAGGCCTGAGGCCATTTCTCTGTGTGTTTGAGATTCGGTTGTTCTTGCTCCAATTGCCGACCAGCTGAAGAGTTCAGCCAAGTATTGAGGACTGATAGGATCAAGCGCTTCTGTGGCCAAAGGTAAACCTAAATCTGTCAAATAAATTAATAATTCTCGAGCCTTTCGCAAACCACTTTCCACATCAAATGTACCGTCCATATGAGGGTCATTTATTAAACCTTTCCAACCGACTGTAGTACGAGGTTTTTCAAAATAAACACGCATAACAATGTAAAGGCTATCTGCGTGTTTATCATGTAGCGCTTTTAACTTCTGCGCATATTCTTTTGCTGCATCTAGATCATGTACTGAGCAGGGTCCTGAGATCACTAATAGACGGTGGTCTTTTTTATGAATAATGTTAGCGATAACCTTACGTGCAGCTTTAACAAAATCTCGTCCTTTTTCAGACAATGGTAATTCATCTCTTAACTGATCAGGTGTGGTCAGTACAACTTCAGAATTTACATGAATATCGTTAAGGGTTTTTACATGAGGAGTATTACTTGGTAGTGAGTTAATTAAAGACTGAGACATTGTATTTTCCATTTATCGAAGATTGTTTAATAATTTAAAGAGAGAACAAAAGAACTAAGAGTGACTTAGCAAAAGAAAGGGGTAAAATAATATCGCTTTGTTGGTGTTGGCATGACAATTCTACCAATTACTTTTTGTAAAGTTAAGTTTACTTGATTTGTACAAAATATCTTACAGTGATTTTTTTTGAAGGTACAGTATTTTTTAGTGTTTTATGTTCAGGATGAACGGTATGTCACGATCACAAGGATGTGAATGAGTGACGATGTTCAGGATGAACGGTATGTCACGATCACAAGGATGTGAATGAGTGACGATGTTCAGGATGAACGGTCATGATTTTTGTTCCAGACAAATCATAAGTACCTACGTCCATGCAGGCAATGTCACGATCACAAGGATGTGAATGAGTGACGATGTTCAGGATGAACGGTATATCACGATCACAAGGCCGTTCTTAGGCATCCATGCCTTCTCGACATTAGTACCTCCTTGTACGTCGATGTGAATGAGTGACGATGTTCAGGCTACTCTATCAGAAGCTCTATAATTAAGGGAGGTGCCTTTGAAAACCCTGAACATAAAAAGCGCCCTGAGGCGCTTTTATCTTTAAGTAAATAGTTACAGTATTATTTATCTAGCCACCGTGAACAATTCGATTACTGATCAAATTTTCCACGACACTAGGATCCGCTAAAGTTGACGTATCACCTAAAGTATCAATATCGTTTTCAGCAATTTTGCGTAATATACGACGCATAATCTTGCCTGAACGTGTTTTTGGTAGACCAGGTGCGTACTGAATGTAATCAGGTTTTGCAAAACGACCTAACTCTTTAGCAACAAACTCGGTCAATTCTTTAAGTAACTCTGGAGATTCACTCGCATTGCCCATTAAAGTAACGTAAGCATAAACACCTTGTCCCTTAATTTCATGAGGATACCCTACAACCGCAGCTTCAGCTACAGCGGGGTGAAGCACTAATGCACTTTCAATTTCAGCAGTACCTAAACGGTGACCAGATACGTTAAGCACGTCGTCAACACGCCCGGTGATCCAATAGAAATCATCTTCATCACGTCGAGCACCATCACCCGTAAAGTAATTACCTGGATACTGGCTTAAATATGTTTGATAGAATCGGTCGTGATCACCGTAAACCGTACGTAGCTGTCCTGGCCAGCTACCTGTCATCACTAATAAACCCGAATCTGCACCTTTAAGGGTGTTACCTTCTTTATCAAATAATGCGGGCTGTACGCCAAAAAATGGCTTACCTGCAGCGCCCGGTTTCATATCAACCGCGCCAGGTAGTGACGTAATTAAAATACCACCTGTTTCAGTTTGCCACCAAGTATCAACGATTGGGCAATTAGATTTTCCAACAATCTCATAATACCAATGCCATGCCTCTGGGTTGATAGGTTCACCCACTGTGCCTAGAATACGCAAAGAAGAAAGATCTGATTGATTGACTAAATCATCCCCTACGCTCATTAATGCACGAATAGCGGTAGGAGCGGTGTAGAAAATATTGACGTTATGTTTTTCACATACTTGCCAAAAACGCCCTGCATCAGGGTAAGTTGGAACACCTTCAAATACTAATGTCGTTGCACCGTTTGCTAACGGGCCGTAGAAAATATATGAATGGCCAGTGATCCAACCTGCGTCAGCCGTACACCAATAAATTTCACCATCTTTATAGTCAAAAACATATTTATGGGTCATTGCTGTATAAAGAGAATAACCGCCACAGGTATGTAGAACACCTTTTGGTGTTCCTGTAGAGCCAGAGGTATAGAGGATAAATAACGGGTCTTCAGCGTCCATAACTTCTGGTTCGCATACTGCCGATTGCTTGGCAACCTCATCTTCATAACTAACGTCAATTCTATCATTCCATGCAACATCACCGCCTGTGCGAGCTACCACGATAACTGAATGTACATTGGGACAATCTGCTACTGCTTCATCAACATTTATTTTAAGTGGTATAACACGTCCACCACGTAAACTTTCATCAGCAGTAATTACCACTTGGCAATCAGCATCTGCAACACGAGAACGAATAGCTTCTGTTGAAAACCCACCAAAAACTACTGAATGAACGGCACCAATTCGAGCACATGCTAACATTGCGTAACCCACTTCAGGTATCATCGGCATGTATATGCACACACGATCACCTTTTTTAACGCCACGCGATTTTAATAAGTTAGCAAACCGGCAGACATGATCATGTAATTCTTGGTAAGTAATTTTTTTATCATCACTTGGATCATCCCCTTCCCAAATAATAGCGATATCATTTGCTTTGGTTGCCAAATGACGGTCAATACAGTTATAACTTACGTTTAATTTACCGCCAGAAAACCATTTAATATCAGCTGTTTTTAAGTCAACATTACTTACGCTGTCCCATGGTTTATACCAATCAAGAAATTTATCAGCTTGTTCTGCCCAGAATACATCGGGTTGCTCAATTGATTGCTTGTACATCGCATCATATGTTGCACTATCAATATGCGTGTGTGCCTTGGCTTGCTCTAAAACCGGATAACAACTTTTCAATTCTTTCATGTTAAGTCCTTCGTTTCTAACTTGATATTACTCACATTATTATGATCACTACTTAAATGATTATTTACATACATTCAGCAGTAACTGATTTTTATTTTTAAACAATAAGCAACATCATATAGGAAGTTAATTAGTGCGACTACTCAACTAAAGTCGAATAGGACTGATTAATTTTAAATTAAACTGAAACCAATGTTTGCCTGTTAATAACATTAACACCGAAACCAACAAATGACAACGCTGTCATTTATCAAATAAAAAAAAGCAAATAAAAATTTGCCTTGATGCATCGATTTAATATTAAATAAATTCAAATTAACGAATAATAATCTCTGGTGAACTGTTGATTTCACCATCTTCAGTGATAATTACAGTACCTGTAGAATTTGAAAGTACTGCGATACTACGACCTTTGTCATTACGGATAAACAGTAATTCATAGCCAAATTTACCTAAACTACCTACAGAGAATTTTTGCGCAAGTGATAACTTTTTCCACCAAACTGAATGTTCAGGTGATTCATGTCTTCTATCGTTATAAGGTTGTTGTTGTTGTAACTGCATAACATGCCCGCCGATTAAATAAATACCCATCGAATTTGATTGATATTTCATTTAGAGAGTACAATAAACTAGAGGTATCCACAGTAAGTATAGATCACAATTGATAATCTAGGAGGATTTTTTGTTTTATTACCTAGACAGCACTACAAACGCTGTAGCGTAAAGGGCTTCATCAGAGAGTGATATATGCCAAGCTTGAGCCCCTAGAGAAATAGCGAGCTCGTGTGCACGACCATTTAAAACGAGCTGGGGCTGTCCTGAAGCTAATGTTTTTATTTCAAAATGTTGAAATGACACACCATTAGCTATCCCTGTACCAAGTGCTTTTGACGCAGCTTCTTTACCGGCCCAGCGTTTTGCTAAATAAAGTGCAGGATCCTTTAAAGTCTTATATTTTTCCAACTCCCTTGGAGTAAGTACACGAAGCGCTAATTTGTCTCGTACTTTAATTGCCATTTTTGCTATACGGCTTATTTCAATAATATCAGTACCTATACCGACAACAGACATAACAAATCTCTTTTCTTGATACTAAGTTCGATGTGCTGCCACCATTTGAAAAGAGTGGCATTTCACAAAATAACGCATAAGTTGTATTGCAAACTCTGCCTTATGAGGACTAAAGCCTAACTACGTGCTTCTAACATTAACTGTTTCATATCACGAACAGCTCTATCTAATCCGTCAATCGCCGCTCGTGCAATAATGGCATGACCAATATTGAGTTCGATGATCTCTTCAATAGCAGCAATAGGTTTTACGTTGAAGTAATTTAAACCGTGCCCAGCGTTAACTTTTAAACCGTTCGCATGGGCATACCTAATGCCTTCAATTAAACGGATCAATTCAATTTGTTGATCTTGCTCATTTTTAGCATCAGCATAATGACCCGTATGAATTTCAATATAAGGAGCCCTACTCGTAATGGCTGCATCAATTTGGTTTTTATCAGCATCAATAAACAGGCTAGTCTCAATGCCTGCCGCTGATAATCGTGCCACAGCAAGCGTAATTTTGTCTAAATTACCTAATACATCTAAACCACCTTCAGTAGTAAGCTCTTCACGTTTTTCAGGTACTAGGCAACAAAATGCTGGCTTTACTTCACAAGCAATTTCAAGCATCTCATCAGTTACTGCCATTTCTAAGTTCATTCGCGTATGCAAAGTCTGCTTTAAAACATGGATGTCTCTGTCTTGAATATGGCGACGGTCTTCACGTAAATGTACGGTTATACCATCGGCCCCGGCATGTTCAGCAACAGATGCAGCATAAACAGGATCAGGATAATTTGTCCCCCTTGCTTCTCGCAAGGTAGCAATATGGTCAACATTTACGCCTAATAAAAGTTCGCTCATTATTTTTATCTCTTAAGTTTATGTATTTTGTGTAAACAATTTACGGCTATGTAACGGTTTACCATCTAGTAAATGATTAATGATTTGTCGCATCAATAGTTTGTATGTGTGCATGATTTCTTTAGCAGATATATTTTCTTCTGCTATAGCTTTTAAATGGATTGCATTATAACAAGTTTGTGTAGACTTATGTCTAGTAGGCAAAAAGTTCGCAGGAACAAAGCCTTTTTCAGGCAAGTAACTGTAATGACTATTGTCTTCAGAAAAAATAGGTGAATAATCAATAGTCATTCCTAACTCTTCTAATAGTCTATTTTCAAAATTTCTCAATATATACTCAATTGAGTGTTGTTCTGATAATTGTTCGATGCTTTGTTGGTATTGATAAAAAAGTTCGTCGTATGGAATGTGCTCGCCCAATAAACGAACTTGTAGCTCGTTGAGGTAAAAGCCACTATAAAGGTAATTACCGCTTAACTTGTATGACTTACGTTCGGGTTCAACGCGTTTTAAATATTTGAGACTCCCTTGCCCTTTCAATACTATCTTCAAAGGAGAAAAAGGTTGGAGTAATGCTCTTTTATTCGATTTCAATGATTTCCCTAAGTAAGAAATCGCAGAAACTTTTCCTTGTTGTGATGTTAAAAATTCGAGCAAAATTTGATTTTCACGATAAGGCCGTGAATGTAATAAAAAAGCGCTTTGTTCAAATTCTTCCATTTTAAATGGCCCAACAACCTAATCGAAGACTAACCTGAATATTCATCCCCATAACCTAAACTGCGTAAAGCACGCTCATCATCAGCCCAACCAGACTTAACTTTCACCCATGTTTCAAGAAATACTTTCTTTTCAAAAAGCGCTTCCATATCACGACGAGCTTCTTGACCGATAGTTTTTAATCGTTCTCCACCATTACCAATAACCATACGCTTCTGGCTTTTTCTTTCAACTAAAATGAGCGCATTAATATGGATAACACCTTTTTCATCCATTTTAAATTGTTCAACTTCAACGGTGGTTGAATAAGGCAATTCATCACCCGTGAAACGAATGAGTTTTTCACGCACAATTTCAGAGGCCATAAACCGACTTGAACGATCTGTTACATAATCATCGGGAAACCAAAAATCACCTTCAGGTAAAGAGCCAAGACAAAGCTGACGAATAGTGTCAACATTATCACCTTTAGCCGCTGAAATAGGCACGACATCACTAAAATCATGCATGGAACCTAATTTTTGCAAATGAGGTAGCAGTAATTCTTTGTCTTGAACATTATCAATTTTATTCACGACTAATATGCATCGCGAACCAGATTTTTTGATTTTACTCAGTACAAGGTCATCGTCAGACGTCCAGTTCGTACCTTCAACGAGAAAGACAACTAATTCAACTTCTGCAATTGAACTACTTGCTGCACGGTTCATTAACCTATTAATCGCCCGTTTTTCATCGGCATGAAGGCCAGGAGTATCAACTAAAACCGCTTGATTATTTTCTTCCGTTAAAATACCTAAAATACGATGGCGTGTTGTTTGTGGTTTGCGTGAAGTAATACTAATTTTTTGACCTAACAAACTGTTAAGCAATGTTGATTTACCAACATTAGGACGACCAACAATAGCAATTAAGCCACAATGTTTATTTTCACTTGTCATAATGATATTTCGCTGAGTTATTTTTTATCAAAAATGAGCGCGAGTACTTGTTGCGCTGCGGCTTGTTCGGCTTTACGACGGCTAGTACCATTAGTGATAACTTCGGTATTTATCACTTCTGTTGTACAGCGCACCGTAAATTGCTGGTTATGAGATTGACCCGTTGTATGAATAACTTCATAAAGTGGCAAAGCAATTTTTCGTGCTTGTAAGTATTCTTGTAATCGAGTTTTAGGATCTTTTTGTTCGTTACCCGGTTTAATAATATCTAGTCGAGCAGCAAACCAGCTAAGTACTAGGGCTTTAGCCGTATCATTATCCGAATCTAAGTACACGGCACCAATAATAGCTTCAACAGCATCTTCTAAAATTGAATCTCGACGGTGGCCACCACTTTTTAATTCACCGGGGCCTAAAATTAAGTATTCACCTAAATTGAAGCCTCGTCCAATTTCAGCCAACGTAACACCGCGAACAAGGCTAGAGCGCATCCGTGTCAAATCACCTTCATCATGAGAAGGAAATTGTTGATAAAGAACCTCAGCAATGACAAAGCCAAGAATTGAATCCCCAAGAAATTCTAAACGTTCATTATGTGTACCTTTAGCACTGCGGTGCGTTAATGCTTGGAGCAATAAATCAGTGTTGTTAAAGGTATAACCTAACTTTTTACTTAACCTAGTTAGTGCGATTGCTGAGCTTTTCAAAATCAATTAATCCAACCTAAACGTGAGAAGCGAACATTCGTTGGCACCCACTTAGGTAAAAGGCTATTTTCATCACGGTCGAAATCAAAACTCATCCAAATAGCAATGGCTTCGCCGACAAGGTTTTCTTCAGGTACAAATCCCCAAAAACGGCCATCTAAGCTATTATCGCGGTTGTCACCCATTACATAGTAATGACCTTCAGGCACAACAAATTCATCACGCTGTGTTCCTGCTTGTTGATAATAATGCTGAGTGCGTGGCAATGTTTGGTTATCAATTAAAATATCATGCGTTTTATTTGGCATAATAGAAGTATGCCGACTCAAACCATAAGAACTATCAGGAGTATCAGTTTCTTTTCTGAAGTTCTGCACAACTTGTTCAAACTCAGGACATTTCGCATCACTTTCCAGACAAGCAGGCTTGATATAAATCGATTTATTACGATAAATTATTCTATCGCCAGGTAAGCCAATTACACGTTTAATATAATCAATTTTTGGATCTATTGGATACTTAAAAACGACAACATCACCACGCTCAGGTAACCCGACTTCAAAAAATTTATTACGTACCACAGGATCACGTAAGCCATAGTTAAACTTGTTAACTAAGATAAAATCGCCATCAAGTAATGTCGGCATCATAGAACCCGATGGTATTTGGAAGGGTTCCCAAAGAAAAGATCGTAAAATCAAAACAAACGCAATAACCGGAAATATTTGTACTGAAGTATCAACAACTACTGAAGGTTCTGATAATTTAGTTATAACATCATCTGGTAACGTTTCTTGGCATTGTGCTTGAGCTTCTATCAAAGTTAATTTACGTTTAGGCGCAAGATAAAGCTTATCCGCTAACCATACAACACCCGTAACACCCGTAAGAATAACGAGGAATATTGAAAAATATACAGCCATGACTTCCCTACTAACTATCTAATTTAAGAACAGCTAAAAACGCTTCTTGAGGCACTTCAACATTACCCACTTGTTTCATACGCTTCTTACCATCTTTCTGTTTTTGTAATAATTTTTTCTTACGAGAGATATCACCACCGTAACATTTCGCGGTAACATTTTTACGTAATTGCTTAACCGTTGTACGAGCAATTACGTTGTTGCCAATAGCGGCCTGAATCGCAATATCAAACATTTGACGATGAATGAGTTCTTTTAATTTATCAACCAACATGCGGCCACGAGCAACTGAATTACCTCTATGGGTTATCATTGCGAGTGCATCAACACGATCGCCATTGATCATCACATCAACTCGTACCATATCTGCAGCTTCAAAACGAACAAAATTATAATCAAGGGAAGCATAACCACGGCTAGTAGATTTCAATTTATCAAAGAAATCCATTACCACTTCTGCCATCGGCAATTCATAGGTTACGGCAACTTGATTACCGTGATAAATAATATCTTTTTGAACACCACGTTTTTCAATACAGAGGGTAATAACATTACCTAAATGTTCTTGTGGTACTAAAATATTAGCTTGAACAATAGGTTCACGAATTTCATCGATATTATTAACCGCGGGTAAATCACCAGGGTTATCTATGGATAAAACTTCACCGTTGGTACAAGCAATTTCATAGTTAACCGTAGGTGCAGTAGTAATTAAATCAAGATCATATTCACGTGATAAGCGCTCTTGAACAATTTCCATGTGTAACATACCAAGGAAACCTATTCTAAAACCAAAACCGAGTGCTGATGAATTCTCTGGTTCAAAAAATAATGAAGCATCGTTTAAGCTTAGTTTGTTCAATGCATCACGGAAATTTTCGAAATCCTCAGAACTTATAGGAAAGATACCTGCATAAACTTGTGGCTGAACTGTTTTGAAACCAGCAAGCGCTGTTGTCGCTTCTTTTTTACTGATGGTGATGGTGTCACCGACTGGCGCACCATGAATCTCTTTAATACCAGCAATAATAAAACCTACTTCGCCGGTTTTTAAAATACCTGTCTCGACTTGTTTGGGCGTAAATATACCGACCTTATCAATTTGGTGAACTTGTCCTGTAGACATAACCACCATTTTATCGCCTTTCTTCACTTCACCATTTATAACACGAACTAATGAAACAACGCCCTGGTAATTATCAAACCATGAATCAATGATCAAGGCTTGTAAATTGCCTTTAGGGTCACCTTCAGGTGCAGGGATATTTTCAACAATCGTTTCTAAAACATCTTCAATACCGATACCAGTTTTTGCTGAACACTGCACAGCACCTGTTGCATCAATACCAATAATATCTTCAATTTCTTCACTAACTCGATCAGGATCCGCTTGCGGTAAATCGATTTTATTCAAAATAGGCAAAACTTCTAAATCCATTTCAAGGGCGGTGTAACAGTTTGCTACTGTTTGTGCTTCAACCCCTTGTCCTGCATCAACAACCAATAAAGCACCTTCACATGAAGCAAGTGATCGTGAAACTTCATAGGAAAAATCAACATGCCCTGGTGTATCGATAAAGTTAAGTTGATAAACTTCACCGTCTTTAGCTTTATAATCTAAAGTAACACTTTGCGCTTTAATGGTAATACCACGTTCGCGTTCAATGTCCATAGAATCTAGCACTTGTGCTTCCATTTCACGTTCTTGTAAGCCACCACAATGTTGGATCAAACGATCTGAAAGTGTAGATTTACCGTGATCGATATGGGCGATAATTGAGAAGTTACGTATATTTTTCATAAATGGAAGTTCAAATAATGCTGTGGTTAATTTAATAATGGCGAGATTTTAGCGAATTTAGCGCGCTGGGGCTATCTTTATGTTGTGTTAACTTGTGTATAGCGTGTTTTATTCGGTGATTTCAACGATATTTATTGAAGAGGGGGTTATACGGAGAATACGTGGGATTAACAAATCACAATATTTACCACGCTTTTGCTGATGCCTAGCAAGACAGAAACCTAAGTAACCACCCAAAACACCAAAAGCTATTGCAATTAATTCATGACTAAATATTTCATTTTCAACAAACCATTGTCCGAGAACAGAAGCAATCACTAAACCTAACAATGGCCATAAATAAACCTGCCAAGCAGACAATAATAAATGTTTATCTGATAAGCCTATGACAACTGTATCACCAATTTTTACCGGTAAATCTGTATATAAATCTAAACTAAGTTTAGCTTGTGGAAAAGCTTTAGCTACTTGTCCACTGCCACAATTGTCAACTTGTTTACAGCCACTGCAACTCGATTTTATTGCACTTTCTACAGTTATTTTATTGCTAACAATATCATCAGCGGTATCATTTTCAGCTAAATGAATAGAAACAACGGTCGCGTTTTCTTCTATCATGGAACTTTTGGTGGTTTTATAGTAATCGAGTCAGCAATTATTTTAGCTGTTTTAGAAGGAATTTTTCCCACTACACTCACTTCAATACCATCATTAACTTGGTTTAAAACTAAGGTTGCTCCATCCTTTGCAAAATCAGCATTACGTTGTTTTTCTTTACTGGCATTAACATAAATTGAAATATCTACGAGACCGTCACTAAATAGCATAAATTCTACGGGTTGTTTTGTCATCGATATTTTATGTCGATTAGAATTAATTTGTTTGAAACCTTCTGGCAACCATTTAACATCCCATTGCAGTTGCTGCTTTTGATATTCCACGGGAATGTCAACTAACACAGGAAGCTCAGTTTCATGAAGCTGTAACACACTTTCTGATGGTTTATCTGTGATATCTAAATGGGTGAATTGAATATGCTCCAATGGTTGACCTTGTTTTGTAACAATAGACAACTTCAATAACATACTAGATTGTTGATCTAACCAAAGCCAATAAGCATGACGGTGAGCATTTTTCGCTTCAATTCTGATCAATTGTGCTGGACGGCCTAAAATTCGGCTGCGACCAACTGAAATAAAATCATAAATGCTTTCTAACTGCGAAATATCCCCCGCGAAGATAGCCGGTATAGGACCGCTAATTTTTTGAGAAGAAACCGAGTAAGGAGGAAGTTCTGGTTCAATATAACTTACGACATTACCTTTACGTAAAATATCGCGTCGAGGGCCATTGAGTAATGAAAGTATTTCGAGCTCCTCACCATTTTCATCTACACCATGGAACCAGTGATATGGCTGAGCTTGATTATTTTTAACAACCACAAAAGAGGTACTAAAATTGAGTTTATTTAATGAGTTAGATAAACGTTCAAGCCAAACCTTTGCTGGCTCACTTTCTTCAGCAACTGCTGAAAGACTAATGCTTAACAGCAGTACAACATAGCTTAATAATTTCATTTATTACTTTCATTTGCCTTTTTAGTGCTAAGACTGTTTATTTTACTTTGATCATCGATTTTATTCGCATTAACAACAAGTGAACCTAATTTTATTTGTTGTTTATGATCAGAAAGTAAAGCATGAAAACGACGCTGTTGTTCAATAAAAGCTTGTTTTTGTGATGCAAGATCTGGCTGTTGGAAATTCAAGCTTACTGGTTCAGCTATACCTGCCAAAGGAATAGTTTTTACTATTTGGCTAGGTAAAATAGTTTCGTTATTTTGTGCAACATTACTTTGCACGCCTAAAACCATCAAGCCAGCTGCCGAAGCGGCTATCGCTAATTGACCGAAAGGTTTAGCGAACTCTGTAACTTTGGCTTTTAATTTTAACACAAAAACATTATTAGTTTTAGGTGCTAAAATTGTCGGTTCATTAGCAAGAGCGTTAGCTATCTCGCTTGATAAATCGAGTTGCAAAACGTCAGGAATGTCATTACGTAAAACATCTCCAATTAAATGATAACGATCCCAAGTAGTGGACAAATGCTCATCGTTGATGATTTCATCAAACGCGTTATCATTATGCTGAAAATTATCAACACAAGACGACACTGTCTCAAACTTACTTTCACTCATACTATACACCTTAAAAATTAACACTACATTCGTGTGAATTAAATTAATTTTATCTTTAATACTACAAAACTGATGTGAAAAACTAGCTTTGCAATAATGGCCTAATTTTTTTATCTACCGCGTCTCGAGCTCTAAATATCCTCGAACGCACAGTACCAACGGGACAATCCATGATATGAGCTATTTCTTCGTAACTTAGCCCTTCAAGTTCTCGTAAATTTATTGCCGTTCGTAAATCTTCTGGTAACTGCTCAATGGTATCAAAAATAACTTTTTTGATTTCATTGGTTAGTAACAACTTCTCAGGTGAAGCATTTTCTCTTAGCGCTTCGCCTGAATCATAAATCTCTGCATCTTCAACTTCTATATCAGAACCTGGTGGTTTGCGATTACTAGCAACCGTATGGTTCTTTGCGCAATTAACGGCTATTCGATAAAGCCATGTGTAAAAAGCACTATCTCCTCTAAAATTAGGTAAAGCTCTATAAGCCTTGATAAATGCTTCCTGAACTATATCCGGTACATCACTGTGATTCTTTACATAACGCGACACTAAATTTGCTACTTTATGCTGATACTTTGTCACCAAAAGGTTAAAAGCATTTTTATCGCCACGTTGTACTCGTTCAACCAGTTTTTGGTCAACGTTTATTTCGCTCATTTGAGCCAATACTCCTAAATATTACTTAACTTATAAAATTCGGTTCAACATTTGGCTCATGGCAAACACACAAAGTAGGACTGCACATATTTGATAAAGTTCGATATAAATTCAAAAAATTAATAAAAACTAAAAGAATTGAATGTTTTTACCTAAATTCAGCCTGTTTTATCTGTCCACAAACGTTAATAACCGTTAAGATTCCTGATATACATAGAATACATCAAAATCAAAACTTTATGAACAAACAACACAACTGCGACGTATTAATTATTGGTAGCGGTGCTGCAGGTTTATCCCTCGCGCTACATTTAGCAAAAGACGCCGATGTCGTGATTCTCAGCAAGGCTTTGGTGAATGCTGGTTCTACTTTTTTCGCGCAAGGTGGTATTGCAGCAGTTTTTGATGAAAATGATAGCGTTGCTTCTCATGTTGAAGACACATTGGTTGCAGGTGCAGGCTTATGTGATGAAGAAATTGTGCAATACACAGCGGAAAATGCGCGATCATGTTTAGAGTGGTTAATTGACCAAGGTGTCGATTTTGATCAAGAAGAGGATGAACAAGGTGAATTACGTTATCACCTGACCCGTGAAGGTGGTCATAGTCATCGCAGGATCCTTCATTCTGCTGACGCTACCGGTCAAGCGATCCAAACCACTTTAGTTGATCGAGTGAAACGTCATAAACGTATACGTATTTTTGAGCGATATAATGCCGTTGATTTAGTTTGCGAACAACCAACTGAAGCTAACAATCAACAAAAGAAATGTATCGGTGCTTATATCTGGAACCGAAACATCGAATGCGTTGAGCGTATTTTTGCCAAAAAGACGATTTTAGCCACGGGTGGCGCAAGTAAGGTTTATCAATACACTTCAAACCCTGATGTAGCAAGTGGTGATGGTATAGCTATGGCATGGCGCGCTGGTTGCCGTGTTGCAAATATGGAATTTAATCAATTTCATCCTACCTGTTTATTTCACCCCGAAGCCGGAAATTTTTTATTAACGGAAGCATTACGTGGCGAAGGCGCTATTTTACGACGTCCTGACGGTAGCCGATTTATGCCAAGTTTTGATGAACGAGCTGAACTTGCACCACGAGACATTGTAGCCCGAGCTATCGATTTTGAAATGAAGCGTTTAGGTGCTGACTGCATGTATTTAGATATCAGCCACAAATCAGTTGAGTTTATAAAACAGCATTTTCCTAATATTTATGAAAAAACTAAGTCGTTAGGCATTGATATTACCAAGCAACCTATGCCCGTTGTACCCGCCGCACATTACACTTGTGGTGGTGTAATGATCAACAAGCAGGGAAAAACGGATATAAATAACCTATATGCTATTGGCGAAGTCGCATATACCGGTTTACACGGTGCGAATCGCATGGCAAGCAATTCGCTATTAGAATGCTTGGTCTTTGCTCGCGCTGCAGCCTTAGATATAGAGCATAAAATTGATCCAGAACAACGCATTGTAGAACTACCTGATTGGGATGAAAGTCGGGTAACAAACTCTGACGAAGAGGTTGTTATTCAACATAACTGGCATGAACTCCGATTATTTATGTGGGACTATGTTGGCATAGTTCGTACAACAAAACGTTTAGAACGCGCTTTACGTCGCGTTGAATTATTACAACAAGAAATGGATGATTATTATCAAAACTTTCGCGTGAGTAATAACTTATTAGAACTGAGAAATTTAGTACAAGTTGCTGAATTGATTATTAGATGTGCTATGGAACGTAAAGAAAGCCGAGGTTTACACTACACACTTGACTATCCAGCGTTAAATGAAACAGCAGTCTCAACTATTTTAACACCATAACATTGCGTTTTTTTAGTCGTGCGTCGTATTATTTAACTTCAAAATAATACGACATAGTCTGGAATATTGCTGGGGTGACAAACTCGTTTTGAAGATGAAATAGCTGGGTAAAGTGAATTTTACTTGTAAGCTTTTCAAGAGATTATTTTTAATTAACGTCGCACTTCCAGATGAATGCCTTTCAAATACCAACCAACAGCCCCAAAAGCCAATTCGGCTTGAATGACTTAATTGACGCTTGTCATTTGCTGAAAATTGACACTCCCCTAAGGTATTAAGAGTAAAACTGTCTGGTTGAGTATAAATCATACGCATAAAATTATATTTATTATGCGTATTCGCTACATCTATATTAAACTTTAACTCGCTTGAGGATAAATTGCACCATGGCGTTAAGTTCTTCGTCTTCACAAATTTCATGCCCCATAAACCAAGCAAACAATTCCGGATCTTGCTCTTCCAATAAACGTTCAAAAACTTGCTTGTCTTTTAATGAAAGCAAATCATAAGCATCTTCTACGAAAGGCATAAAAAGTACATCTAATTCGAGCATACCACGGCGGCAAGCCCATCTTAAACGTGGTTTATTATCGGTTAGTGACATATAACACCAGGTAAAATAAAATCTGCGCTTATTCTAACAAAGTCATTTGTCATTACAATATTGATTGTCAGATCCAGAAAAATAAACTAACGAATCTAATGTTCACCTTGAATTTTTCAAGAAAGTCCTCATTATTGACCCTAACGATAAAACAATAATGCTAAATTAATTATGACAATCTCTGTTGAAAATACCTTACCTAGTTACGATAACCTGCCTGATGCTTTTGTCATTAGTTTAGCTGAATATGGCGCAATAGCTTTGCATGGTGAAGAGCAAAGTAAATATTTACAAGGGCAAGTAACTTGTGATGTAAATACTCTTGAAGATAACAACTTATTACTGGGCGCTCATTGTGATGCAAAAGGCAAAGTCTTTTCAGTTTTTCGATTAATTAATCGTCATCAAAAACACTTAATGTTGCAACCTACCGCAAGTATTAGTTCATCATCAGCAGAATTGAAAAAATTTGGCGTATTTGCCAAAGTTACTATTGAACAAACGACAGGTTTAGCGTTTTATGCCATTGCTGGAAAAAACGCTACCGAGGTGCTACATCAGCAGTTTGTTGAGTTACCCAATAGCCTAACGCCTGTTTTACAAGTTGGTAGTACTACCATTGTTTACTTAGCTGGAAAGTTGAAACGTTATCTCATTATTGATGAAGCAGCAGTCGCAGAAAAAATCATCCATGACTTTTCATTGGCAATATATTCGCAAGCGCTTTGGGATTTAATTGAGATTAACGAAGGTTTTCCATTATTAGCACCAGAAACGATTTCTTCCTATGTTCCTCAAATGTTGAACTTGCAAGCGATTCACGGCATAAGTTTTACTAAAGGCTGTTATTTAGGGCAAGAAACTGTTGCTCGCATGCAATACTTAGGGAAGAACAAGCGCGCTTTGTTTTCATTAAAAAGCAACTCTGCAAATAATGATGCAATAACAATGCACGCTGGTGATATTATTGAACAACAATTAGGTGAAAACTGGCGTAAAGCTGGTGATATTTTAGCGAGTTATATGAGCGATGATGGTACTTATTATCTGCAAGCGGTTCTTGCTAGTGATATAGAAAACACCACAAACTTGCGCATTAAACATCACGAGCAATCTTCACTAGGTTTGGTTGAATTACCTTATAATTTAGCTGAAAAATAGCTTATAAAAACTAATACTTATATTTATTTATTTATTTATTTCAAATTCAGGACATATCATGAAAATTTCAGAAAACAAAGTTGTCGTATTACACTATGCCGTATCCGACACCGAGGACACACTTATTGATAGCTCATATGATCACAGCCCTTTATCAATAATTCAAGGTACAGGTTATTTAATTCCAGGATTAGAAGATGCGTTAACTGATCATGTTGTTGGCGATACATTTGAAGTAGAAGTGAGTGCTGAAAATGCTTACGGTGATCGTCATGATGAGTTTGTACAAACTGTGCCAAAAAGCATGTTTGAAAGTGTTGAAGACTTAGCCGTAGGCTCGCAATTACGTGCAACAACAGACGATGGTGAGCAAACCGTTATTGTTATAGATGTTACTGATGACGAGATTACCGTTGACGGAAATCACCCTTTATCGGGTATTGATTTAAAATTTGAAGTTGAAATTTTAGAAGTTCGTGATGCAACAGAAGATGAATTGCAGCATGGTCATGTGCATGGCGAAGGTGGTTGTGGCCATTCTCACGACTAAAAATATCCACTAAATACTTACAGTAGAAATCTACTGGAGGTCATATCTAAAAGCGAAATATAAATGACATTATATTTCGCTTTTTTTGTTTTGTTATTTGTTCGATATTAAAGATTCATAATACTGATAACTTTTTCGCGAACTTCTTGGTAACGAATATTTTCACAGCAGCCAAATCCCGATAATTGTTTAACTTTGTTTCTGCTAAAAAGAGGTACGGTTAATCCGGTTAAAAATCGGCACATTGTTTCCAACGATATGACACTTTTATTTTTCGTCGACATATGTTCAATGAGCGACGTTAACACTTCGAATATAAGGCTGTCATCAGGCCAAATAACTTGCTGAGAATAACTTAACTTAACTTCCTTCCCTCGACAAACAGAACAATGACCACAATTTACGGGAGCATTTTGATCATCGAAGTACTTTGATAAGTTATGACTTAAACAAGTGTCTAATTCGAAGAACCTCACAAGCGTAGCAATACGCTTTATTTCCTTTTCTTCTTTGTCTACGAAGTATTCATGTAAGGTGCTAACTAATGTAGGCGAAGACAATAATGTCTTATTAACGCTATAGACTTCAGTAATTTTTTTTGTTTCCAAGGTAATCAACTGCTTTTCTTGCAGGTATTCTAAAGCTACAATTACCCTACCGCGATCGCAGCCATAGTGTTGAAACAATGCATCAAAGTCAGGCTCTCCCCAAACCTTTTTAAAGCCACTGTATTTGAAAATAGTTGCCAAAAATTCTTTTCGTTCACCTTCAAAAGAATTTAACACTTCATCTTTAGTCGTTGTGAATTTATATTTAAAATCTGCAAAGTATGAAAACAATGGTTTAATAACGCCTTGTAATTCCAATTGAACGAGTAATGTTCTCATGGGTAATTGACGAATATTACTCGCATTAGACAAGGATAATCCTTGTAACTCCCATCGTTCACTTAAACATTCCTGCTGGATATTTTTTATAACCAAATCAATACCACTCAATTCAGGCGTATCGCCAAATACAAAGTTTTCAACGGTATTTAAACCATCTAAATTCGCCAATGTCATACAATTAGACGCTAAACCGTCCCGCCCTGCTCGGCCAATCTCCTGACTATAATTTTCAATAGATTTTGGTAAATCATAATGAATAACAAAACGGATATCAGCTTTATCTATACCCATACCAAAGGCAATTGTCGCAACAATAATTTGGACATTACCCGACATAAAGTCTTCTTGGATCTTCTGTCGTTTTTCACTAATAAACCCAGCGTGATATGGCTGAGCATTCAAACCTTGCTGTGATAAGAAATTCGCCACGTATTCGGCACTTTGCTGTAAGGTCACATAAACAATGCCACAACCTGATTGTTCATTAATACTCGCGAGGAGTTGCTGATTTTTATCTTTTGTTGCAACGGCTAATATCGATAGATCTAAGTTTTGTCGATAAAATCCTGTTTGAACTATATGCTCTGGCAGAATGGAGAATTTCGCCGCCATATCTTTCTTTACTTTTTTTGTCGCTGTTGCTGTCAATAAAAGCACGAGAGGGATATTTAATGCTTGTCGATAATTTGGTAATTTCAAGTAATCAGGACGAAAATTATGCCCCCATTCAGAAATACAATGAGCCTCATCAACCACTAACATTGAAACACTCACTGCATCAATAAATTGTCTAAACCGTTCATTTTTAAAGCGCTCCACCGACACCATGAGAATTTTTATTTTTCCAGAGCGAGTATCCGCCATCACTTGTTGATTTTGCTGAGGTGTTAATGTTGAATCAATACTTGCCGCAGCAATTCCTTTACTCGATAAAAATGCTAATTGATCTTTCATTAGCGCCAGCAAGGGAGAAACAACAATCGTTAAATGTGGAAGATGAATTGCAGCCAACTGATAACAAAGTGACTTTCCAGAACCGGTAGGGAAAATGGATAATGATGATTGATTATTTAACAGTTGTGTAATGGTTTGCTCTTGTCCGTGACGAAATTCATCAAAGCCAAATGTTTGTTTTAAGGTAGACTTTAATGGTAAGTTTGATGAATGATTCATGACAACCTTTAAGGAAATTTTAACGAATGAGTAAGACTAAATCATACGTTCAGCAAGAAAGATTAATGATACGCTAATTTTATGTCGTAACCTCTTTTCTCCTCCAATATATTACAATAAATCATCATATTTCATAGCAACAGAAAGTATGCTTATTCATAGTTTTTTTAAAAAGAGAAAGCGACAAACATTTTATCGCTTTATAAAAGAGAAGGTTGAAATAATTATGAATAATACTGTGTTTCTATACGCCGACAATATTGAATTAAATTATCATACTTTCTTGCTTGTTGATTAAAACTATTGAAAAAATCAACACTGATGAATTCACACAAGGCAGCATATGCGATTGCATCGAATGAGCTGATTTTATCTCCAAATAAATAATCACTTTCACCTAACAAGTTTGATAAAGCTGAAAAATGGTCATCGGCTATTGTTAATAACTCAGTTTCACTGTGGCGACCATAACCTTGTCTTCTCAGCGTATTTTTTACATCCTTGCGAATGATGTTAGGCATGAACCATTTAAAAGGAATGGGGATTTCACTAAAAAATGCATCCTTGAGCAATGGCCAAGTATCGTCCTTCACCCAACGAGAATAAACCAAACACCAATACAAGCTTTCATCTAACGCTTTAGTATAAAGTGATGCTTGTGCTTTTTGAGTTGCGTCTAAATGAACATCAAGTTTAATGTCATATTTTTCCGTAAGGTGCTTCAAAATAAAAGCAGAGTCTCCTACTTTGGTGCCATTATCGTCAATGAAAGGAAATTTATGTTTAGGTGATTTTTTTAACTGATTAAAATCACTCATATATTCAAAATCAATTTGTGCCATTTTTAAAAACAAATCCACTTTAACAACAAATGGGCTAGCATCAACTACGCCAAAAGCCTTGCCAAAACCATAGAGCTTTATCATTATTCATCCTTAAATTTTATTAATTAACTTTATGGCAATAGAATACACAAAAAAAACAACACTGTAAATTAACACAGTGCTATTTTGATTTTATGGTTGTAAGCAAACATCTCAGTTTACTTTATTGAAAGTTCCCGATGATATTTATTGTTTTTCAGCAGCTATTACCGATATTTCAACGAGTAGTACATCTCGGGCCATTGATGCTTCAACGCAGGCTCTCGCAGGAGCATAACCTTCAGGAACCCAGTTATCCCAAACTTCATTCATTTTTAAAAAATCTTTCATATCTTTTATATAAATCGTCGCAGATAAAACATGCTCTTTATCACTACCTGCTAGCTCAAGTAATTCATCCACTTTCGCTAACATTGAGCTTGTTTGTTCAGCAATGCCTTGACTCGCATCCTTACAAACCTGCCCACATAAATAGATAACACCGTTATGTTTAACAATGCGGCTCATTCTTGTTTTTGTTTCTTGTCTTGTAATCGTCATCTTTGTTCAGTAATTATTGATTTTGCTAAAGTATATACTTTAGCAATTGAAGAATGTAGCTTGAATAAAGATACGATGAATAAACTTTGACCAATGAAAGTGAAAATAATTATTATTCGTTAAATCTTGCAATTAAACATTCACAAACAGGGCAATTAACGATAAAGTATTTAACAGGTGAACACTTACAAAAGGAAGACTGATGAACATTAATCAGTGGGTTGACGAATTATTTGAAGTTTTCGATGTTGATAAAGACGGCGTTATTAGTCGTAGCGAGTTTGTTGAATTAATTGACTGCCTTTTACAAGATAAAGGTATCCGTATGTGTGAGACCATTTTTAATAAATTTGATGTCAATCATAGTAACTCTATTTCTAAAGACGAACTCAAAGCTATGGTAATTGAGTTAGCTTTGTAATATCTCTGTTTCATATTTTCAGATGTATTGAAATATATCCTGCATAACGAAATTATTATTTTTCATCTAATCAAGAGCTTAACAAAGCTCTTTTTTTATATCTAAATTCCTATGGTCTGACCTCTTGTTTCAAATGTTATTTCTGTTATTATTTCGGTGTACACGTGTACACTCAAATAATTAATGAAAAATGACAGGACAATAAATGACAAGCCAAGCGAGCTATAGTACCAATGAAGAAATCGCCAATACCTTAACGCATGCTCTTGGTGCCATATTGTCTGTGGTTGCCTGTTACTTGTTATTAAATGCGGCTTTTGCTGACAGTAGTATTGTAAAAACAATAAGTTATTCTATTTACGGTGCAAGTTTACTCTTGTTATTCACTGCTTCAACTCTTTATCATGCTGTTCAAGACAGTGATAAAAAAAAGCTTTTCAAATTACTCGATCACTGCGCCATATATTTATTAATAGCAGGTACTTACACGCCACTGATGATGATTGCTTTAGATAATCAGCTTGGCATAGTCATGCTTTGTATCATATGGGCTTTAGCGATATTAGGCATTTTTTTCAAATTGAGGTTTGGCCATCGTTTCAAAAAAACATCTCTGGTCACTTATTTAGGTATGGGATTGATCTCGATAACGATTATCGATCAATTGCAGCAGAAGCTCTCAAGCCAAGGATTAATCTTACTTGCTTTAGGTGGCGCTATTTATTGTTTAGGGGTTATTTTCTACGTGAATAAACGCATTATTTTTAATCATGCTATTTGGCATTTGTTTGTCTTAGGTGGAGCAATTAGCCACTTTTCTATGATTTATTTATACTTGTAAAAAACTATGTGAATATACCCCTAACTACAGGAAGTCGCCTGTAGTTAGGTTCAACTGATCTGCTGTTATTTATAACTGCCAAGCGTAACTAAACTTGGTAAAAATCGTTCTTTGATCTCGTTCAAGTGAGTCTAAATTATCATTTTGATAACCGCCATCAGAATAACCAACAAAAAATAGCGTTTGTGGGTTAATTTTATAAGAATAGATAAGCTGTGTTGAAAAATGTTTACTGATCTTATGAGGACGATCATCAATATCATCATAGTCGTACATATCAGCATCTCTTTCTATATCGGTATACTGCACAACTAACTTTAAAATACTGCGCATATTGAACTGGTAGCCAAATCTAATGTCATACTGATTAGCAGTAAATAAACGTTTACCGTCAATATCTAACTGACTGTAGTTATGGCTAAAATCAATATTAATATGCTTATTGGCATCCCAAGTCGCCGTTGTTTCAAAATTAAAGACATCACCTAGACGGGTATTCGCGTAATCAATTTGCTTTCCTAACCGAGTAAAAAATTGTAATTTTAATTCTGAGATCGGTATGAATTTAAAGTAACTTCTCGCTTGGTTTTCATAAAAATATTCACCGTCAAAGTATCGCTCTCTATGGGTAAATCCAAAATGACCGTACATTTGCATTGGCCCTTCAATTTCGCCAAATAATTCATACTCTTGTTCAAGCATTTTGCCGTCTTGGTCGTAGGTTTTATCCCAATCACCAAAATAGCCCCATTGAGTGAGCGTATCTTCTTTGGTGCCATACCAGGTTTGATTACCACCTAAGACAACTTTTTCATAATTTGCTTGAGACTGAAACCCTAAATCAGCACGAAAGTCTTCTTCAACATTAGTGTAATTCGCTTTAAGACTATAATCACGAGTTTGATGTGAATATGCCAAGCTGTAGGCATTACCTTGTTGCTCTTTTTCAACATCAAAATCTTCTTGTACTGCCACCGGATTGTCTGATTCTGAGCGCGCTATTTGGTAACGTAAGCTATCTGTTTCACTGATCCAGTAATTTCCATCGATAGAAACCAAGGTATTTTTATAATCGGTTGCTTCTCGATTTGTAACCAATACACCAACATCGTTATGCTCACCTACATCCACTTTATAGCGAGCCACAACAACTTCTGACTCATCATTTAATTCTGCAAGATCTGAACCTGAATTTCCTGGCATTAAAAAGCGCGTGTTACTGTCATTTGCCACCATCAAGCCATAGCTATGTTCATTTGTTTTCCCTGTTAATTTCACACCAACATCTGGCTCAGCAATATTACGCGTATGAACAAAGTTGAAGCTACTGGTATCAAAATACGAGGCGCCATCTAAAAAGAATGGACGTTTTTCAGGAAAAAATAATGAATAAGTACTATTAACATCAAGCTGGCCTGCATCAGCTTCTACTTGTGAAAAATCTGGATTAATGGTCGCATTCAATACCATATCTTGAGTAATACCCCAACGAATATCCAAACCAGGGTCTGTGTCTGTATCACCACTTTCCCAATCTCCAGGTACCTCTGGTTTTTTATCTTGGCGAGATACCGTAAATGTTGGTGTTAGCTGAAAGTTATTGCTTGGCTTGATGCTTTTAAAACCAACCATTTGATCAAACTGGCATAAGTTACATTTAATATTACGATCACGTTTGTACGTTGCCATCTGACGTCGAAAATCGCGAGGATAATTTCTCCAGCCTGCAACATTCCAGGTTAACTTTCCATCAACCTGAGGAAAACGTAATGCTGTAAAAGGAATACTCATTTCAACGACGTAGCCAATATCAGTGATTTTTCCCGCACTATCCCAAATAGCATCCCACGATGGATCTTCATGCCAGCCATTAGTATCATCCATACGCATATCGGCTTGAGCACCTAGCGGGTTTACAAAGAATTCATAGCCACTTCGTTGATCGTTGAACGTATCGATAATGATACCGACATTATCATCGTTCCATAATGCATCTCGGTCACGTAATGAGGCGCGAATAAGTTCAGGTTCTGGATCATAGGCAATAATAGCAACGTTGAAGGTTTCACCATTTTCATAGAAAAATATTTCAGTTTTTGCTACTGCTGGAGTACCTTCTCCAGGATTATTTTCATACTTAAGTAACATTTTGGTGGCACTTTTCCACACAGGTTCATCCATAACACCATCAACGACTATTTTGTCTTCAAAGTGGGTTAATGCATAACTTTGCTTTACGGATTCTGCAGCTTGGAGTGAAAAATTAACGCTTAGCAGCGTTAAGGTAGTAAGGAGGTATTTTTTGAAGAGTGAAGCACTGGGCGTCGCATTATCTTCTGTCTTTGGGTTGATATTATTATTGTTTTGGTCAAACATTTAAGTTGCTCACAATTACATTTTATTACACCTATTGTCGTAGTTAAAGTTCAAAAAGTTTATGTGCAAATGTAACTATCTGTGTCACCCCCAACAAAAGACATTGAAATCAATAATGTAACGAGTAAATTATTTTTTATTTATCATTCAACTCTTGATGATTTTTAACAAATGTTTGCAGTAACTCTATTATCACAGGAAGACTTTTCCCACCTAACCCTAAACGAAAATAAGAACCTTCAAGACCAAACAAACAGGCAGGATAAATAAATATCCCTGTTTGTTCGGCAAGTTGTTCAGCCCATTTAAGCATGGGTATTTGAGTGTGACACTTAACTAAAGTGAGTAAGCCTGCCTGAGGAGCATGCCAACTAAAATACTGATGATTGGTGTCGATGAATTGCTGAAATAACGTTATGTTACTTTTGATAATAGCGTTATTACTGCTGGTGATTTTGTCATGATTTTCTAATGCAAGCTCTGCCAGCTTTTCATCAACAACTGAAGTACAAATTGATGCTTGTGCTTTTACCGCTAATAATTGTTTTAACAGTAACTTATTCTTAGTCACTGCCCAACCAATGCGCACACCTGCCAAACCAAAACTTTTTGATAATACTGATACCACAATAGTACGATCATAATCTAAATAGCCATGTGCTAACGCAATATTGTTATAGTTGCTTGCTTGGGATACGTCATCAGATAAAAGGTAACAATTAAATTTTTTCGCTATGTTAAGTATTCGATTTGAAAACTCATTATTTATAATACTTCCACTGGGATTATGAGGTGAATTAAGCACAATTAATCGGGTGTTTTCGTTGACTAAAGCTAAAAGCGCTTGTTCATTAATTTGCCAATCTTCTTCAAAGTTAACCGCTAAACATCTTACCTTTATACCCAATTGCTCTGCCATTTTCACCAAAGAGGGGTAACTTGGCGTGACGACAACAATTTCCATTTCGGCCTGTTTATCGTTATCCTTTTTATTCTCAACGTCATCATTAAAAAACACGGTTTGATAAATGGCTGACAGTGCTTCTTGAGCACCACAAAATGTTAATACATTATCAGCAGACAACTTATATTGATGGTTATTATAGTCTTGATGAAAACAAGCAATCAAAGAACGTAACCGATAACTGCCACTAATAGATGAATATGATAACTCTTGCTCACCCAGTAAATCATCAAGGCTAACGTTTCCTAGAGTACATAGCTGCGCCACTGACAAACTTTGCCCACAAGAGTTACTCAAATTATAACGAATAGTCACGTTTTCATTTGCCGCGAGTTGCTGACCAAAAGCAATATGTGCAGGTAAAGTTTTTCTCATTGTTTGCTACGTTTTCCGTTGCCAGACCGACATTTCTGTTGTTGTTACCGTGAAGGTGCAATGATTTTTTTTAATCACTCGCGATAATGGATGCGCTGCTAAAAAGCGAAAGTCATCTTGTAACTTTTCGCTTAAACCATCGAAACCACTGAGGTTTTCACCGTTTACTTTAAGACCACCCAACCAATTTTCTTTTTCAGTATGTTGCGTTGAGTATTGATGATCCGTTAATACGAAAAGGAATCCTTGCTTGTTGAGCCTTTTCGATAATGTAGCTAACAACTGCTTAGGTTGGTAACTTTTTTCTAACGCATGCTCAACTAAAATAGCGTCATAGCCATTAAACATCGTTTTTAAATTACTCGCATCACCCTGACTGAAAACAATATGATCAACCGATTCATTCAGTGATAAGTCTTTAAGAGATATTTCGTGAAAACTCTGTATGTCACCTGAAATAACAGCGGTGTAACGGAGTGTTTTTTGTTGTTGAAGTTGAACACCGTATTGAATGTAACGTGCAGAAAAGTCAACTGCATCAATATGTTGAAAAGATTCAGATAACTCAAAAGCCGTTCGACCTACACTACAGCCTAAATTCAATAACTTACCGGCACTAATGCCATACTCTTTAATATTATCAATAAGTAAGTCACTAATTTGTTGTGAATAATTATCAATATTTAAATGTTTATCACCATAATGGCTTTCCAATTGTTCGCAGACTTCAACATCCGTTTCATAACAGTTAACCGGTGTTAATGGTATTTTCCCATCAAGGTTTTCAACATAACGAAAACCTGCATGTTGAGTAAAATGACGGCGAAAAGCATAACGAGATGAAGCAATGGTTTCATTACCCGTTGATATCCATGAACCACCTTTAATCAAATTATGCTGGCCATCAAAGGTTGGCGTAGAAAAATCGTCGTAAAGAGGATGAACTTTAAATCCCTCATAACCATCTATTGCGGACTCATTCCATTGCCAAACATTACCAATAACATCATAAAATTTACCCGCCGAAAACTCGTCAACGGGACATGAAGAAGCATAATGCGCTAAGTTGATATTCGCCGATGTGTTAAGGTAATTAGATTTATCTTCAGTGACATTTTCGCGTAAGCAATGCCATTGTGCTTCTGTTGGCATTGCTATGTGTTTTTTTGTTTTTTCACTTTTCCACTGACAAAAAGCTTTCGCTTCTAAGTAGTTAACTTCTGCTGGCCAGTTCAGCGGTAAAACTATTTCGTTAAGCAAGTTACGTTGGAGGTATTCATCTCCATTTTTCTGCCAAAAACGTGGCATTTCAGCTTTGGTAAAATTCAGCCATTGTTGGCCTTCCTCAGTCCAGTAATGTGGATTTTTATAACCACCCGCTTCAATGAAAGCTAAAAACTCTCCATTAGAAACTAAATACTTAGCAGCTGAAAATGGCGCCACATTAACGGATAATTGGCCATACTCATTATCCCAACCATAAGTTTCATCACTTGATTTTTTACCTAATATGATTGAGTTTCCAGCTAAGGGTAATAATTCATTTGTTGGCGCAGCAGAAAATTGAGCACAGTCTCTCCAACGGCCATGTTCTTCTGTTTGGTTAGTTAAATTAGCTAACGGCAACATACGCATGATCACTGACGACGTTTCCAGATGGATACGCTCATGTTCACAGCCCATTAATATCACCCAAGCTAATGTGTCTTGTTTGATAGGCAATGTTAATTCCATGGTATCGATAAGCTGATTGACTAAGCCAAAGACTTGCTCTCGATACTCTCTCACTTCATCAACGTTAGGCCAGTCGTAATGTTCACTGTTGAGATCATCCCAACTCATTTCATCAACGCCAACCGCGCAAACGGCCTCTAATTTTGTATTTACCCGTTTGTTAATATATTTACCTAGAATCAGTTTATTAATGAAGAATGTAGCCGTATGACCAAAATAAAAGATAAGTGGGTGACGTAAGGATTCTGGTCGCAAATAATATGCTTCATCGTTATTAATTAACGCAAATAACGATTCGTAAGTTGTCCAAGTATTATGAAAGTAACTTTTCAGCTCTGCCCGTTTATCATCCACTGATAAACCATTAAGCTGTGGGGTAATTTTTTGATTATTGATAAAATTCATATTTTATATTTTTGCTATTTATAATGAATGAATGATTGTTTGAGAATAAGTTTCTGTTGGTATGGTGCTAAAATCATGTGCTTTATTTTGTCACCTAAAGATTGACCGGACAGTTTATTTAAACTTTCACTGAACCAGTTATCATTTTCAAATAATGATATTGCACCTACACCCGTTGTCAAATTATTATCATACAAAGACATTGGTAAGTCTTGCTGATGAACTTCTTTACGAAGCAATCCACGACAGTTATCATTTTTATATACTTCAAGTGCATCAATTAAATTCAATAAAGCATAAATAATATTGAAATAAGCATTATATTGTATGCTTGATGCACCAAGTCTATGTTCGATTCGAGCGGTTTTTTGCCAATTTTGCTGACTTACTAATACGTTATTATTATGGTCGTAAAGTAACGGCTCTTCGCCCATGGCTTGATTATGTTTACCCACTTCTTTATATAAGGCAATACTGCCTTGATGCCCGCCGGAAATATCGATAGGAGAACACAATTCAGCAGCCAAACCATACTTACTTTTTAACGCTAAACGTTCAAAGGCTTCTTCTTCCGGTAAATAAATCAAGCTGCAATTTAAGCTAGTATCTAGAAAACATTGTTGTAAATATTCACCAAAACCGCCATCGATTATAATGTTATTACCTTCAGCATCAATAGCGCTAATATTCATCTGCACGGCATTAGGAATATGAACAGCGCGTGTTTCCGTAGTAAATATATCACCACTGCCGTTGGCTAATTTACCTTTATCACCCGCCCATACAACAGGTTTAATTAACGTTTTATAAATACCTTGTTCTGCAAATAAACGCGGTAAAATTTTCAACGCTTGACTTAAGTTCTCAGCTTCTTTTAAAGGTGACTGACAATTAAATAGCGAAACATACTCCCACTGATTCTGCCAATATTCTGGAACAAGTTCTCCGTCGATGCCGGCATTGGCCAATTGACGATTAATGAGAGGGTAATTTAATGAGAATTTTTTTATGCTCACATCAAGTTGATAACACCCCTCTAGTTCGAAGTGAATTACGGGGATAAAACCCAATTTTTTGATATGATTTTGTAATAATATAATAGCTTGAACAGTTAGGGGGATTGTATTTTTCATATAAGGTAATAAATTTTCTATTGATAAATGACCACATTATTTTTTCCATTACGCTTTGCTTGATAAAGGGCTGCATCAGCATGTAGATATAACGTTTCACTCGAAGAGCTAACTTCAGAAAAGGTGGCAATGCCGATGCTTACGGTGACCTGTAACCCCGGTTTTTTTAGATAAGTTTGCTTACTAATTTTTTTCAAAAGTCGTTCAGCAATGACTTTACATTGCTTTTCGTGGGTACGAGGTAAAATACATAAAAATTCTTCGCCACCAATCCGACCTATAATATCTTCATTACGAAAAACCTCATGACAAATATCCGCGATTTGTTTAATGACTACATCGCCAAAAGGGTGACCAAACTCGTCATTTACGGCTTTAAAATCATCAATATCAAGTAAAATAACTGACAGTTCCGTTTTTTCTATTAGCGTACCTTTAAGATAGTCCGATAAATACTCAAAAATATAGCGTCGATTGAATAAATTTGATAATGGGTCTTTAATCGATACTGCGTACATCTTCTTATTATTTATATACTGAATCGTTATCACAGTAATAACAATTACGCCGCTACATAGAATGAAAATCCATAAATATATATTTTGTAATTCTTGTTGGTTCATTGACTCTTTTTCTAACGCAGTCACTTTTTCTCGTTGCTGGGTAAGTGCTTGTTCAATATATTTTCGCTCATTTTCCATAGCGGCACGGGCACTGGTTAACCGAGTACTAGAATTCTTCACCTGTAACTTATTGTATTTTTCGTAATATTGTCTCGACAATTGAAAAGCTACACTGTCATTATTTCTTGCGTGTGCGAGCTCTGCTGCAAGTTTTATCACTTCAAGTTGCCATTCAGTTCCTACCAATTCAGGCAGAGACATAAATATATTTTCAGCTTTCGTCAAAGATGTTTGAGCTTGGTCTAACTCACCCATTGTAATAAAACAGTGAACCTGTTGTTTGTATAGTTCAGCGTTATAATCAATTAACCCGTTTAACGTTAATGCATGATTAATAACATCTATGGCCTTTAAACAATCGCCTTTTTCTGCGAGTGTCATGCCCAAACCATAGGCAGAAAAAAATGAAATATCGGTGTTAGGGGTATAAGTTAATTTTTCTTGATAAAGTTCGAAATATCGAATCGACAACTCATATTTTTGCCAATAACGATAGGTTGCAGCAATGCCATAAATAGCTTCTGAAACATGGGCGGGATAATTTAAACGTTCGTAGGTATTCAACGCTTTTTGATAATACTCAATCGATTGTTCATAATCTTTCATATAACCATAAATAGCACCATATGTTTCATTGATAATCGCAATGAGAAAGTCTTCTTTTAAGGCATAGGCTTCTAAGTAAGCTTCTTGCATTTCATTTAATGACAACTCAAACAGTTCCGTTAAACTTTTGGTATAAGCAAGCTCTTGTTTGGCAATAATAAAAAGATACGTTAATTTTTCAGCTTTAGCGATATTCATCGCCTTACGAAAAATAAGAGCAGCATTAGCATACTCTGCATCACGTCGAAGGGTCAGTCCTTGAAAAATGTAAAGGTTACTTTTAATTTTTGCAGGCGTTTCGGTATCTATTAGAGCTACTGCTTGAGCAACTGTTTTATTAAAATCAGAATAGAAGTAGAGGAGATTTTCTGCTTGTGCTTTACGTAATAACCACCAAAGCTGCTGCAGTTTCGGCATGTCAGAAAAAGTATTTTCGAGAGTTAATAGTTGTTGATATGAACGTAAGGGTTGTTGATGTATTTCGTCATCCATGTCCAATAATCTTACAGACACATCGACTTGCTCGACTTCTGTTTGCGCACTATTATTTGCCTGTGACTGAGAACAGACTAAAACAGACAAAATAACAACAAACGAAAAAAACCTACAAAAATCAAACTTCATTAGACATCCGTAACCAATGACTCTGTTAATTTATTCAACACTTTAACATTAACATAGCCATTTTTTTAAAACGAGTCAAAGCATTAAAATAGTACGTTACCTCTATATTACTCAATATCTCAACAAATTAGTCATTATAGAGTTTAGTAAAAGCAGCGACTTTAAAGCCTTGAAGGTATTCATCTCCAATTTTTATTACCGGTACCGATCTAAAATTTGCTCGGCGAAACTCTTTCTGTCCCGCGGCCGTTTTTACATTACACAAACGGTAAGATATATTGTTTTTTTCAAGGTAGGCTTTTGCTGTATCACAATGCGGACAGTTACTCATGCTGTATAAAACAATTTTTTTCACGACTCAATTTCCCTTTATTATTTACTTAACGTGCCATTATAATAGTTAATACATTCTTCAATGTTGAGAGTAAGGCACGAGTTACTTGAATGCTGTCATTGAGAGTTTACAGGAGCTAGCAATAAAAAACGCTCACAGAGGTAAATAATGTTAAGTCATCAAAGGGTATTAAAAGACACTCAAATTAAATGCAATGCTAATTACTGGTTAGTAAAGCCAACTTAGTCGAACATATACCGACTAAGTTGAGCGATAACCAGTTTTATCAGCTTTTATTCGTTTCTTATCAAATAAATATATTCCGTAATATTAAGATAACTGCTGTTTACGCCATAAAAAGTACACGACAGGCAGTACAAGTAGCGTTAGCACTGTAGCGCTTACCATACCGCCAACCATAGGCGCCGCAATTCTACTCATCACTTCAGACCCAGTACCTTTTCCGTATAAAACGGGTAACAAGCCAATAATAACGGTTGCAACCGTCATCATCACTGGTCGAACTCTCATGCCAGCTCCCTGTATAATTGATGCAATCAAAGCATCAGTAGTGAAGGATTTTTTAGACATTTGAAGTTGCTTTCGCGTTTCATTATAAGCTTGGTTCAAATACACCAACATGATAACGCCGATTTCAACAGCGACACCAGCCAATGCGATAAAGCCAACACCAACGGCGACTGAAAAATTAAAACCTTCTAAATACAGTAACCAAATACCACCAATCATCGCTAAAGGTAAAGTCCCCATAATGATAAGCACTTCCGTGAAATTTCTAAAGTTCAAATAAAGCAAAATAATAATAATCGCCAGCGTTAACGGTAATACAAAAATAAGCTTAGCTTTAGCACGTTCCATATATTCATATTGCCCTGCCCACGAAATTGAATAGCCCGTTGGTAAATTAAGCTTTTTTTCCAATTCAACTTTAGCTTTTTCAACGTAACTGCCAACATCTATGTTTTCAATATCAATATATACCCAGCCGTTAATACGGGCATTTTCACTTTTTATGCCCGGCGGACCATCTTCAATAAATATATTAGCGACATCGGCTAATGAAATTCGCTGGCCATTAGGTGTAACAATAGGTAATAATTTCAACTGTTCTGGCGAATCACGATAATCTTGAGGATAACGTAAATTAACTGGATATCGCTCCAAACCTTCGACAGTTTGCGTAACATTCATCCCACCGATGGCTGTTGCAACGACGAGTTGAACATCAGCAATATTTAATCCATATCTTGCCGCTTTATTTCGGTTAATATCTACCTTAATGTAACGGCCTCCGGCAACGCGTTCTGAATATATTGAAGCTGTGCCGTTGAAGTTTTCAAGAATTTTTTCTATCTCTAGACCTACCGATTGAATAACATGAATATCACTACCCGCTATCTTTATACCCACGGGTGTTTTAATGCCTGTTGCCAGCATATCAATACGGGTTTTAATGGGCATAACCCAAGTATTTGTTAATCCTGGCAGTTTCACTACTTGGTCTAATTCAGCTTTTAAACTTTCACTGGTAACGCCTTTACGCCACTGGTCTTTAGGTTTGAATTGAATAAATGTTTCGATCATGGTGAGCGGCGCAGGATCGGTGGCCGTTTCTGCACGCCCGACTTTACCAAAAACTGTTTTTACTTCAGGTATGGTACGAATTAGTTTATCTGTTTGCTGAAGAATTTCTCGCGCTTTACCTATTGAAATACTCGGGTATGTGATCGGCATATACATCAAGTCGCCTTCATCAAGGGGGGGAATAAACTCACTGCCTATTTTATCAAGAGGAGTGAAGCCCAACCACGTTATCGCACACGCTGCAATCAAGGTACTTTTAGGAAAACGTAAAACCGTTTTTAATACCGGCAAATACACAGCGATGAGTGCACGATTTATCGGGTTTTTTCTTTCTGAAACGACTTTACCCCGAATAAAATACCCCATAAGCACAGGAATAAGGGTGATAGCCAAACCAGCTGAGGCTGCCATTGCGTATGTTTTGGTATAAGCCAACGGACTAAACATTCGCCCTTCTTGCGCTTCTAATATAAACACAGGCATAAAACTTACCGTAATAATGAGTAAGCTAAAAAATAATGCAGGCCCTACTTCAGAGGCTGATTTAGCCACAATTTCCCAACGATTTTCGTCGGTTAACGGTGTTTTCTCCATATGCTTATGCATATTTTCTATCATCACTATAGCGCCGTCCGTCATGGCACCAATCGCAATCGCAATCCCCCCGAGCGACATAATATTTGCGTTAATCCCTTGAAAATGCATGATGATAAATGAAACCAAAATGCCGATGGGTAAACTAATAACCGCGACAATTGACGAGCGCACATGAAACAGGAAAACCACACACACAATGGCAACCACCGCTAACTCTTCAGCCAGTTTTGACCATAAATTTTCTATCGAACGTTCAATTAAACCTGAACGATCGTATACGGTAACGACTTCAACACCATCGGGTAAACCTTGTTGTAATTGTGCTAACTTTTCTTTGACCCCATCAATTGTTTTCTGCGCATTTTCTCCAAAGCGCATGATCACCACACCGCCGACAGTTTCTCCCTCACCGTTAAGCTCAGCGATACCACGGCGCATTTGTGGCCCTAAATTAATGTCAGCAACATCTTTCAATTGCAACGCAACGCCTTTGTCATTTAAACCCAGCGGAATAGCGGCTAAATCATCTACACTTTGAATATAACCTGATGCGGTAACCATATATTCCGCCTCAGCCATTTCAACGACAGACGCACCAACTTCTTGATTACCTTTTTTGATTGCCGTTTGAATTAAACTTAACGGTATGCCGTAAGCACGTAATTTGTCGGGATCCACTGACACTTGGTATTGCTTGACCATGCCGCCAATAGCTGCGACTTCAGACACGCCTTCAACGGTTTGTAATTCAAACTTCAAGAACCAATCTTGCAGCGATCGAAGTTGGCTAATGTCGTGTTTACCGGTTTTATCAATCAGCGCATATAAATACACCCAGCCAACACCTGTGGCATCTGGTCCTAATTGCGGTTTGGCATTACTTGGCAAATTAGGAGCAACTTGCGACAAATATTCTAAAACGCGACTTCTCGCCCAATAAAGATCGGTATCGTCATCGAAAATCACATAAACATACGAATCACCAAAAAAGGAATAACCACGTACCGTTTTCGCGCCGGGCACTGACAACATTGCCGTAGTTAAAGGATAAGTCACTTGATCTTCCACTACCTGTGGAGCTTGCCCTGGGTAACTGGTTTTAATAATGACTTGCACGTCAGATAAGTCAGGTAATGCATCGACAGGCGTATTTTTCAAAGCAAAAATACCCAAACCTATGATACAACCGGTGACTAACATAACAAAAAAACGGTTGAATACCGACCAGCGAATTATGCGTTCAATCATGGTTACATTCCTTCATGGTGAAGCTGAATGACAGTAAATTCACCGTTATTAATGTCAAAGGTAAAATCAATGTCACTTTCTGGCAATAAAGTATCGATGTTTATACTGGCGTCTAAAGCAAAGTCTACTGTTGCCGCTGGACGCTGCCACTTTTCTATCGCTTCGCGCGAGATATTCAATAAGCGATTTTCGACATCAATACTATTGATTCGACCTTTAACACGCGCACTTGGCAATGATTCTGTTGCCATGTTCATCTCGTCGTTTACCGTTACAGAGCTGTCCATGTCAGTAGGTGAATCTTCATAGACCGACATACGTTTAAAATCAGAAGTTTTACTGGATTCAGAATCTAATAAAAATTGCGCCGAAACGACAATGTTATCTTGGTCGTTAAGCCCTTCAATAATTTCAAAGTATTTTTGATCACTTCTACCTAGCTTAACTTCAACTGACTTGAATTTTCCTTGACCTAATGCCAGTACAACTCGGTCTTGATTACCTGTGCGGATAACGGCTTCTTTATTAACCAATAAAGACTTATTAGTAACATCCCCTTGAATAATAACTTGAGCAAACATATTAGGTTTTAACGCTAAATTAGGATTGTCGAAACGTAAACGCACACGCATAGTTCGCGTTTTCACATCAAGGGTTGGATAGATATAATCAACCTTGCCATGCCAAATTTTCCCAGCTAAATAATCAAGGGTCATGGTTACCGCGTTTCCTTCACTGACAAAACTGGCTTGACGTTCAAATATTTCAGCTTCAACCCAAACCTCAGATAAATCTCCAATTGAAAACAATGTCGCGCCTGGTTTCACAAAAAAACCTTCTCGGATAGCCAAGTTTTCAACCACGCCAGACTGCGGCGCATAAAACTTAATATTTTGCTGCACCTGACGTGTTGCTTTTAACTGAGTAATAGCTGATTTCGGTAAATGTAATGCCATTAACCGGTTTTCTGCCGCAACAATCAACCGGTCATTTTTTCGTGATAACGCTAAAATATACTCTTCTTGGGCATTGACCAATTCAGGAGCATACAATTCATAAATTACTTGGCCTTTTTGCACCGGGTCACCGACAGACTTGACAGCAAGTTCTTCTATCCAACCTTCAACACGTGGATGAATATGCACAAGTTTCCCTTGATCATATCCAACATAACCAATCGTGTTAATTTGGCTCTCGAGCATGCCAAATTTTACTTTTGCGGTACGCACGGCAATATTATTTTCAACGGCTGGAGAGATTTTTACCGTGCCTACAGCAAGCGTTTTACTCTCAGCATAAACGGGAACAAGATCCATTCCCATGGGCGACAAGCCGGGTTGGTCACGTCGATAATTTGCATCCATAGGCGCAACCCAATACATAGGAACGCTCTCACTCTCGCTATTATTATCATTAATAGCGTCAGCCATATTCATTGGGATTTGGGTATCGAAGAAATGACGTGCAATAGCACCTAAAATAACCGCCACAGCAATAAGTAAAACGAGGAATGTTTTTTTCAGTTTTATTTCAGTACTCATTATCAAGCCCCGCTTGTTGTGTTTTTAACTGGAAGCCTTTGAATTTCAAAGCCGCTTTCATTAACAAATAATTAATCGTTAACTGTGTTTTTTGTTGCTCGACATTAATCGCTAAGTAATCAATCTCTGCGTTTAGTTCGTCAATTTTTGCACGTACAACTTCACTAAAATCGCCACTGTCATGGGTATAAGCATTGAGTGTAATTTCAGCCTGTTGACGAAATTGCGGCATCAGCTTTTCATCGAACAACGTTTTACGTTTTAGTAATTGCTGTAAACGACCACGGTTACTAACATAAGAAGAGTAGAATTCTCTTAATAACAATTGCTTATCGGTTTTTATCGCTTCGGTTTGTGAAATCGTCGCAATGACCTCTTGGTCTTGACGGTTCGCGGTAAACAAAGGTAATTCAAAAACAACACCCAATGAAAATAAATCTGCACGGTCATTACCTAATGGATCACTATCTCGTAACGCATAACTGGCAGTTACTCCCCATTCTGGTTGATATTTTTGTTGCGCTAATTCAATACCCACAGCGGTAGATTTTATTTTTTTATCAACAGCGATTAAAGCAGGATGCTGCGCAAAAATAGCCGATAGAATATTAAT